>ENA-ORRO01001175-ORRO01001175.1-human-gut-metagenome-genome-assembly--contig:-NODE-1175-length-19436-cov-3.543264_pt1 | contig 19436 bp, 15 predicted proteins | sample MGYA00242176_ERZ509136 | MGnify/ENA primary metagenome ERZ509136 (study PRJEB26280, sample SAMEA2338644) | human gut metagenome | biome: human gut; feature: human-associated habitat; material: faeces...
GTATTCGCTGATCTGTCGTGGGGATTCACGGGGGTGTTCAAGAAGAGCTTCCATGTTATAGACCAGACGATGTATCCTGTATACGGAACGATTGGAGTGACATATAGAATGAAATAAAACAGAAAAACAACATTTAAAAAGAAAATTATGAAGAAGATTTTTACTCTTATCACAGTAATGCTCGTTGCCATGTCGGCAATGGCACAAGACCTCAAGAGCACAGACTACCATGATCAGCTCTTAATAACCATAAATGGTGAGACAATGCCAGCAGAACAGGCTGTAATAACTATCTCCGAAGAGGCTGAGGAAGGTAAATATACCATCAAGCTCAATCAGTTCTCATTTATGGGGATGTTGATAGGTGATGTTACTATGAATGGCGTGCAGGGAGATGATGATTCAGAGGGCTTCACTAACTATGCTACCGTTAACAAAGATGACGAACCGATCACACTCACTGCAACAATAACAAATGGAGCTCCAGCAGGAATTATGGGTCTGCTCGGAGGAAAGATTGACGTTACCGTAAAGAAAGGCTCACGCAGCAAGGATGGTAAGTTATATGCCATGATTACTCTCGTTGTTCCTGGTGTAGGAAATGTTGACGCTGTGTTTGGCGACAACAACTTCGATGGCTCTTCTATCAACGGCGTAAGCTCGGATGACGATAAGGTTGCTGCCATCTATGCCCTCAATGGTGCACGTGTCAGCACAATGACTCGTGGCGTGAATATCCTGAAGATGCAGAGCGGCAAGACCATAAAGGTTTTCAACAGATAATAATGGTAAACGAAGATACTTTATCATATATCATACAACATCGGACGGATGACCCTCGCAAGCTTGCCTTGCAGAGTCGTCCGTCTTGTGTTAATATGGCTTATGCGCTGGAGCAGATTGCCGGTTGGCAGGCTGCCAGGCAGAAGCTTCCAAGGTGGGCTTCGACAGAGGGGGTGGTATTTCCGCCGCATCTCTCGATGGAGCAATGCTCGTCGGAACTTACGGCTTCCTATAAGAGTGGGGTGGCTAACGGACTGCTTGGCGGGGGAGCTGGGGATAAGGAACATTCGCTTGTAGACCTTACAGGAGGCTTTGGAGTGGACTTCTCGTATCTTGCCCGGTGCTTCAAGCGTGCAACTTATGTGGAGCGTCAGCAGAGGCTGTGCGAGCTGGCTTCTCACAATATGCCGTTACTGGGACTTCCTGAGGCAGAGATTGTGTGTGCTGACGGCACGGAATATCTGCAGTCGCTTGACCATGTATCGATGATTTTCGTTGATCCGGCACGGCGCGACGATAATGGCGGCAAGACCTTTGCCATCTCCGACTGCACTCCCGATGTGGCTGCCTTGGCGGACATGCTTGTAGAGAAGGCAGACTACGTGTTTATCAAGCTCTCTCCGATGCTCGACTGGCATAAGGCTGTGGCTGACATGCGCTATGTCTCGGAGGTGCATGTAGTGGCGGTAAGAAACGAAGGAGCTTCTTCTGGTGCTCCGTAAGGGAAAGTATGATGAAAGCTCCTCTCAAGTTCGTCTTTTTTGTGTAGACAGCATTCAGAAGGATGACGGTGGCGTGGAGTTCGCTACAGACTGTTTTGATGTAGAGAGTGGGCATGGTGGGCTTCAGTCTTCGTCTTTTGCAAATCCCATGGAGGGTATGTATCTGTATGAGCCAAATGCTTCGTTGATGAAAGCCGGCTGCTTTGCGGAGCTTTCATTAAGATTCGGTGTTTCGCAAGTGTCCCGAAACAGTCATTTGTTCCTCTCCGATGCTCTTTTGGAGGGTTTCCACGGACGGTGTTTCAGGATAAGGCAAGTATCGTCGATGAACAAGAAGGAGCTGCGCAAGTTGCTTGCCGGCATCACTAAGGCAAATATTGCCGTAAGGAATTTCCCGCTGTCGGTGGCAGAGCTGCGCAAGCGTCTGAAGTTGAAAGACGGTGGCTTGGATTATATCTTCGCCACTACGCTTCAGGACGACAGTCATGTGTTGCTCTTGTGTGAAAAAGCATAGTTCGTGGCCCTGTTTTTTATTGGTCTTTTTGATGGCAAGAGATGGTGCAAAGTGAAACTGGTAAAAAGACTCGCTTTGACAACAAAAATGTCATGCTCTGGCATCATGAAATAAAAAAAGTCCCGATGCATGAAAAGCATCGGGACTTGTACTTATCGGTAGCCGACAGGATTGATATTATTTGACCTCAATCTGTCTTGCTGTCTTCTCTTCTTTCTTCTCAATCTTTGGAAGGTCGACAGTCAATACACCATTGTTTACGGTTGCTGCAATCTTCTCTTTCTCAACATCGTCAGGCAACAGCAACGTCTGCTCGTATTTGCTGTAAGAGAACTCGCGGCGCAGATAGTGGCTCTTCTTGTCCTCTTCCTTCTTGTTGCTCTTGTTCTCAATCTTGATATGAAGGTTGCCGTCGTTGTCAACATTAACGGTGAAATCATCCTTTGTCAAGCCTGGAGCTGCAAGTTCTACTGTGTAGTCTTTTTCGCTCTCCTTAACGTTGATTGCTGGTGCTGTAGCGTTTACTCTCGGCATAAAGTCGGTATCGAAAAAGTCATTAAACTCTTCTGGCATCCAAAGATTTCTATTCATTACTGGTAACATATCAAATACCTCCATTTTTATTTTTGTTCTTTAATTTATCGTTTTGTTCTTTGAAGCTCTCCCGACCTCCGTCTTGCGACCCTCGGTCTTTCAAGCTTCACTTACCAGTATGCAATCTCCGTGCCGTACGCTTACGACTGACATATTTCGTCGATTATGCAAAATCGGTTGACATATAGTCAGTAAGGCTTAAAATATTTAATCATTCGCCTGCTTATTCTGACAATTTGTCAACCGATTCCTTTATCGTTTTATTATCCGTAAATCAGCGGAATAGATATTCTGTGTTCTATATTTATCCTTTTTTTCTTTCTCTTAGATGACACCTATCTGATGCAGGAATATAAGCAGGATAAGTGCGGGGCAGAGATATTTCACGCATGAGAGATAGATGTTGAAGAACTTGCCGCGCATGGAGCCGTAGTTGGTATATTCGTCGCGTACAATCTTTTTTGGCAGATACCAACCCACAAAGAGACAGGTGAGGAATCCGCCGACAGGAAGAAGAATCTGTCCGGTGAGGTAGTCGAGAATGTCGAACAGCGGCTTTCCGCCGATGCTGATGGCATCCCAGTCGCTCAGCGACAGGGAGCATAAAGCCGCTATTATAGAGCATATTACAGTGACAATGGTTGCTGCCGTCTTACGGTTGATGTTCATCTCCTCATGTAAGAAGGCGGTGCTCACTTCGTGGAGGGATATGAGTGAGGTGAGGGCTGCCAGTGAGAGCAGTATGTAAAAGCTGATAGCCACGATGTATCCTATGATTGGTACGCTGGAGAATGCCTGTTCGAAGACGTTCGGCAGAGTGATGAAGATAAGTGAAGGTCCTGAGTCGGGACTTACGCCGATGGAGAATGCTGCAGGGAATATCAGCAGACCGGCGAGGATGGCTACGACGGTGTCGATGACGCTTATCTGAACGGCACTGTTTGTAAGGTCTGTGTCCTTCGTGAAGTATGAGGCGAAGGTGCAGAGGCATCCCATGCCGATGCTCAGAGAGAAGAACGCCTGTCCTAATGCTCCAAGGAACAGGTCTTTGGAAACCTTGGAGAAGTCGGGCTTGAACAGGAACTCTATGCCCTCCCAGGCGTTTGGAAGCATACATGCCGATACTACAAGGATTATCAGAATGACGAAGAGTGCTGGCATGAGAGCCTTGGATGCCTTTTCTATACCCTCCTTGACACCACGGATGATTATGAGGTGGGTGATGACGAGGATGACGACAGCCCATATCACAGGCTTTATAGGATCTTTCTCGAAGTCGGCAAAATAGCTGGCGAAGAATTGCGGGTCACCTTTCAGATGTCCCGCAGCAGAGGCATAGATATATTGCAGACACCATCCGGAGACTACGGAATAGTAGCTCGTTACGAGGAAGCCTGTAAGCACACCGATATATCCGATTATTGCCCAAGGAGTGCCGTTGGAGAGCTTGCGGTAGGCCCTTGCCGTGTTGCTTGCCGAATAGCGGCCAATGATAAATTCGTTCACTATGCAGGGTATTCCGAGCAGGAACACACACATTATATAAACGAAGATAAAGGCAGCACCGCCGTTGTCGCCCGTCATATAGGGGAAACGCCAGATGTTGCCAAGTCCTACTGCTGATCCTGCCGTGGCAAGGATGATGCCTAACTTACTTCCGAAATTCGCTCTGTTGTCTTTTTCCATGATCTTTGTCTATTTATTTGGTCTTTTGTAAAATGCTTTAAGTGTAACAAGTGTTTATTGTTATCTTAAATAGTTGCAAATATATGAATTTATTCTTACTTTTGCATTAAGGTATAAAGAAATCATGATAAAGTTGGTACATTTATTTAAAAGATATCCGTTTTCAACGGCTTGCGTCGTGTTGATATGGATATTGTGCTTCTGTACTCCGCCACATACTCCGCTCGACAACGTGCCGCTTATGGACAAGTGGACTCATATGGCGATGTATGGCGGTACGTGTTCGGTGATTTGGATAGAGAGTTTCCGGGCGGGTACGGCTGTAGGTCATCTGCGGAGGATGCTTCTGTGGGCATGGCTTGTGCCGATGCTGATGAGCGGACTGATAGAGATTCTACAGGCTAACTGTACGGGTGGAAGGCGAAGCGGCGACTGGATGGACTTCCTTGCAAACAGCATTGGGGCGACGTTGGGGCTGGTGTTCGGACTTGTCCTTTATAAAAGGCTGAGTCGGAAGTAGGAAGATAATTGCGGCAAATCCTTTGTGTTTCGCATTATTTACTGTAATTTTGCAAAATAATGGACCTATGAATAATAAATGGTTATATTAACTCTGTAAATTCACACTAAATCAAAGATAATGAAGAAGACAATATCATCATTGATGACGTTGCTCGTTGCAGCGCTCGTGATAACCTCATGTGGGAGAGGAAAGTTCCATGTAAAGGGAAACATTACGAAGGCAAAGGACTCTGTTCTGTATTTCGAGAACATGAGTCTTGACGGACCTGTGGCAATAGACTCCGTGAAGCTCTCCGAAAGCGGCGAATTCAGCTTTAGCGATGATGCTCCTGGCGCACCGGAGTTCTACCGCTTGCGTATAGCGAACCAGATAATCAACCTTAGTGTGGACTCCACTGAGACCATCACCGTCAAGGCTGACTATCCGCGTATGTCAACAGGTTATACCGTAGAAGGCTCTGAGCAGTGTAATGTTATAAAGGATCTTGCGCTGAAGCAGATAAACCTGCAGGCGTTTGTTATGGGTATAGAGAACAATCCGGCAATAGGATATGATGCGGTGGAAGATACGATAGTGAAGACCATCGAGAAGTATAAAGAGTATATAAAGCTCAACTATATATACAAGCAGCCGATGAAGGCTTCTTCGTATTTCGCCCTGTTCCAGACTATCGGCAACCGTCTTATCTTCAATCCGAGACAGAGCAAGGAGGATATAAAGGCTTTTGCAGCCGTGGCTACAAGCTGGGACACGTATTATCCTAATTCCCTACGTGGGGAGAACCTCCACAATATCGCCATCGAGGGAATGAAGAATGTGAGAATTCTTGAGAACAAGCTTGCCGCAAGTCAGCGTGGTATAGACCCTTCAAAGGTTAATGTTTCTAATATAATAGAAATAGCACTCGCTGACAATCATGGCAACCAGCGCAGGTTGACAGACATGAAGGGTAGGGTGGTGCTGTTGGACTTCCATGTCTTCGGTGCGGAAGGTTCCACACAGCGCATAATGAAGCTGCGTGAGATATACAACAAGTATCACTCCAAGGGACTGGAAATCTTCCAGGTGTCTTTTGATCCTGACGAGCATTTCTGGAAGACACAGACGGCAGCCTTACCATGGATATGTGTGCATGATGATGCAGCGATGAACTCGAATCTGCTCACTTTGTATAACATCCAGCAGTTGCCGACATTCTTCCTCGTCGACAAAAGTAATGTCCTTTACAAGCGTGATGCGCAGATAAAGAATCTTGATGCGGAGATACAAAGTCTGTTATAAATGGAAAAGTACATAAGTCAGAAGATAAATATAATAGGTATGCGCGTGCGTATACCTATTTTTATTATATAATAAGAAGAACATCTCATGAACCCGGAAAACATATTGCAGATATTTGGCAAAATAAACAAAAAACGATTGCGAAATCAAACACAAGTTTCGATATTTATACGCAAAACATGTCAAAATGTTAATTACAAGGTGTAAGATTTTACGCGCTAAAATTTGCAATTTTGGTTGTATTTGTACCCTTATTTTGATATTTTAGTTAAAAAAATAGGCAAAGGATGTTTTTTATGTCCTTTTGTTTTGCGTGGAAAAGAAATAATAATTAAATTTGCAAAAACGTAACAAAATTATAATTTATTCATTCATTAATTTAGGAAGAGAGTATTTATGGAAAAAAGACTAACGATGTTGTTGGCCTCATTGTTCCTCTTTATTGGAATGGCGATGGCTCAAACAGAAGTCTCAGGTACCGTGATATCTCAGGAAGATGGTGAGCCTGTTATTGGTGCTACCATCAAGATTAAGGGTGCCAATGCTGGTACCGTTACTGATATCGACGGTAAGTTCTCGCTTAGTTGTCCACAGAGCAATCCGACAATCATTGTGAGCTATGTCGGAATGACTGAGCAGACTCTGAAGGGTAAAAAAGGTATGAAAATTACGCTTGTCCCTGATGCACATCAGATTCAGGAGGTTGTCGTAACAGGTATGCAGAAGATGGATAAACGTCTGTTTACCGGTGCTGCCACCAAGATTGATGCGGACAAGGCTAAACTTGATGGTGTGGCTGATATCAGCCGCTCTCTTGAGGGCCGTGCAGCTGGTGTGTCTGTGCAGAACGTTTCTGGTACCTTTGGTACAGCTCCGAAGATTCGTGTGCGTGGTGCTACCTCAATCTATGGTTCTTCAAAACCATTGTGGGTTGTAGACGGCGTTATCATGGAGGATGTAACTGAGGTTGACGCAGATGCTTTGTCTTCAGGTGATGCTGCAACACTTATCTCAAGTGCCATTGCAGGTCTTAACTCAGACGATATCGAGAGCTTCCAGATTCTTAAGGACGGTTCTGCTACCTCTATTTATGGTGCTCGCGCTATGGCCGGTGTCATCGTCGTTACTACAAAGCGTGGTAAGGCAGGTGCTACCAAGATCAGCTATACCGGTGAGTATTCTTACAGACTGAAGCCAAGCTACAGCGAGTTCAACATCATGGACTCTCAGGAACAGATGGGTATTTACAAGGAGATGAAGAACAACGGATTCTTCTCTTTCGTAAGCTCTTATCGTGCAAGTAGTAGTGGTGTGTTCGGTAGTATGTATCACCTGATGAATCAGTATGACCCCGCAACGGGTCAGTTTGCTCTTGCCAACACTCAGGAGGCAATGAACAACTATCTGCGTCAGGCTGAGTATCGTAATACAGACTGGTTTGATGTGCTGTTCAAGAATTCTATTTCAATGAACCACTCTATCAGTATGAGCTCTGGTACAGACAAGGCTCAGTACTATGCTTCGTTCAGTTTCATGGATGATCCAGGATGGTACAAGCAGAGCAGCGTAAAGCGTTATACATCTAATATCAACGCTTTGTACAATATCAGCAAGAAGGTTTCATTGAACCTTATCGGTAACGGTAGCTACCGTAAGCAGCACGCTCCTGGTACAACAAACTCAAGCGGTATCAATGGAGTAACTGGTGATGTTTCCCGTGATTTCGATATCAACCCATATTCTTATGCGTTGAACAGCTCACGTACTCTTGATCCAAACGCATATTATACAAGAAACTATGCTCCGTTCAATATCCTGAACGAGTTGGATAACAACAATATGCAGTTTGACGTTGTTGACTTGAAGTTCCAGGCTGAGTTGAAGTACAAGCCGGTAAAAACAGTTGAACTTTCTGTTCTGGGTGCTTACAAGTTCTCTACAACAACTCAGGTTCACAACATTACCGAGAACTCTAACCAGGCGCAGGCTTTCCGTGCAATGGATGATGCTACAATGCGTGATGCCAATACATTCCTTTACAAGGACCCGGACAACGCTAACTCATTGCCTATAACAGTTCTCCCTACTGGTGGTTTCTATCGTGAGACAAAGTATAAGATGAACAGCTGGGACTTCCGTGCTACAGCTTCTTATAACGATGTGTTCAACGATATTCATATCTTGAACCTCTATGGAGGTATGGAGATTAACAATATTGACCGTAACAGCTCTTCATTCGACGGTATTGGTATGAACTATACCAACGGTATGCTCGGTAGCTATGACTATCGCTACTTCAAGCAGGCTGCTGAAGAGAACTCTATGTACTATGCTGTTGGTAACGGATACAGCCGTGAGGCTTCATTCTTCGGTACAGCTACATACTCATGGAAGGGTAGATATACCGTGAACGGTACTGTACGTTACGAGGGTAGCAACCGTCTGGGTAAGGCTACAAGCGCGCGTTGGTTGCCGACATGGAACATCTCTGGTGCATGGAATGCTCACGAGGAGCCATGGTTTGAGAAACTGAACAAGGTTCTCTCTCACGCAACATTGAAGGCAAGTTACTCTCTGACTGGTGACAAACCTGCTATCACAAATGCTATGGTTATCATCCAGAGCTACAACACATGGCGTCCGTTTACTTCTGACAAGGAGTCTGGACTCCAGATTTCAAGCTTCGCTAACCCAGACCTGACATACGAGAAGAAGCATGAGCTTAACATCGGTATCGACCTCGGTTTCTTGAACAACCGTATCAACTTCTCGTTTGACTGGTATACACGTAACAACTACGACCTTATCGGTCCGAAGCGTACAACAGGTGTAGAGGGTTCTGTATTGAACTATGCTAACGTTGCAAGTATGAGATCTCATGGTGAGGAGTTCACGTTGAGTACAAGAAACATTGTAACAAAGGACTTCACATGGAGCACAGACTTCATCTTCTCTCACACAAAGAGCCGTGTAACTGACCTTGATGCCCAGACACGTATCTACGACCTTATCTATGGTAACGGATTTACAATGAAGGGCTATCCTTATCGCGCTCTCTTCTCTATGGATTTCAAGGGACTCAACAGCCAGGGTCTTCCTACATTCGTAAACGAGAATGGTGAGATTACAACAAGTGACATCAACTTCCAGTCATATAATCTTGACTATCTGAAGTATGAGGGTCCGACAGATCCTACTGTTACAGGTTCTCTTGGTAACGTATTCTCTTATAAAGGATGGCATCTGAATGTCTTCATGACATATTCATTCGGAAATGTAGTACGTCTTGACCCAGCATTCTCATATTCATACTCAGACCTTTCTGCTATGCCGAAGGAGTTCAAGAACAGATGGGTTGTTGCTGGTGATGAGCTGAAGACTACTATCCCGGCAATCGCTGACGTTAGAACAATTTCAAGCGACACTTATCTGAACCGTGCATACAATGCTTACAACCTCTCTTCAGAGCGTGTGGCTAAGGGTGACTTCATCCGTATGAAGGAGATTTCTGTTGCATACGATTTCCCAATGAAGTGGGTTAGCAAGATTGGTCTGACAAGTGCAAGCGCTAAGTTGCAGGGTACAAACCTCTTCTTGATCTATGCTGACGACAAGTTGAACGGACAGGATCCTGAGTTCTTCAACTCTGGTGGTGTTGCTGCTCCAATGTCAAAGCAGTTCACGTTTACATTGCGTCTTGGTATTTAATTACTAAATAAAAAGGAATAAAAACAATGAAGATATTTAAATATATAGCGTTGTCAGTACTTGCTGTTGGTGCTCTCTCTTCATGTAACGATTATCTCGATACTCTTCCAGATGACCGTGCTGAGATTGAAACCGCAGACCAGGTAAGGGATTTGCTCGTTTCGGCTTATCCAGAATTCAACAATAACACCATTATGGAGATGATGTCTGACAATGTCACTGATAATGGTAAGACTTACGCATCTTCAGTGCTGAAGGACGAGTTGTACCGTTTCAAGGATGTTGACGATACAGGTAATGACTCTCCATATCAGTCATGGAACGGATACTACCGTTCTGTAGCATCTGCAAATGAGGCTTTGCAGAGCATTGAAAGGCTCGGCTTGACAGAGTCAGCTAAGAATCTTGTTGCTGAGGCAAAGATGATTCGTGCTTACTCTATGTTCCAGCTTGCTAATACATTCTGTATGGCATGGAACCCGGCTAAGGCTGACGAGTATCTCGGACTCCCTTATCCTACAGAGCCTGCAAAATTCATTGGTGGTGCTTATAAGCGTGGTACACTGCGCGAGTTGTATGAGAATATAAACAAGGACATTGAGGAGGCATTGCCATATATCGATAACAATACATATTCTGTGCCTAAGTATCACTTCAACAAGAAGGCTGCCTATGCTTTCGCAGCGCGTTTCAACTTGTACTATATGAACTACGACAAGTGTATCGCATATGCTAATGAAGTTCTCGGCAGCGACCCTACTGCTGTTATGCGTCAATATGAGCCGCTTACACAGTTCGGTGCACAGGATATCGGCACTCAGTGGATCAAGACCAGCGATGCTGCCAACCTGATGATTCTTGCTACAATTTCTGGAGCTTCATATAATTTGGTATATCCTATATATCCTCGTTTCCAGCATAATACTTATGTATGCTCTTTCGCAACATACTGGGCAAAGGCTCCTTGGGGTTCTGGTTCCGGTGGTTCTAAGGAAGGTTCTCAGGCTCTCTTGTATTACTCAAATATGTTGTACGGTTCATCACAGGGCGTATTCTTCCCTAAGATGATGCCACAGTTTGAGATTACTGATAAGATTAACCAGACTGGTTATCTGCATTGTGTAGACCCGATATTCACAGGCGACGAGACTTTGCTTTGCCGTGCTGAGGCTTATGCACTCAGTTCGCAGCCTCGTTATGACTTGGCTATCAACGATATCAATACATGGATCAAGACTCACTGTAGAGAGAAAGCTACTGATGGTACTACACGTCCTGTATTGGATGAGGCTTCTTTGAACAGCTTCATGGATGAGATGGAATATTCTCCAGCTGTTATTGAGAGCTGGGCTGAGTTGACAATCCGTAAGGAGTTGCACCCACAGGGCTTCACAGTTGCACAGGGAACACAGGAGAATATCATCAATCTTATTCTTCACATGCGCCGTCTGGAGACAATGTATCAGGGTCTGCGCTTTATCGACCTGAAGCGTTACGGTATCTCTTATACTCATTTGCTGAAGGGTGAGGAGCAGATAATATTCAACCCTGAAAGTTCAGACTATGCTGACCCAAGAGGTGCAATACAGTTGCCTGCTGATGTTATTAAGGCTGGACTGCCAGCAAATCCTCGTTGATTTTAAAATTTAAGAAAGATGAAGAAATTTAAATATTTAGGAATACTTTTGTTTTCTGCAGCAGCTGTATCCTTTACAGGATGTAGTGACGATGACTTGAATCCGAACAGCATCTTCCAGACAGAAACAGGAGAGCGTTCAGACTTTGACAAATGGCTTGACAAGAACTTTGTTAAAGAATACAACCTTGATTTCAAGTATCGCTATAATGATAATGAGTCTGACCGTAATTATAATGTCATACCTGCAACTTACGAGAAATCTGTTGCCATGGCAAAGCTCGTGCGTCACGTGTGGCTTGAGACTTATGTTGATTGTGCAGGAAAGGATTTCATCCGTACATACACCCCTCGTGTGATACAGTTGATAGGATCATTCCAGTATAAAGAAGGTGGTGGTATTACTGCCGGTTCTGCAGATCAGGGTATGAAGGTTATGCTTTATGGCGTAAACCATCTTGATTTGGATAATATTGTTGTTGATACGGAGGAACCATACAACAAGTCGACAAGTCCTCTGAACTTGAATAATTGGTATTTCCATACTATGCACCATGAGTTCTGTCACATCTTGACACAGACAAAGAGCTACTCTACAGATTTCCAGACTATCAGTGCTGGTAGTTATCATGCTACTGACTGGATTAACGTAGCCGATGAGAATGCTCCTAAGCAGGGATTCGTTTCCGGTTATGCTTCAGGTGAATACAATGAGGACTTTGCTGAGACTTATGCCTTCTACGTGACATTGTCTGCAGAGGGATGGCAGAAGATCCTTGATATGGCTGGTGAAACAGGAGCTCCTATCATTCAGCAGAAGATTGATATGGTTAGAGAATACTTTAAGAATTCGTGGGGTATCGATATCGATGAGATGCGTTCTATCGTGTTGAGACGTTCTGCGGAAGCTACTACACTTGATTTACGAACTCTTGACTAAAAAAGTATATAAAGATGAAAAAAATATATAGTATCTTTACACTGTTGTTGGGTATATTTGCCCTTTCATCATGTGTTACGGAGGTAGATGATGTCTTTGACAAGAGTGCATCAGAGCGTGCTCAAGAGGCAATAAACGAGACAAAGACGATTCTGGAATCTCCTGCCAACGGTTGGAGAATGGAGTATTATGGCTCAACTACTTATGGCGGCTACAATGTCTTGCTTAAGTTTGATGGCGATTCCGTCATTATAGGAAGCGAAGCTGTTGGAGATAACCACAAGGCTGGTGTTGTAGATGGTAAGGCTGTTACCTGCAAGTCTCATTATAAGATTGAGCAGAGTATGGGTGTTACAATCTCTATGGATGAGTATAATAGCGTGTTCCATTATTTCTCTGATCCTTATAATGCTGATTATGGAGTTGACGGAGAAGGAATGGCTGGTGACTTCGAGTTCCGTGTTGTTTCTTGTACTAAGGATAAAATCGAACTTAAGGGAAAGAAGCATGACACAAAGATCTTGATGTACCCGATGGACGAGAACACTTCTTGGGAGAGTTATATTGAATCAGTAAAGGCAACTGAAAATTTCATGAAGTCTCGTTCTTATACCCTGAGCTTCGGTGAGGACAATACTGTTCCTTGTCAGTCTAATTATCGCAGACTTCAGTTCCTGGTAAAGGACGAGGAAGGTAACTTGTCTTACACTTATGCTCCGTTTATCGTTACTCCTGCTGGATATGTGTTCTACAATCCTGTTACTATCAATGGCGTTGAGCTGACTGGTTTTGACAAGGCAGACACAGAGGAGTTCTTCTATGCAACAGGTAACAACTCAGTTAAGCTTATCACAGAGGTTCCACCATTGTATAAGACATTCGCATCTGGTATGTGGTATCTGAAGTATGACGATATGGGTGAGTATGGTAAGTCACAGTGGGATGTTCTCTTGAAGAAACTTGAAAAGGCTGAGAACAACTCTCGTGCTCGTCTTGCTTATGCTTGTGTCGGTACAATCACAAGTAAGTATTCTGGCTTCATGATGATGGCTGGTAGTACAGAGCATATTGGCGGTATGATATTTAGTCCTGTTAAAGACGAGGCTGGCAATGTCATAGATAACCAGATCAAGATAACATGGAACTCTGCTAAGGATGGCAGTAACAATATGGGTTACAAGTATTATCAGAACAACAAGTATGGTATCAAGTCTGCTATGGATCCGTTCTGTGGTGGCGCTGGACATACATTTGAGCTTTCTACAGACAATGCACGTCATCCGAAGTATATCATCCTGACAGACCTTAAGGTTCCTAACAATGTCATCAAGGTATCGGCAGAATCAATCTCTTATCCGTTCGGTGATTTGGATAATGATAAAAAAGATTAATCTAATGTGTTAAATAGGAGAGATGCCACGGGGTTGTCTCGTGGCATCCTCAAAGAAATTTTTATTAATTCTAAAAATATAATTATTATGAAAAAAGTTTTACTTTTAGCATGTGCTGCTGTAATGTCTTTGGCAGCTAATGCACAGGACTACAAGCAGTCTGTCGCAAAGGAGTCTTTGAGTCTCATCGGTAAGATGAATGTTCTCCATTCTGCTGCTGCTCCTGAGGTAGATATGTCTAAGGTTGCAATGCCTAAGTCAAGAGTTGCTGTTAAGCGTGCTGCTCATGATGGTATCTATGGTCTTTATATTATGGACCATACAGACTTTAATGGTGTTGGTGACGGATGCGATAGCATCTTTGTAGAAAAGGCTAACGTAACAGATAATGGCGTAACTTACAACGTTAAGTTCCGTATTCCTGGTGAGGCATATGATGCTACATCTCAGAAGTTCTACAATACTGATATGTCATTCTATGGCAAATATGACGAAGCTGAGGGTAAAATAACTTGTCCTACAGGTCAGGTTATTTGCAATCATTTCAAGTATGGTGAATTCGCTCTTTACTCTTGGACAGGTTCTACTGATGACCCAGACAACCTTGGACTTGATGATCAGAATCCTATAACATTCACTGTTGAGGATGGTACTATCAGCTTGGATCAGGCAGGTTTTGCATATTATATGGTTGACTATTCTAACCAGCAGGGTAAGGTTCAGCTTTGGACAAACCTCTTTAACATTGCATTCAAGCCTGCTAATGGTATGATGGAGTTCGCATTATACAATCAGGATGCTCCAGCGGATGACCAGGATCCATTCTTCTATTACAATGCTGCTGTTGCAGTAGAGGATTTCGGTTATAATGTTAACGTTTATGGTTATGCTCCATTGGGCGCAACAGATATGACAGGTGGTCAGTCAATGAACGGTTATGGTGCTTCTGGCAGCATCCAGATGTCAATAGCTGAAGATGGAAAAGCCGTTTCAATGCCTGCAGGTCAGTATGTATGGCCTCTCTTCATCCTTGTTGGTAGCAGCAATGTTACAGATGAAACAGGTCAGTCTGTTTATATCCATGCTAAGGATGGCATGTATCCTGTAGCTGATGGTTCAGGTTTTGTTGATGGTGAATTGGCAGCAGGAAACCAGATCTACTTCCAAAGCGTAGCTCTCTTCTCAAATCTTTGGAATGATGACGGTCTGAAGGGTTATGGTATGTGGACATACAAGAACACTGTAACTCTTGACGAGGGTGGCTTCTCTGCAGCTGGTATCAGCGATGCTACTGTTAGCCCACTCAAAAAGGCTTCTGAGCAGTGCTACAATGCTCTTGGCCAGCGTGTAAATGCTAACGCTAAGGGTCTCATCATCCGTGATGGCAAGAAGTTCTTCATCAAGTAATTATCTTGAAACTTTTTTCTGCAGTTGATGCAGAATGAAATATAGAGGCGTAATTCTTTGAATTGCGCCTCTTTTTCGTGTGCTATATAAATAAAAAAATCGTTCTCTTTGCGTTATTTTTTGCTTAAATAACTTGCTCGTAGTATAATTGTTTGTATATTTGCAGAGGTATTTATGTTTTGTAATTTTATAACTAAAAAAATAATATGAAAAAAACACTTGCTGTAACACTTGTGGCTTTGTCTCTTGCTATGTCCTCAAGTGCAATTCGTCCGCTTCACAAGCTTTTCCCTGTGAAGCAGAGTGACGGAACTACATTGATGCTTTATAAGCATGGTAATGATGGTTTGGCTTTCTATTCTACAGACGATGACAAAGTTGTTGTGCGTAATGAAGCCGGTACTTTGTGCTACGCAGTCTTGAAAGACGGTAAGCTCGTAGCGTCAGATGTTGTTGTGCATGCAACAGACAAGCGTACAGAGGCAGAAAAGAATTTCGTTTCTACAGCAGCTTTAAGTCCAAAGACAGCGGGAGTGGCAGCCTTTGCTCAGAAGTCTCCATACCGCAGTATGGCAAAGATAGGTTCCTCTACACCAGATGGCTTGGGTAAATACGGCGAGTGTGCCGGTGGTGCTTTGCCTTCTGTTGGTAAGATAACAATACCGGTGCTTATGGTAGAGTTCAGCGATACTAAGTTCCAGGAGACAACCACAATGGAAAAGGTGAACCGTTTCTTCAATCAGGAAGGTTATAATGAAGACAATACAAGAGAGCGTGGTTCTGTAAGAGATTATTTCCTTGCACAGAGCCGTGGCATGTTTGACCCTACATTTGATGTAGCAGCTAAGGTGACCCTCAACAAGAGCTATGCCTATTATGGCAAGAACGGTTATCGTATAGATTTGAATGTCACCTCGATGATCAGAGAGGCTGTAAACGATGCTATTAGTCAGGGTGTTGATTTCAGCAAATATTATGTTAACGGTAAAGTACCGAATATAATTGTTTATTATGCAGGATGTGGTGAGGCTACTGGTGGCGACGAGAATACAATCTGGCCACATGAGATGGATTATTCCACAAGCTATGGTACGAAATACAGCTTCTCTTCATATTTCGTAGGAAACGAGTTGAACGGTTCAAAGAACAATTCTTCCTTTATGGGTATGGGTGTTATGGTTCATGAGTTGGGTCATGCTTTGGGTCTGCCTGATTTCTATTGTACCGATGATTCTTATGAGGGGAACTATGCTTATGGCGAATGGTCGGTAATGGAGCTTGGTCCGTATACAAACGGTGCGTATGCCCCTATAGGTTACACGGCTTACGAGCGTAGTTTTATGGGTTGGTATGATATGCCGACAATCAGTGATCCGGAGGCAGTCCTTCTTGAAAACCCTAATGATGAAAACAGCAAGTTTGCTGTAATGTTCCGTAACCCTAATGACGAGAAAGAATATTTTATTCTTGAAAACCGTCAGCCTGGTACATGGTTCTATGATCAAACCGGACTTATGGTACATCGTATAAAGTATGAAGCTGATTCATGGAATTATAAGAACGATGTCAACAATAATGAGAACTACAAGCGTGCAATGCTGGTATGTGCATCAGGTGATGAGTTGAAGAGCTCGGCTTCAGCAACAGATTTGTTTGGAAACAGCGTAAATAATATTCCAGCTTTTCCTTTCTACGACAAGACCCAGTATACAGACATGCCAATATACAGAATTATTGAGCATCCGGATGGTACAATAACCTTTAGTGTCAAGGATAAAAACATGGTAAGCCAGCATGCTGTTTCAAATGGAGACATTTATGAGAAGGTGACTGATGCCAGCACTTTGGCATCAGGCGATGAGATTCTCTTTGTAAACGCTCAGGAAGGTCTCGCAATGTCAAGAAACCTTTATAGCGGTACTTTGCAGACTGTATCTGTGAAAGTTGAAGGTGACAAGGTTTATGGCAATGACAACGTAATGCCATTGAAACTTCGTGCTTCCGGTCCAAAATGGACAATGCAGTATAACAACAAGAACTATCTTACAGCTGTAAAGGCTGGCTTGAAGCTTCAGAATAATGTTGCAGCAGGAAGTATTGCTTCTATCGCGATAGAGAATGGCAATGCAAAGGTAGAGTTCGGCGGTTCGGCTGCCAACAAGAATCTCGGCTATAATGCAGACAATATCTACTTTGCAACGTTCGCTGCTGCACCGAACAACATGCAGATCTATCGCAAGACAGCTTCTACGGGTATCAATGCTGTCTCTGTAGGCAAGACAGCGACAGACGGTAAGATGTACAACCTCTCTGGCCAGCAGGTTGGCGAGGGCTATAAGGGCATCGTTATCGTGAATGGCAAGAAGATGCTTAAGAAGTAAGCGGGCTGAATAAACAAGTCCATGCTTAAGACAAAGCAGAGGCAGAAGAAAACAGAATAATAACAGGAGCCGCATTTCCTTATCCGGGAAATGCGGTTTTTTGTTTTTGTCTTTGCTTATTGGATTAATTGTGCTATATTTGCACGATTCTAAATCGTAAGGGCATAAGATATGTATAGCACAATAGAAGAAATATCGGTAGGTTCCACCAAACAGCTGTTTCATGGTCCGTGTATAGATGACGACCTGTTGCTCTTCCCGGAGTTTGGCAGTGTGCCTGTGCCGGAAGTGCCTAAGCGCATGCGTTGTCTGCTTGTGGGACTGTGTCTGCGTGGTGATGCGCGCTATACTGTAGATACGTAAGAGCGCCTTGTGAAAGCCAACGATGTGATAATAATCAGTGAGGGGCAGGTTGTCAACAACAGCCAGTTGAGCTGCGACTTCAGTGGCATAGCCATCATGATGTCGGAGAACTTCTTCAACGAAGTGCTGAAAGGCGTGCATGACCTCTCGTCGCTTTTCCTTTTCTCAAGGAAGCATCCTGTCTTCGGGCTGCGGATTGACGAGGTGGAAAATCTGATGTCTTATTTCCAGAAGATACAGTCAAAGGTGGAGGCGCAGGAACATGCCTTCCGCCGCGACGTGGTCCGTTCCCTGTTGGCAGCTATGATATATGATATCGGTCATGTGATGTATGGTGTGCAGCAGGGTGGGGCTAAGAAGCAGACACGTGCAGAGTCTATCTTCACGGAATTTATCCGTCTTGTGGAGCAGAACTATCGTTCGGAGCGCCGTGTGTCGTGGTATGGCGAGCAGCTCAACATCACGCCCAAGTATCTCTACGGCGTGGTGAAGCAGGTGAGCCACCGCACACCGACCGACTGGATCGACGATTATGTGACGCTGGAGATCAAGCTGCTGCTTAAAAACTCTACCTACAGCATTAAGGAGATTGCTCAGGCTCTGCATTTCTCCAGCCAGTCGTTCCTCGGAAAATATTTCAAGGACAGGGTGGGCGTGTCGCCGAAAGACTATCGCAAGAGCTGACGCTCATGACGTTTTCTCTTTTTGTTGTCTCATCTCCTTCTTGATGTCTCTTGAAAATTTTTTTTCATGAAGGATAATAAATAACATCGCGCTTCGCGCTCGTTGGTTTTTGAACATTAATGTCCATTAATGATCCATTAATTGTCATTAATATGCGCGTAGCGCGGAATATTGATGTTCATTAATGTTCAATTAACGGCCATTAATGTTCAAAACCTGCGCGAAGCGCCTAAGCACCTACGGAGCGCAAGAATGTTTAAAACACCACGAGCGCGAAGCGCATAAAAATATTGTTCTTTTGTTCACATTGTTAGCTTCTGTTTAAGCTTGTAACAGCGTCATGAGGGTTATAAAAGCAAACAAGTCATAAAAAAGAAGGTGTAAGTGTGGCAGAATGACTTTTTTTATTTAAATTTGCATCTTTGAATGCGCCATGCTTCTTAAAGAAGCAGCGGTGTCATGTCAGAAAGTTATTTTTTACATATAAGAACAAAAAAAATTTTTATCACATAACAGTAAGATGAAAAAGAAAATACAATTCAGTCTCGTTTATCGTGACATGTGGCAGTCGTCTGGAAAGTTCCAGCCGCGCAAGGACCAGTTGGAGCGCATCGCTCCCGTCATCATTGAAATGGGTTGCTTCTCTCGTGTAGAGACCAACGGTGGTGCCTTTGAGCAGGTAAACCTCTTGGCAGGCGAAAACCCCAACGATGCTGTGCGTGCCTTCTGCAAGCCTTTCAACGAGGTAGGCATCAAGACCCACATGCTCGACCGCGGACTCAATGCGCTGCGCATGTATCCCGTACCCGATGACGTTCGTGCC
>ENA-ORRO01001185-ORRO01001185.1-human-gut-metagenome-genome-assembly--contig:-NODE-1185-length-19314-cov-5.402980_pt1 | contig 19314 bp, 10 predicted proteins | sample MGYA00242176_ERZ509136 | MGnify/ENA primary metagenome ERZ509136 (study PRJEB26280, sample SAMEA2338644) | human gut metagenome | biome: human gut; feature: human-associated habitat; material: faeces...
AGTTCCTGTTTGGCGGCTCAGGCGGCAAAAACAGGAACTATTCCACCGCAACTCAAAAGTGGTCTTTTGGCCCTGTCCCAAATTAGCTACCTTGCCCCATCGGGCGGGAGCGGGTAAGATATACCGAGCGCCTAGCGCGTTCGATGGGTTCGGATGACGACATGTTCCGAATCTGGTCAGGTCCGGAAGGAAGCAGCCATAAGGAGCCTCTGTCGGGCATCCGAATCCATCGAGCGCACGGGCTTTCTTTTTTGCGCGGTTTTACCAAACCGCGCAATGCTCGACGCTGCGCGCCACCCAGAGCGACAATTTGTCATTCAAAAGGCAAGGCATGACCAGGAGGTCTATGCCTTGCCTTTTTCATGCCAACTTGTTCGCTCTGGATGTCGCTCGCTGACTGCGCCAAAACAGTGACGTTTTTACTACCGCTCAAGACTCTTCTGTAACGAGTTGCTTACGCATCTCCAAGGCTCGCCGTACTATCATGAATCAGATTGAAGAGAGATGATGATAGGGAGCGCCTATTTATGATTGAGCTGCTCAGGCGTTTTGGTGGTAAGTTTCGCCGGTATATGGTGGTTGGCCCTGCGTGTAAGTTGATCGAAGTGATCTTTGACCTGCTGACGCCGCTGGTGATTGCCCAGATGATCGATAAGGGCATTGGCTCGCACGACGTGAACGCCGTTATCCACTACGGCATGGTACTTGGCGCCATGGCTGTGATCGGCATCTCGTTTACGCTCGTCTGCCAAAAGATGGCGGCGCTGACTTCGCAGGGCATGGGTACCGACATTCGCGGTGCACTCTACCAGCACATCAACGAACTGAGCTATGTCGAACTCGATCGCTTTGGCACGCCGTCGCTCATCACGCGCATTACCAACGATGTCAACCAGGTGCAGCTCGCTGTGGCGCTGGGCGTGCGCATGCTTATCCGCTGGCCCTTCTTGGCGGTGGGTTCTATGTGCGCGGCCCTTGCCATCGACCTTAAGCTCGGCATCATCTTTTTGATTTGCACACCCGCCATCGGCTTGGTGTTTTGGTTTGTCATGGCGCGCTGCATTCCGTATTACAAGCAGTTACAGGCAAAGCTCGACCGCATCGCGCTCATTTGCCGCGAGGGTCTTTCGGGCGCCCGCGTGGTCCGTGCGTTTGTGCGCGAAGACCATGAGCGCGAGCGTTTTGCTCGTGCGGCCGACGACCAGGCGCATGTCGCCATCGCGGTGGGTAAGCTCTCGTCGGTCCTTAACCCCGTCACGTTTTTGGTGATGAACCTGGGCGTGTGCGCCATCCTGTGGGTGGGCGGCATCCAGGTCAACGTGGGTGAGCTTACGCAGGGCCAGGTCATGGCGTTTGTGAACTACATGACGCAGACCCTCACCTCCATCGTCTACGTGGCCAACCTGGTCGTTGTCTTTACCAAGGCGAGCGCCAGCGCGTCGCGCATCAACGAGGTGCTCAATTGCGAGCCGAGCATCACCGACGAGGGCAACCAGCCGGTCGCGCTGCCTGAGCCGAGCGACCTGGCGAGTGGCGCTGTTCCGGTCCCTGCGCTGAGCTTTGACCATGCGAGCTTTTCGTTTGGCGTGGGCGCGGCAAATGCCGTGAGCGATGTGACCCTGGAGCTGCCGCTGGGCAAAACGCTCGGCATCATCGGCGGCACGGGCAGCGGCAAGTCCACACTCGTCTCGCTTATCCCGCGCCTGTACGATGTGAGCATCGGCCGCGTGAGCGTGATGGGCGCCGACGTGCACACCTGGCCGCTCGACCAGCTGCGCAGTGTGGTCGCGACCGTTCCGCAGCGCGCTTCGCTGGTGAGCGGCACGATCCGCAGCAACCTAACCTGGCGCGACGAGTCGGCAACCGATGAGGAGCTGTGGGCGGCGCTCGATATAGCGCAGGCCAGCGAGTTCGTGCGCGACAAGCCCCAGGGCTTAGATGCTCCGGTCGAGGCGGGCGGCAAGAACTTTAGCGGTGGCCAACGTCAGCGTCTGACTATCGCGCGCGCCTTGGTAGGTTCGCCTCAGATATTGATCATGGACGATTCCGCCTCGGCGCTCGACTTTAAGACCGATGCGGCGCTTCGCCATGCCATTCGCAAACGAAGCATGCGCGGTGCCGCCGAGGGCGGGTTGCCGCTGACCACGGTGATTGTGAGCCAGCGCGTCTCGACCGTGCGCGACGCCGACATGATCTGCGTACTCGACCACGGCTCGGTTGCGGGCCTGGGAACGCACGATGAGCTGTACGCGACCTGCCAGCTCTATCGCGAGATTTGCCAGTCGCAGCTTCGCCGCGAGGAGCTCGAGGGTCAGCAGGGGAGCGCGGTGCCCGCGCCCGCTCCAAGTCCCGTGCCCGCCCCAGGCGCCGCGTGCGCCCCCGCATTCGTCTGCGCAAAGGAGGGCTGCTAAATGAATCCGTATACTTCTTCCGGTTCGGTCGCCACGATGACGGCCAACGTGTCCGGCAACGATAGTCTCAACGACCTGGGAGACGGTCCGCGCCAGCCCGGCGACCCCGAGCGCTATCCCGCCGGTGCGGTGACCCGCCGCCTGCTGGGCTATGTTCGCCCGCACCGCGTCTCGTTTGCGGCATCGTTTTTGAGTGCCGCCGTCTCGGTGATACTGCAGCTCTACACGCCCATCCTCATTGGCGAGGGCATCGACCTTATCGTCGCCGCCGGGCAGGTGGACTTCGATGCGCTGCTGCCGCTCGTTACCAAGCTCGCGATTGTCGTCGTAGGTGCTGCGGCCTTCCAGTGGCTGCAGGGCTATTGCGTCAACCGCCTGTCCTACGAGACGGTGCGCGACATGCGCGTGGAGGCGAGCAACAAGCTCAGCCGCATGCCGCTCAGCTTTATCGACAGCCATGCCCACGGCGACCTTATGAGCCGCGTGGTCAACGACGTCGATCAGGTGGGCGATGGCCTGCTGCAGGGCTTTACCCAGCTATTCACCGGCGTTATCACCATCGTTGGCACGCTCGCGTTTATGCTCTCCATTAACCTGACCATGACGCTCGTGGTGGTACTCGTCACGCCGCTTTCCATTTTTGCAGCCGGTGCTATTGCCAAGCTCTCCAATAAGAGCTTCACTGCTCAACAGCGCATCCAGGGCCAACTCGGCGGTCATATCGAGGAGTATGTGGGTGAGCAAAAGCTGGTGGATGCGTTTGCTTATGGCCCGAACGCCCAAGCGCGCTTCGATGCCCTTAACGCCGAGCTCTATACGGCAGGTGAGCGCGCGCAGTTTATGGGCTCGCTTTCCAACCCCGGTACACGTTTTATCAACAACATCATCTACGCCGTGGTTGCCGTGATCGGCTGCGTGGGCGTGATCACGGGCGTGCCCGCGGCGCTTACGGTGGGCGGCGTGCAGATTTTCCTGTCCTATGCCAACCAGTACACCAAGCCGTTCAACGAGGTCACCAACGTCATCACGCAGATCCAGACCGCGTACGCCTCGGCGCGCCGCATGTTTGCGCTGCTCGATGCGCGCGAGCAGGAGCCCGACGCGTCGGACGCTGTAGAGCTTGCCGCACCGCAGGGCGAGGTGACCTTTGAACACGTGGACTTTAGCTATGTGCCCGACCGAAAGCTGTTGCAGGATATCTGCATCGAGGCCAAGCCCGGCATGCGCTTTGCCCTGGTCGGCCCCACGGGCTGCGGAAAGACGACGCTCATCAACCTGCTGCTGCGCTTTTACGATATCGATGCCGGTCGCATCGCGGTCGATGGTCGCTCCTCGCGCGACTACACGCGTGCGAGCCTGCGCCGCGCCTTTGGCATGGTGCTGCAAGACACCTGGCTGTTCGAGGGCACGGTGGCGGACAATATCGCTTACGGTTGCCCAGGAGCCACGCGCGAACAAGTTATCGAGGCGGCCAAGCGCGCGCATGCGCACAAGTTTATCGTGCAGCTGCCGAAAGGCTACGACACGGTGATTGGCGAGGACGGCGGCACGTTTAGCCAGGGCCAAAAGCAGCTGCTGTGCATTGCGCGCGTCATGCTCACCGACCCGGCTATCTTGCTGCTGGACGAGGCGACTTCGAGTATCGATACGCGCACCGAGCTGCAGGTGCAGGCGGCATTCGACGAGCTTATGGCCGGCCGCACAAGCTTTGTGGTGGCGCACCGCCTGTCGACGATCCGCAACGCCGACTGCATTCTGGTAATGCGCGACGGCCAGATTATCGAGCGCGGCACGCACGACGAGCTGTTGGCGGCAGGCGGCTTCTACGCCGAACTCTACCGCAGCCAATTCGCCCAGTGAGCAAGCCCGCGGGGCGAATTAATCAATCGACAGACGGTGGTTTACATCTGTCACGTTAGTACTAAGATATTCATCTAATAAATTGCATTAGTGGCTTTAGTTTTGGGGGATACGAGGCAACGTGACTATGACGTGCTCTTTGGTGGTTAACAGCAAGAGCGGTAATACCAGGATGGTTTCGGGTGCGATCAAGCGCACGCTGCAGGCTGCGGGTGTTGAGTTTGTCCATGCCGCGGCGTTGAGCGACGATGCGGACGCAGATCAGGTTGCGCTCGAGGCGCAGGGCGCCTGCGCGGCCGACACGGTGCTCGTCGGTTTTTGGTGCGACAAGGGCGCGAGCACGCCTTCGGTCGCGACGTTGCTCTCAGCCTTGCACGGCAAGCGCGTCTTCCTGTTTGGCACCTGCGGCTTTGGGGCCAGCGAAGAGTACTTTAGGCAGATTATCGATCGCGTGACCTCCAATTTGGCCAATGATGCCGAGCTTGTAGGCTGGGCGATGTGCCAGGGCAAGATGGGTCCCGCGGTCAAGCAGCGCTACGAGGCCATGCTCGAGCAAGATCCCGACAACGTCCGATTTAAGATGCTGCTCGATAACTGGGTCGCCGCAAAGGATCACCCCACCAAGGAAGATCTGGACAACATGGCTGCAGCCGCCAAAAAGGCCGTGCTGGGGGAGTAGCTCCCATCGCTGACGGCGGTCGGTCCATCTTTCTAAATGAAACGTCCTCCCGGGCGTCGGGGCACGAAGTTCCCTGCTCTACAGTCCTGCGCAAGACGAAGGCCACATTAAGTGGCCTTCTTTGCGTGCGGAACTCGCGATGAGCTTCGTGCCCCGCCGTCCGGGAGGACGCCTCTTTATTGATGGGAGGCCTGATAGGTCGATGGTTCCGTGCCCGGATGCGTCCAAAGTGGGACGGGCTTTCCGGATGGGCAGGCTTTCGAAAAATGCGTCCCGGAATTTGCCTTTGGAATGGGACGTAGTTTCCCGTTGAGGTGCTTTGCGGAAAGTGCATCCCACTCTGGGCGGTCGAAGTGGGACACACTTTCCCAAAGGCGCTCCAACGGGAAATTGCGTCCCATTATTCGGTCAAGAAACGGGATGCATTTTCCCAATGAGAGCAAAACCGGAAAATGCATCCCACAATCAGCCCTCAAAGTGGGACGCCGTTTCCCAATGAGGCTCAAGCGGAAAATGCATCCCGGAATTTGCGCTCAAAGTGGGATGCGGTTTCCGGTTGAGGGTCTAAGGGGAAAGTGCGTCCCAGAATCGACGCTTGAAATGGGATGCAGTTTCCCGATGAGGCACTCGACGGAAAATACATCCCAGAAATGGCCTTTGAGCTGGGATAAGATTTCCGCGGCATCTCGGATTCTCAAAAATGAGACACGCCGTTGGCGAAAATGAGACACGTGATATCGGGCATCGGATGTATCATTTGCAAAAATGAGTCCACTCCACTCGAATAAAGCGAGGTCCCTCATGTACGTTCCGCACCGCCGTATCCGTAGGCTGTCGAAAATCCCGCTTGTTGGGACGGCGGCGCTTGCTGCGTTGATCGCCACGAGCGTCGCCTGCTTCACGGCCACGCCCCAGGTTGCCCAGGCGGCAGACGCGCCCGCAATCACCGATGTGACCGAGCAGGATTATCAAGCCCTGGGTCTGGGCACGAGCGAGGACATTCCGGCCGATACCGTTGGCCCCTATTCCACTGATACCCCCACGACGTTTGCCACGCGCAGCGAGGTCTATATGGCAGCTAACGGTAGCCATGGCAATCGCTACACTCTGCGCGACAAGCTCGAGAACGTCGAGCGCGGTGACATTGGCGGCAGCAGCAAACTCACCGATGGCTATGGAAGTGTGTGGGGCGCCGCAAAGTTCTGGCAAAACGTCAACAACTTCGATACGAACAGCGATCTCTACAAGCATAGCGACTACGGTGGCGGCACCTGGTCGTACCTAAGCAACAATGAGTCCTCAACAGTACTCGCCAACGACAACAACGGTTTCTCGGGCATTCACGCCACGAGTGTTGAGTTCTGCAGCGACGCCAGCACGGGCAAAAAGAGCCGCGTTGCCGAGCTCCGTGCCTACGGCGACAGTTCCTCCACGACGATTGACGGCAAGTCATACGCCGGAAAGGTTGAGCTGGTCCTCTACTCGTTTAGCAACGGGCGTACGCGCACTCTCGACACACACCTGCCGGTGACGGTCAACACTAATATGATGTACGAAGGCCGTTTTAAGTACCTGGATGCCGGTTACCTGCAAGAGCACGACGCCGTCTTTGATGTCGAGGCGGGCGATGTCGATGGCGACGGCGTCGACGAGCTTTTTGTCTACGCGGGCTGCTATGTCGACGAGAACGGCGTGCGCAAGGCTGTAGTCGACATGTATGACTTGGAGGGCGGCAACTGGAAGCAAAGCGTCGTCAAGATCGATGCCGGTAACGCCGCGGACTACACCACGCACAACAAGGGCGGGAACGACTCCTGGACGCAGCTTCAGTCAGCTCCTGTCGTTTCGCTAGCGGCCGGCGACCTCGATCGCGATTTTTTGCGATGACCTCGCCATCGTGGTCTCGGCACCCTACGGCAAGAAGAATATTGATAAGTCGACGCATTGCGAGCTGTTTTCGTGGGATGCATCCAAGGGTGCCCTCGTCCATGTCGATGCTCTGGGCGACGCGGGCGCAATCTCCCTCTCCGCGAACGGCAAGACCATGGTCGCTGCGAATGCGACGTTCGGCACGTTTGCCGCCTACGATGAAGAAGGAAAGAAGACGGGTGAAACCGTCACGGGCCTTATTCTTGCGGGCTATGACTGGCAACGCAGCGCTTTTGATTACGGCGCTTCTGACGGCAGCAAGGGGCTGTACGGCGCGCTGTACCGCTACGCGTATTTTGACTCGGAGTCTGGCGAGTTCAAGCTTTCCGATTGCAAGGAATACAGAGACGGGCTCCTCGCCTCCTATGGGCTGATGCATGTGCCCAACAGCGCATGGAAGGATAGCGCTCAGGATAAGCGCTATCCGTGCACCTTGGCGCCTATTGCCCTTGCCACTGCCAACCTTGACGGCCTGTCCGAGCAGCTGGCGGTCGACGAGGTGCTCGTGGGCGGCGATGTGTTCCGCGACTTTGCCTGCAACACGGCACAGAGCGGGGCTCAGGGCTTGGGGTCCATGGTCGGAACCATGAGCATGAGCGGTCAGCAATACAACAGCAGCAACAAGCATGACCATAAGGGTATAGAGCAGGTGTGGATCAGCGACGTCAAGGCGGGCAGCGTCTCGGGTTCGGACCGCTATAACGAGAGCTTTATCGCTGTGGTGGGCAAGCACCGCGACGAGGACCTGCGCAAGAACGATGACTACTATTGGATGACCACCTCGCATTTTTCGCTCGACGAGAACGGAAAGGTGCGCCGCGGCGAGGAGCAGGTGATTAGCGAGAGCAACCGTCGCGGCACTACCTACGGCACATTTATCTCGCTCGCGCTGCCCGATGTCGACAACGACAGCGTCAAGATCACGTACAAGGACCGCTACAAGGTCTATACCAACCCGCGCGTGCTTGCCGTGCTGCAGGATGCGCCCTATGTTGAGGATCTGGAGCAGGCATACGGCTATCTGGTGTTGGGCGGCACGTCATACGGAGAGGAAAAGGGCACGGGGACATCCCAGGGCTATACCATTGGCGCCGAGTTGGGCGTTGCCGTCGAGGTGCAGACCGGTCCGCCCCTGGTCGCGATGAATGCTTCAGTCGATTTTGCCGCCGAGGGATGCTATGACTACCGGAGCGAGCGCACGGTCAGCGCAAGCGTAAGCTATGAGTCGCATGCCGGCGAGGGTGACAAGGCCGTGCTCTACACGATTCCGATGGTCTATTACGAGTATGAGATCGAAAATGAGGAAACTGGTGGCAAGGGCGTGATGGCGGCGCCCGTGTCGCTCGGCGCGCAGACCTCGGTCGTTAATGCCGAGGCCTATGACCGCATTGCCAAACAGCACAATATGACACCGCTCAGCTACTTTTTGACCAACCGGTCGGGAGAACCCGGAACCTATCAAACGACGCTCAACGGCGAGACTCCCGTTGGGGATTCCTTTGGCCTGGGCAAGCCTGGCGTAACGCGCGCCTACACGCACGATGGGTTTAACGGCGCCGCCGCGCAGTCGGGGGCGAGCATTGAGCAGACCATCGAAGTCGAGGAGGGCAAGGAGCAGGAGCTCGAGCTCGGCTTGACGCTGAACGGCAGCGTTGTCATGGGCGCGAAGCTCGCAAAGCACGAGTTGTTTGGCGGCCTGTGCTTTGGTGCCAACGCCGGCTTTACTACGGGTAACTCCTCGAGTGAATCGACCGAATACGGCGGCACCGTCGACAACCTGCCCGAGGCCGCGCAGGGCAAGTACGGTTTTGTGTGGCGTCTGGGCGTCAACGCGGTGGATGTCGACAAGTTCGAGGCAGATTCGGGCGACAAGCTCGGCACCAAGGACACCGACCAGTTCTGGATCGTGGGCTATGACGTTAAGGACGTCGAGATGCCCGACGCGCCGGCCGTGACGGGCTTTACGGCAAACGCCGTCGATTCGACCAGCGTTACGTTTAGCTGGGACGATGTGCTCGCAAACAAGAGTGGCTTTAGCTACGGCGTGGGCATGCTGCAGAGCAATGCGGCGGATGCGGTCGTCAATAGCTGGAAGATTGCCGACAACACGCAGACCTCGCTCAAGTGGGATGGGCTGCAGCCCAATACGGAGTATCGATTCGCCATCGCCGCCGTTAAGAATGGATCCACGACCGAAACAGGTATTCGCTCGGCAATCATCACGGTCAAGACCATGCCCGATGGCATGACGATGACTGTGAGCGGACCTGCAGCGTATGCTGCGGAGGGGTCGGATCTTGGATACGACTCTTCGGTTGAGCGCACGGCGGGAAGCCACCTGACGCTCTCGGCGATTGGTCATGTGAAGCAACTCGGTGCCGACGATAGCGAAACAGGGCTGGCACCGACCTATATGTGGTACCGCAAGGGCCGCGGCGAGACAGAGTTTAAGCTCGTGGGTGCCGATGGCAACCTCGCGGCTGGAACGGCCTCAAAGCTCGAGATTGACCTGACCGCAGACGATGACGGTGCGCAGTATTACTGCCACGTGGGATACAACGAGGTGGGCCTCGACACCGGCACGCTCGTGAATATCGAGGCCGAGGAGACGGCGCTCACAACGGTGAACGCCACCCCGATCCGCACGCGCCGCCTGTTCTCACAGGCAAGTGCGGGCGCCAAGAAGTTCCTGGACCATACGCTGGTAAACACCGCCGGCCCAACCGATTCCGAAGGCTCAAAGGACCCCGAGACTCCTGAGACCCCGACGAACCCGGACAAGCCCAAGTCCGACAACGGAGCTAAGACCGACACCAAGGTCAAGACTACGACCACAGCGAAGAACCTCGCAAACACCGGCGACCAAACATTCGCCCTAGTCGCCACCGCAGCAGCAGCGGGAGCAACGCTCGTAGTGATAGCCCTCATCATGCTGATCAAGCGCCGCAAGACCCACTAGTAGCCAGCCGAACATATCGACAACCCAAAAACCCGGGTAGCCAAAAACAGGCCACCCGGGTTTTCTGTTGAGTGGAGACTCCGCAAGCGGAAACTGCATCCCACAATTAGCGCCCGGAACGGGACACATTTTCCGTCAAGCCCTCATCCGGAAAATCCATCCCAGTTTGAGCGCCCAGACCGGGACGCACTTTCCCAAAGGGTCCTCAACGGGAAACTGCGTCCCATAATTAGGCCGAGAAATGGGATGAACTTTCCCAATGAGAGCCAACCGGAAACCACGTCCCAGAATCAGCCCCCAAAGTGGGACGCACTTTCCCAACGAGCCTCAACCGGAAAATACATCCCGGAATCCAGCTGAATAGTGGGACACACTTTCCCAATCGGGTCCCAAGCGGAAACTGCATCCCATTCCAGACAAGAATTCCGGGACACACTTTCCGCAAACAAAGAAGGCCACATAACGTGGCCTTCGTCTTGCGCAGGACTGTCCGAGCAGGGAACCTTATATGCCTCCGCCCGGACAGACGTTTCAGTTATGAACTCGCAGCTAGTCGCTATTTGATCTTGGTCGTACCCGGTGCCAAGTTGGGGTCGGTCTCGTTGGCCTCGGTCTGGAAGTGCTCCGTATAGACGTTCTTGCCGTCGCGGAACATCTCGTAGTACTGCATCTTGGCGTAATCCTCGCGCGCCTTGGTGGCGGCTGCTGCGGCGGCGTCGTCACCGGTGACGTTGGAGGAGAGCGCCCAGCGCAGGCTGGCGTCCTCGTAGCCGACCGAGTTGATAGCAGGCAGCGACTCGCGCAGCGTCATGTGCGCTTTCTGGTAGTCGGTCAGCGGTGCGCCGATTAGCTGCATCAGCTGGGTGGACAGATAGTTGGTGGACAGGTCGTCGACCTCGCTCGTCTGGTCGCAGCCGGCAACGTCGTAGTTGGCCCAGATGATGTAGTCGGTCTGCCACAGACGTTCCTGGTGCGTGGCATCGTCCTCGCCGGTAAACCACTTATCGTTGAACTTGGACGGGAAGAACGGCTGATGGTCGCCCCAGAACACCACGACTACCTTGCGGTCGAGCTTGCTCAAGGCGTTGAGGAAGTAGCGCAGCGCCTGATCGGACTGCTCGATGCACGAGACATACTCGTCGACATCGGACAGCGTGCCGTCCTCGACGGTCTTGGCGTCCAGGTCGGTCGTGTCGATATTCAGATGCATCTGCTTATCGACCGGCAGCAGGCCCGTGTCGTAGCCCGAGTGGTTCTGCATGGTCACGTCGAAGATAAACTGAGGATCGGCGTTCTGGTCGAGCAGCTCAAGAATCTTGTCGTAGGTAGCCTGGTCGGTCACCATCCCGCGCAGGGTGTCGGCGCCCTGGAAATCGTTGATGGACAGGAACTGGTCAAAGCCAAAGTCCTTATAGACGTTTTCGCGGTTCCAGTTGGTGGCGTGGTTGGGGTGCATGGCCGTGGTGGAATATCCGAGCGACTTGAACTGCTCTGCCAGGTTCCCGGTCGTCTCCATGTTGTAGATGGTGTACGGATACACGCCCGAGCCCAGGTTGGCCATGGAGTTGCCGGTCATAAACTCAAACTCGGTATTGGCGGTGCCGCCGCCGTAGGCGCTCACGTAGAGCTTGCCGCGGCTGAGGCAGTTGGACAGGTTCTTAAAGTACTGCGGGCCTTCGTAGCCGGCGCGCATGTTCTGGTAGATCGAAAGGTCTGAGAAGGTCTCGTTCATGATGGCGATGACCGTGGGCTTCTCGCTATCGAACTGCTCCTCGGCGGCGGCGCGCTCGTCGCTCTTGGCCGCGTCGGACTTGTCGTAGGCCTTGGTGTACTTTTTGAGCGTGGCCTTGGCATCGTCGACGGAGTAGTCGGCGGGTTTGGGCGGCTTGATGGACTGCGCTGCGCTAATGAAAGCGGGCAGGTATCCCTCGCGCCAGTAGCTCTCGAGCGGGCGCCAGGTGTAGACGGTGATGCCGAGGGTGTTGTAGTAGTCGATAAGCGTGACGTGCGCGGTCACGCCGCCCAGGCACAGCACGGCGACGAGCAGGTTGGTGAGCAGCATGCGCTTGGCGTTGGCGGCGCCCTTCTGACGGTGCGGTGCCACCAGGCCGGCGTACTCGCATAGCAGCATGGCGATGGCGGTAAAGCCCATGGACAGCACGCAGAACAGCGAGATCGAGAAGGTGTAGCCGGTGCCGGCGACCGCAGCGGCGGTGGAGATGGCCGAAAGGTCGCCCGGCTGGATGGGCATGGATTTAAACGTGATGACGAAGAACTCGGCAATGCCCAGGACAAATAGGGCAAAGGCCAGGACCGCGGGAGCTGCGCCGTGGCGCTGGAACAGGAAGAACAGGCCGACCATGAGCGTGGTGATGATGGCCCACTCGAGCAGGATGCATAGGGGGTAGACCCAGGTAAAGTCGTGGTTGGATGAGACCTCCATGCCCAGCAGCGCAAAAACGCCGGCGAGCAGCAGGCACAGGACGGCGGCGACGAGCGGTTTGCCCACAAAGGTGCCGCGTAGGCGGGCGAGCTTGCCGGTGGGGGCGGGGGCGTCGGGCTTGGCGAACGCAAAGACGCGCGGGGCGATGCGGTCGCGGGCGATGCTGGCCCAAGCGCAGCCGGTGAGGATGGCATTGGTCAGGATGAGCATCGCAAAGGCGAGCGGCTCGTTTTGCGCGACGAGACCAATAGCGCCCCAGACGGTCAAAAAGAGCTGGAACAGGCCAAAGGTGACGCTCCAGGCGAAGGCGCTCTTGGTGACGGTGCCCGACTGAGCGCGAATGGCCTTGGCCTCGCGCAAGACAAGGTAGACGGTCGCCGCAAGACCGACGAGCGAGATGGCGGCAGCGAACATGCTGAGACTCCTCACAAACTAAAACCTACGAAAGCGGGGGTTTACCCGATTGTTACCAAGATATGCGCTGCAATTGGTGGCTGCGCACAACAACCAGCCATATTAACGCGCACGTGCGGCGGTGTGGCGCAATGTAGTGGCGACCTGCGCGATAATGGACGGGAATTACACGGAAACGTAAAGGCTTCTTAAAGAAATGGCGAGGGCAGGGCGATGAGCGAGCAGGTTTGCAAGGCGGACATGGGCGGCGACGGAGCTGCGGGCGTGGATATGTGCGGCTATCCGGTCGAGACTACGGGCAACGCGGTGCTGGACATCTTGGAGCATCGCTCGTCTACGCGTGCCTTCGCGCGTGATGACGACGACCGTCCCGTAGCGGTGACCGACGAGCAGCGCGCAGCGATTCTGCACGCGGCGAGTCGCGCGCCGTCGGCGGGCGCCATGATGATGTATTCCATCGTAAGCATTCGCGAGCAGGCCACGCTCGACCGTCTGGCCGATCTGTGCGACCATCAGCCCATGATCGCCAAGGCGCCCTGGGCACTAATATTTGTGGTCGACTATGCCAAGTGGATCGATCTGTTTGAGCACGTGGGCTGCTTTGAGCCCGAGTTTGTCGAGCGCACGGGCAAGGCGCCCCGCCGTGCGCCGGGTTTGGGCGACTTTGCCATCGCGGCCCAGGACGCCGTGATCGCCGCGCAAAACTCCGTGGTTGCCGCCGAGGCCCTGGGGCTGGGGAGCTGCTATATCGGTGATATCGTCGAGAATGCCGAGGAAGTTGCCGAGCTGCTCGATCTGCCGCCCTATACCATGCCGCTGTCGATGCTCATCATCGGCACGCCCCGTAAGGAGCGTCCGGCCATTGCGCATCCCGTGGTGAACCTGGTGCACGAGGAGCGCTACTGCCGTGCGGATGCCGCGACCATGGACGCGCAGGTGGCCGAGATGGACGCGATGTTCCGTCCGCATGCCCGCGAGGTGGGGGAGCGCGTCGTGGACATCTATACCCGCAAGCACACGAGCCCCTTTATGGCCGAGATGAGCCGCTCCATGGAGTGGTGGTTCAAAAACTGGCTCGGAAAATGACGAATGTGACAAGGGGATAGTCCCTTTGTCACATTCCATATCGCCGCGGTAGCCTAAAGACTGTATAAATCTTTATCTAGCTGGGAAAACAGTGCATTAAAACATGGGCCGATTGCCTATAATCCCTTCGAACATTAAAGTTGGGAGGAAACCGGCTTATGGAACAAAAGGCCAAGGAGGCAGCCTCGCACGCTGCGATTCCTGTGAGCATCTCGGCGATGCTCGTCACGCTGGGCGTGGTGTATGGCGATATCGGCACCAGCCCCATGTATGTAACCAAGGCACTCGTTGCCGGCAACGGCGGCATCGGAAGCGTCACGGAGGAGTTCGTGCTCGGCGCGCTCTCCCTTGTCGTGTGGACGGTCACGCTGCTGACCACCATCAAGTATGTGCTCATCTCGCTGCGCGCCGATAACCATGGTGAGGGCGGTATCTTTGCCCTGTACAGCCTGGTCAAGCGCTGCGGCAAGTGGCTCATCATCCCCGCCATGCTGGGTGGCGCCGCACTGCTCGCCGACGGCATCCTGACGCCGGCCGTTACCGTTACCACGGCCATCGAGGGCCTGCGCACCATCCCGGCGGTCCATGCTGTGTTGGGTGACGATCAGGGCCGTGTCGTGGCCATCACGCTTGCCATCATCATCGCGCTCTTCTTGGTGCAACGTATCGGTACGGCCAAGATCGGTCACGCCTTTGGCCCCATCATGACGCTGTGGTTTCTGTTCCTGGGCGGCACGGGTCTGTTCTTTGTCTTCCAGCACCCCGCCGTGCTGCTGTGCCTCAACCCGGTGCGCGGCATCGCCTTTTTGCTAAGCCCCAACAACCACGCGGGCATCATGATTCTGGGCAGCTGCTTCCTCGCCACCACCGGTGCCGAGGCGCTCTACTCCGACATGGGCCACGTCGGCCGCGGCAACATCTACGCCACCTGGCCGTTCGTTAAGTGCTGCCTGCTGCTTTCCTATATGGGCCAGGGTGCTTGGCTTATGAACAACGCCGCCAACCCCGAGCTCATGGGCATTGCCGACCTCAACCCGTTCTACCAGATGCTCGCCCCGGGCCTGCGCCCGTTTGCCGTCGGCCTTTCCACCATCGCGGCCATCATCGCCTCGCAGGCGCTCATCACCGGCGCATTCTCGCTGGTGTCCGAGGCCAGCCGCCTGGACCTTATGCCGCACATGCAGGTCTTCTACCCTGCCGAGACCAAGGGCCAGCTCTACATCCCCATGGTCAACAACGTTATGCTTGTCGGCTGCGTCATCGTGGTGCTGCTGTTCCAGAACTCGGCGCATATGGAAGCCGCCTACGGCCTTGCCATTACGCTGACTATGATGTGCACCACGCTGCTGCTCTTCTTCTACCTGCACGAGGAGCGCAAGCTCAAGGTTGCTCCGTGGATCTTCGCGGCCTTCTTCCTTTTGCTCGAAGGCTTCTTCTTCGTGAGCTCGCTCACCAAGTTCTTTCACGGCGGCTACTTCACCATCCTCATGGCTGCACTCATCATGGGCATTATGGTGTGCTGGTACAACGGCACGGCGGTCGAGCAGCGCCAGTTTACGCTGCTGCCGCTGCGTAGCTACCTGCCGCAGCTCAAGCGCCTGCGCGACGACGACCGTTACGAGCGCATGAGCGACAACGTCGTGTACCTGACCAAGGACACCCATACCGACTACATCGACCGCGATATCGTCTATTCGATCTTGGACAAGCATCCCAAGCGTGCCCGCGCCTGGTGGTTTGTGAATGTCGAGACCATGGACGAACCGCACACCTTTGCCTATTCGGTCGAGACGTTCGGCACCGACTACGTGTTCCGCGTGCATCTGTACCTGGGCTACAAGATCAACCAGCGCGTCAATGCCTACCTGCGTCAGGTTGTTCAGGACCTGGCTGCCACCGGCGAGCTGCCGCCGCAGACGCATGACTACTCGGTCTACAAGGATCCGGGTAACATCGGTACGTTCAAGTTCGTCCTGATCCGTAAGCTTCTGGCGCCCGAGAGCGACGTGGAGCCCAGCGAGCGCACGGCCATCACGCTCAAGTACATCATCCGCCGCGCCGCCGGCACGCCCGCACGTTGGTATGGCCTGGAGAACTCCAACGTGAGCTTTGAGTACGTGCCGCTGTTCACCAAGTTCAAGGCCGTGAATAAGATGCAGCGCCTGGCTCCCAACGAGCGGCCGTAGGCGCCGACAGGCTGCATGGAGCTGGTTTTCGATGGACAAGATTGAGGCTGGGGAGGCAAACATGGAAACAAAGGCGCTTGATGGCCGCGAGGCGGTGGTCGAAATGGTGCGTGAGGCGCGCGTCGACGCCGCCGAAGATCGGTTCTTTACGAATCGCGCCAACATGGACATGGCCGACCGCGTGATCTCGATCGTGGCACTGGTATTTGGAGCGGTGTGCGTGTGCGCACTGCTCGCGCACGTGCTGTTTGTCTAACGACTGCAGGTTGCAAAGGCTATACACTTGGAACCACCACAAGGGAAACCACCACAAAGGTGCCTGTCCCCTTTGTGGTGGTTTTTGTTTTTGAGAGAGGGGCGGGACGCTGATGGACGTCCGTACGGACGGCGATATTGCCGATAGCTTTTGGTGGCGGCGCACAACGCTGACGCGCCGCACTCCTCTGTATGACGCCTGCGTATCGGTGGGGCTGCTGGTCGCGGCGACGATTGTGGGCGCGCTGCTCGACCATCCGGGTCTCGCGCCGAGCATCATGATCGTCTATGTGTTCGCCGTTCAGCTGTGCGCATTCTTTACCTGGAGTCGCCTGTATTGCTTGCTGAGCTCGGCTGCCGCCGTGGCGCTCTACAACTTCTTGTTTGTCGACCCGCGCTACTCGCTGTCGCTTATCGACCGCGGCTATCCCGGCATGTTCTTCATCATGTTCGTGGTCTCGCTCGTGTCGAGCTCGATTGCGTTGGCCCTGCGCCGCGCCTTGGCACAGGCTGCCGCCAGCGACCGCCGCACGCATATGGTGCTCGAGACCAACCGCATGCTGCAGCGGTGCGCCGATCAGCATCAGATCGTTCACGCCATGGCCACGCAGCTGGCGCGTCTTTCGGGCTGTCCGGTCGTGTGGTACAGCGCCGACGCCGAGGGCGATGACCTGCTGCCGCGTGCGACGTACACAGCCGTGGGCGATGCCGCCCCGGTACACGAGCTGGCGCCGCAGATGCCGCCGCGGCTCTCGACGTCCGCCTATGTGGGAACGCCGCTCGACGCCACGTTTGGCGGCTCGGCGTTTTATGGCATCTACCTGACGGTTCGCACGGGCGACGGCTTCGTGCGCTCGGGCGACCCCGGCTCGGTGGTGGGCGTGCTGGCTATCGTTGCCGAGCCCGACGTGCTGACACATGAGGAGCGGACACTTGCCGATGCCATCGTGAGCGAAGGTGAGCTGGCGCTCGACCGCGCCCGCGCCATGGAGGCCCGCGAGGAGGCAGCGGTACTCGCCAAAAATGAACAGCTGCGCGCCAACCTGCTGCGCTCCATCTCGCATGATCTGCGCACGCCGCTTACCAGCATTTCGGGCAATGCCGACGTGCTGCTCGACCAGGGTTCGACCGGCACGGCCGTGCTCGATAGCCAGACGCGCCGCGGCATGCTCCTGTCCATTCGCTCGGATGCACAATGGCTCAACGCCACCGTCGAGAACCTGCTTGCCATTACCAAGCTCGAGGGCGGCGGCATGCATCTGTCGGCCACGCTCGAGCTCATGGACGATATCGTCGAGGAGGCGCTGCGCCACGTAAGTCCGGCCGTGCGCGAGCACGATCTTAAGGTGGTGGCGTGCGATGAACCGGCGCTCGTCAACGTCGATGCGCGCCTGATGGTGCAGCTGGTGGTCAATCTGGTGAACAATGCCATTACCTATACGCCCGCAGGCTCGCATATCGTGATCTCGATTAGCGTCGACGATGGACGCGTGGCGTGCTCGGTGGCCGATGATGGTCCGGGTATCGCACCCGAGGACCGCGAGCGGATCTTTGAGTCGTTCTATACCGCCAACCATGGTCTGGCCGACAGCCGCCGCAGCGTGGGCCTGGGTCTTTCACTCTGCCGTTCCATTGCGTTGGCACATGGCGGTAGCATAGAGGTTGCCGCGGCGGACCCGCACGGTTCGGTCTTTACGATTGAACTTCCTGCCGCCGACGTTTCGTTTGATAAGGAGTAGTGCCGTGCCGAACTCTGCCGTAAAACCGCTCATCTTGGTCGTTGAGGACGACCCCGCCGTCCGCAACCTTATCGTTGCCGCGCTCGAGGCGCACGGCTTGCGCCATATGGCCGTGGAGACCGCTCATGCCGCCATCGCCGCCGCCTCATCGCAGGCGCCGAGCATCGTGCTGCTCGATCTGGGCCTGCCCGATATGGACGGCGTCAAGGTGGTGGAATCGGTGCGCGCATGGTCGGGTATGCCGATTATTGTGGTCTCGGCACGCAGCGAGGACGCGGACAAGATTCGCGCGCTCGATGCTGGCGCCGACGACTACCTGACCAAGCCGTTTTTAACGCAGGAGCTTTTGCTGCGCATCCAGCGCATTTTGCAGCGCTGCTATCGGGGCGAACTGTGGCGGACTGCCGCAAAAACGCTCCAGCTGGGCCAGCGCACGGTGTATCTGGCTGATGCTTTGGTCCGCCTGCCGGATGGCACCGCCCAGCCCCTGACGGCCACCGAGCGCGCTCTGCTGCAAAAGCTGGCCGAAAACCGCGGCCATATCGTTACTTATGACGCGGTGTGTGAAGCCGTGTGGGGGGCAGACTATTACGGGTACGAGAACAGCCTGAATGTTCACATCCGCCACCTGCGGGAAAAGCTGGAACCCAACCCCAGCAAGCCGCAGTACCTTTTAACGGTGCGGGGCATCGGCTATAAATTGGCAGAGGAGAACGCACAATGAAAACTTTTGCAGCCCTGATCCGCCGCTATGTGCTGGCCACAGCCGCTATTGTGCTGCTGGTGGGCGGTTTGCTGGTGGGGCAGATTTTTTACGTGGGGTTCAAGTCCAACGCGGTGGATGCAACAGGCTACCGGGTCGGCGCCTTGGCTGATGCCCTAAAACAAACCGAAACCGGCCTGCAATGGGGTCGGGAACATACCCCGGCGGAATGGATGCAGGGCTATGCCTGGGCCATGGTGCTGGACGATAATGGCAATGTCATCTGGCAGCAAGACCTGCCGCAAAAGCTGAATCACCGGTACACGGCATCGGAAGTTGCCGTGTTCTCCCACTGGTACCTGGCCGATTACCCCGTGCAGTGCTGGGCGGCGGATTACGGGCTGTTTGTTGTGGCGGAACCGGTTGGAACCTGCTGGAAGTATAACATCGACATGAAGCAAAAAATGATAATAATGCTGGCCAAAAGCATTCAGCCCACCATGGTGGAGCTCCTGCTGGTGGTGCTGGGGTGCTGCCTGTTCTTCAGCTGGCGCGGGAGCAAAAGCCTGCAAACCGTAACAGCCGGGCTGGATACCTTGGCGCAGGGCGGTACGGTCAGCCTGCCTGCCGCCGGCTTTGCGGGGGAGCTT
>ENA-ORRO01001191-ORRO01001191.1-human-gut-metagenome-genome-assembly--contig:-NODE-1191-length-19203-cov-5.348548_pt1 | contig 19203 bp, 16 predicted proteins | sample MGYA00242176_ERZ509136 | MGnify/ENA primary metagenome ERZ509136 (study PRJEB26280, sample SAMEA2338644) | human gut metagenome | biome: human gut; feature: human-associated habitat; material: faeces...
TGGTGTAAACGGTGTAATGAGGGGCCAATACTTCTGCGGTACGATCAAAAATGCGTCCATCCTCCCCATTGCCGTGGAGCAGCACCAGCGGCGGCCCGCTGCCCTGCTTTTCATAGTATAATATTACGCCGTTGACCTGCACATTCATGACTGATCCTCCAACTTACTGTTGACCTACAAGACAAAGCAAGATATAATAGAGTTACTCTTGCAAACGAGGTCTGTTTATGATTTGGAATGTATTCTTTGTGGTTTTTGCGATTCTTGTTCTGGCAGCCATTGTGCTGACCGTTTGGTTCTTAAAACTTGGCAAGCGCATTTTTCTGCTGATCCCGCTGCTGCTCTTGGCCGGCAGTGTGGCGTACTTTGCCGTTTACTACACGGCAGACAACAACTTTCCGCCTGCCCAGGTGATGATCGCCTCCAACTTTCCGTCCACGGTGGACAGCGCCTTGGTAGAGGAAAGCCTGCAAAAGGCGGACGGCAACTACACCCGCACAGATGAATACGACACCGGCACCGTGCAGTACACCCTGCGCCTGACCTCCGAGGAGCAGCAGAACGCTACGGCGTTTTTCGACGCCAAGCCCACCATCCGCGGTGGCGAATACACCCGCTCGGACATAAAGACCAGTCTGGCCATGAAGTACACGGACATTTGCGCCCAGCGCACCGGCGCTCTCCAGCTGCGCACCGGCCGCTTCCAGCAGGAGTTTTATATACGCGCCGCAGGCTATACCTGCGATGTGGTCATCACCTCAAACGGCAAAGACAACAAGGTGCTCCTCTCTGCTATGAAAAAAGAGCTGGCCGCGCTGCAAAAATAAAGATTCCACTGCCCGCCGGTATTTCCTGTTTCAGTATAGCGAAAATCCGGCGGTTATGCAAGACACTGCGCCAAAAGCCGCATCAATGCGCAAAGAATTTGCCATTTACAAACGTAGCGGATCGCCGCCGCTGCGATGATCCGAATTTTTTGCTGAGAAATTCTCAATTTTTCTTGACAACCTCTTCCGAATATGCTAATATTATTCAGCAATGCGAAACTGCTTTGCCAACTGAATATAGAGGTATAGTGTAACGGTAACACTCCGGACTCTGACTCCGTCATTTAAGGTTCGAATCCTTATACCTCTGCCAAGAGGAACGAGATACTCAATCGAGTATCTCGTTTTTCTTTTACAAAAAGAAATTAAGGATTCGAAGAATACTTGTTACGGGTTTATAATGCAATTAAACCCGTAACATCGTTCTGTCAAGTCTTTAAGGTGGAGATTTGCGAAGCAAATACGACCGTGACTTGACAGGTTGATATAATCTGCCATCACCTCGGAACATTCGTGTTCCGAGGCTTTTTTATGCCCGAATACTGCTTTTTATGGCGGTATTTGGGCATTTTTTCTTTGCCTCAAAATCTTGTGAGAGTTTTTGAGAGATTCTAAAAGACAACAGATTTCAAAATTCCAAATCCGTTTTAGTGCGATTTAGGGCATTTATGACTGAGACTTTTGAGAGACATCGCTCAAATCAAAACGTAACACGAATTGAAATGGGCAAAAAATTTGAGAGACATTTCAAAAAAATAACGAGGGCTTAAAGTAATAAAACTTTAAGCCCTCTCTTTTAAGTTTGCCCTTTTATATTGTTTATCCATCAAAAATGCAAAGGTAGTCATCAGTAAGATTCTTTTTCATATTTAAACCTCTTTAATACCACTTAGTAATACATCTTCCTTTTTTAGTTGTTATGTACAGTCTGGCGCTATGTTTAGTGTACCCCTCTTTTCGGTAAAATATAAGCTGTTTGAGAAAAATTCCCAACAAAAAACCGCCGTCTATAAGACAGCGGTTTTTACTATAATTGTTTAGGCTTTTTCATACATATCGGCAAGTTTCCTTGCGGACTCTGCCAAAAGCTTTACGCCCTCAAAGGCATTATTGCGATTGTATGCTTTCATAAATTGATCGGCCTCTAAGGTAAAATAGCCGTCATAGTGGATGGCTTTGAGTGCTTTCACAATTGGTTCAAAATCTATTTGCATCGAAAACGGAATTTGGTGAGAATCGTGGTGTAAATCGTTATCGTGTATATGCAGGGCTTGTAAACGGCTGCCGAGTTTTTCAATCATCTCTACGGCACTTGTATCTAAGCCGCGCATTTCGGCGTGTCCAAGGTCGAGACAGGCTACAAAATATGGGTCATTTATGGCATCCAAATGTGCATTAAAGCTTTCAGGGTTAGAACAAGCGGCAAACTTTGCTTCATTCTTTTGAACATTCCAATTCCACATATTTTCTGTTGCAATCTTTACGCCGTAGTCTTTGGCAAAGGGCAAAAGTTCTAAGAAAAACTCGGCATTATCTTTGGGAGACTTAAGGTTATCTGGGTGAATGACGCAAATCTTGCCACCCGCTTCTGCGGTACATTCAATGGCACGCTGTAAATAAGGGCGAACATTTTTATGGAGTGACGGAAACGGTGCATGGGATTGATTGCAAACCACACCGTTCTCTTCGCCAATCTGCTTTAAGCGCCTTGCAAATTTGAGATAATCATTCGTTACAAGCGCATATTTCTTTTTAAAAAGCCCCTCAAAAGGATTCATGCGTTTTTTCATATTAAACATGTTAAACATGGAAAAATCCCACGCATCAAAGCCGGCTTTTGCAATCATTTCAATGGCTTTTTCTTCGCCAACCACATCAACAATGGATTGAATTTCTGTAGAAGTTTTCAAAAGAAATCCCCTCTTTTCTAACTTTTTTCATTATATCAAATTTAAGAAAAAAAGCAAGAATGAAAAAAGGCGCTGTAAAAAAACAGCCGAAATAAAATCCAGATACATCAACTTCTACAACAATTACCGTATTCAAACAAAAACGAAACCGTCTCCGCTCGAAAAACGAAATCAGTTTGTTGCTTAAAATTAAATTATTCTACCTTAGGCTGCTTTTTTGTACTGTCTGCACAATCTGGGGCAGTTCAACGACATTTCAAGTCCTTTTTACTTATGCTTATTTCAACAGAGGAATAATATTTTCGGATACGATCTCAAAACCTTGGGCGTTCAGGTGCAGACCGTCATAGCAGTATTCTTTTGCAAGCCTGCCCTTTTCATCGGACAGCACTTTTGTAAGGTCGAGCCATTGCACCTTGCTCTCAATAGCGATTTTGTGCAGTTCTTCGTTGAATGCCAAAATCTTTTTGTTGCTGCGTCTGCCGACCATCTGCCTTGCAATAACTGACAAATGCGAATTTACGGGATAAATTGCCTGCAACACAATGTTGGTATTCGGGCAAAGTGTCTGCGTTCTTTGCAAAATTTCTTGAATATTTTTCAAGGTGTACTCGGTCGGAACTCCTATGCCGATGTCATTCGTTCCGATTAAAATCACAAGATTTTTCGGGTTTATGTTCAAGGCGTTACATTCGAGCCTTTCCAACAATCTGTCGCTGTCAACGGCAAACAATCCCGCACCGATTGCGCCGCAAAATTCAGGCTTATCGGATATGAAAATCTTTGTGTTCAACCGCTTTTGCAACACTTTTTTCAAAAACGTGTTTTCGGGCAGATGAAATAGTCCCCCTTGGCTTGCAACTAAACCTAAAAATCGCATAATTTTTAAGGCTTCTGCCCTGTTTTGGGCAGAAGCCTTTTTGCATATTTGATAAGATTTTCTTCTTCGTATAATATTAAATGTACCGGCTGCAAAATTGACAAAGAATTAACAGAATTTTCGTTGACACACATCATTCCTTGCAGTATAATAAAAGCAAATATATCGCTTATAAAGGAAGTGACTTAATGACGAAAAAAATAACAGCAATATTGTTGGCATTGTGCATGGCAATCTCAATTTTGCCGATGAGCGTTCAGGCGGCATCAAAGCCGGATATTAAAGTCGGTGACTATGTTAAAATGGGCACGTATAACAATGCCTCGATTCTTTGGCGATGTGTAAGCATTGACGATAACGGACCGCTTATGCTTGCAGACAGAATTATTGACACCCTTGCATATGATGCCAAAACAAATGACAACAGCAGTTCAAAATCGCACAGCAGAAGCTATAAGCGTGATGATTACGGTTCTAACTATTGGAAAGACAGCAATATGCGTTCTTGGTTAAATTCGACCGCAGCTGAAGGCAAAGTCGATTGGCTTTGCGGCAACCCTCCGAAAGACGGATATGTAAGCGGTGTGGGAGCGTACAACGAAAAAGCTGGTTTTCTCAACGCTTTTTCAAAATCTGAAATTGCGGCAATGAAAACCGTTACCCAGCGTTCTCTCGTTTCTCATCCCGAATACAACAAGGGCATAGTTGATGGAGACGCAAATTCGGATTTGTTATACTACACCGATATTTCGGAAGCGGTGGCAAACTACGACAGTTCATATTTTGAAACTACAACCGAAAAGGTTTTTCTTCTTGATGTAAAGCAGGCTAATGCCGTGTGGAAAAATCTCAAAGGTTATTATGTTGCGTATAATAATGACGGTATGGCTTGGCCTTATTGGCTTCGCACTCCTGTTACCGATTGCAATCACGATATGCGTTATATCAGTTCATCGGGTCAGGTCGGTCGTTATGCTCCGTGGTATTCCGATTTGGGCGTAAGACCTGCATTTTATCTCGATTCCGAATATTTTGTTACAACTTCCGGCAGCGGCTCACAAAGCAGTCCTTATATCGGCTCTGCTCCAAATAAGCAAGAGGATGATTATACAATTTCGGAACCTGCCGAGGACGCAAATCCCGATTGGAATGTCAGCACCGAGCAAAGCATTCAGCTCACCCTCGGCCCGTGGTATTCAAATGACGGAAAATATTCTAATCCTACCATCCCTGTTTATACCATCCAAAAAACACGCAGCGACACGGAAAATATGGTTGTTGTCGTTTGCGGCGAGGGATACACAAAAAGTCAGCAGGGCAAATTCATCAATGATGTCAAACGACTTTGGCAGGACGCTATGAAATATGAACCGTATCGCAGTTATGCCGACAGATTCAATGTTTACGCTCTTTGCACAGCTTCCGAATCGACTTTTGACAATGGTGGAAGCACCTTCTTTGATGTTATAGTCGACAAATATAATTCGCCTGTTATTTCTAATAATCTCCACGGAAGTCAGTGGAAAAATCATATTTTTGAGAGATGTATCGGTCCTGAATTTATCGAGAAAATTCACGATGCTCATATCAAAAAAAAGTGTGATCCAAACACAATTCCGTCCGGTTCGGAATATGAGCCTTATTATTATGTTCACGATTATATTGCTCAGTTCGCTATGGTTGTAAACACAAAATCAGATTTCGGCGGTGCTTATAATAACCGTGAATACGGCTTCCATTATTTCATTTCGCCATCAGACAGTTATCGTGCGTCAAAAACTTTTGCACACGAGTTTGGACACGGTTTGCTCGGTCTCGGTGATGAATACAGTAACGGATATTTGCTTGACGATAAGGAACTTAAATCACTCAATCTTTCCTCGGTTGAAGACCCGGAAAAGATAAAATGGCGACAGCTTTTAGGTTTTAGAAACACATATACCTGCCGCAATGCTTACGGCTCAAAAATGCTTGTTTCAAGTTATGAGTGCATAATGAGAGACACAAACTATCAATTCTGTGAGGTTTGCCGTTTGCAGGGCTTCAAGCGAATGTCTCAGCTTGTTAAGGATGTAGACCTTTATGTTGCAACTCCCGAGGTTAAGGAATATACGGGCGCTTATTCAAAGCCGTCTGATTTTACCGACCTTGAAACAAGTTCATATTATAATTACACATATAATCGCAATGACCGACTTTTGAGCGGCAACAGCAAAAGCAGATTTAATACTAATATGAACGGTAAAAAAATCGAGCTTAGAACTGTTATTCAAAACATTTCAGATAAAAATGCACGACAATTAAAATTCAAAATGTGGATTAAGCACTCCGACGGAAGCGTTGCGACCGATTCATCGGGGAATCCGCTTCAAACAGTACAAACCTTTGACATTCCTGTTTGGAATGATAAGGCAAATTTCTGGCCGCTCGGTGCTTTGGATCACATCAAAAGCGACTTTAATTCAGGCTTAAAGAGTTGCTCGCTTATTTATCAAATTCCGTCTGATGCACAGCTTAAGAGCGGCGATACCGTGGCATTTCAGGTGCTCGATGAAAACGGAAATGTGCTTGCAGACGACAATACGGAAACACAGCGCTACACAACCGTTTCAATTCAGTATAAATTTGAGGACGGCTCTGAAATTCCAAACACTGCCGGCGGAACATTTACCGTGCCATACGGCACAAAGCTTGATTTAACACCGGCAAAAACACTTTATGATTATGAATTTATAAAGGTTGACGGCTTGAATAAGCCTATTGTTTCGGACGGAACGGTTGTTACATATTATTACAAAAATAAAAACGAAGAACACACTCACACTTGGTCTGCTTGGAAATACAATAATGATGCTGTTTATAATTCATCAAGTGATTATAAAGACGGCACGCAGACTCGTACTTGCTCCGCTTGTGGTGAAAGTGAAACAAAAGAGGCACCGAATACGGCTCTTCTTCGTCGCAGAGGTAATGCATTGTCGCTTGAAAGCAGTATCACCCTTGCAACTTACATTACCAAAGATGTAGTCGATTATTATGACGAAGTGTATGCCGAGTTTACCCGAAACGGTAAAACCGAAAAAGTATATCCGTCTGGTAAAACATTAACTTCAAATTCAATTGTTTATTGCATATTTGATTATACGGGTATTTCACCGCAGGCTTTAGGTGATGATGTAAGTATTACATTCTATGGTGTCAAAGACGGTGTAACATATAACGGTAATGCTTATAAATACAGTGCAATCGACTATATTAAGTCAACGCTAAATAAGCCTACATCTTCTGCAAAGCTTAAAACTTTACTGGTGGATTTGGTATATTACGGCGAGGCTTGTCAGGTATATCAAAACTATAAAACCGATAATTTGCTTACCGATATACTTACGGATGAGCAAAAAGCACTTCGCAGCACGGCTGATTTGAATTTAACAAATATAAAGAATGCAAGCTATGAAACCTGCGAAAACAGGCTTGTAAAGTTTGGTACGGCATTAAGGCTGAATAATTCGGTTGAAATTGCAATACCGCTGAATATGACCAATGTTACTCTTGATGACCTTTCATTCAAAGTAAAAATAGGTTCAAGAACATTGACATATACCTATGCCGAAAATCCGGATAATTTTGAAAAAGGCAAAGACGGTTATTGGTATTTCTATTTTGACGGTGTTTATGCAAATCAAATGAGTGATGAAGTATTTATCACTGCATACAAAGGCGGTGAGCAAGTCAGCTATACACTTAAGTACAGTGTGGAATCCTATGCCGCAACTGTTACTGATACAAAGTTAAAAGCAGTTACAGACGCAATGATGCGTTACGGCAATTCCGCAAAAGCCTATGCAGGCAAATAATCGGCATATCAGTTTAATTTTAGATATGAAATAATTAAGGAGGTATTAAGATGAAGGAAAAGTATATCAAACCTGATTCAGACATTCAAAAGTTTGCTGCCGTTGATGTAATTACGACATCCGGTGGCGGCGATGAACCGATTGTCACTCCACCTGATTGGAACGACTAAAGAGTAAAGGAGTCAAGATTTTATGTCTTGACTCCTTTTGACTGCTTAGCAATTGATGAACCCCCCCGGTTCTACCGGTGGAATCTTTTCTGAAGAGATAAAAACAAACGACAGATGATTTCTCATCTGCCGTTTCAATGTTATCGGGATTCTTTTTTATCCTTGCTTTCTGCTTTTTTCTTTGGCCTTTTGCGGATTTTCTTTGCATACAACAGCGATTTGCATCTGGTGGTTTTTAACGCTTAAAACCTTTATCACAAGCCCTGCAGCAACACAATGCTTTTCAGCGTTGAATCAAAATCGAACAAGGAGAAATCAAATGGACGAACAAGAAAAAGAAATTGAAGAAATACTCAGAACATTTGACAAAGCACCTTCGCCTTCGTCAGAGAATAGTGTTCAAAGTCATTTTAGTGCGATTGGGGGCATTTATGACTGAGACTTTTGAGAGACATCGCTCAAATCAAAATCGTAACACGAATTGAAATGAGCAAAACTCCGAGCGAATACAGAAAATCATATTTATAACCGTTGACTTTATAAAAGCTCGGGTGTATAATCAAAAAAATAAAGCTGTCTCGGCTGATGAAGACTATAAATTTTGCTGTTTCTGAACACAACAGCAGAGTTTACAGTCTTATTTTTTTAGGTGATAATATGAAATTCAAAAAATATGCAACAAAAACGCTGATGATCGTTATCGGATCAATAATATCCGCATACGGAATTACGCTTGCAATAGGCGCAGGTTTCGGCGGCGCAACACTTGCGATATTGTGGCAAGGGCTGACGAATGTGACAGGTATGTCAATCGGCACATCGTCGCTTATTGTGGCTGTGGCAATGATAATTTTTGCCCTTTTCTATGACAGAAAACAAATCAATATCGGCACAATTCTTTACCAAATCATTTACAGTTTTTTCGTAGATGTATTCACAAAAATTCAGCATTATACAGATATTAAAGCGGTTAATTTTGTTATAATGCTGCTTGGCATTGCTATATTTTCGTTCGGAACGGGGATTTACTCCGCCGCTGATTTCGGCAGGGGCTCATATGAAGCAGTCACATTTTCGCTTGCCGAAAAAAACGGGTGGAAAATCAAAATCGTACGAATGGTTCTTGATATTATAATGGTAATTATCGGCGTTTTGCTCGGCGGTAAATTCGGAATTTGCACAATTGCCACCGTTTTGCTCTCCGGTCCGATAATTCAGGCAACCGTAAGCACTGTTAAGAAATCAAAGATTTTAAAAAACATTTCTTTAAATTCTCATACAAGCCTAAAAGTGATAAGACATACAAAAAGGATGGAATTCGATTTTGAACAAGTCCGTAAAAAATGGACAATAGAAAAAACGGAGTTAAGGTTATATCCGCTAACGAAAACATTAGCGAAGGCTCAAAAGGCATAATTCTTGAATACGTACTTGAAGGTATGGCTGAATATTATTCAGCAGACTTATCAGAGAAAGTCATTTTGCCGATGATCGTACTTAAATGCTTTGATGATATTCTTTCCCCTCCCCTACCAAAGAAGCCGTTGTTAAAAAGGCTGAAGAACTTCAAGCACAAGGTATGATTTCAGTTATCGACAAAGTAATGGCATTATTATACTATGACAGTGTGAGTTAACAGTAAACCAAAGAACAATATGTCGATCATGAAAGAATGCTCCTTTGTGTTTCCCGTGCTTATGATTATTACAAGCAAAATAGCTATTGACTAAAACATTTACACAAAATCAGTGTTAAAAATATAGCCGATGCAACAAAAACAAAATACCACTGAATTTGGAGAAAAATTATGATTTTTAAGAAACCTGTTTTATCAGATGGAATTACAGAAAGCACTTTTGAATGCAAAAGAGATGGATTGACGATTCGTGGAACAATCTACCGTCCAAAAGGAGATCATCTTCCGATTGCAATTGTATGTCACGGATTTATGGCATGGCAAGACAGTGTGAAACATTATGCGGCTTTTTTGGCTGAAATGGGATATGTTGCATTTACATTTGATTTTTGTGGCGGTTCTGCTATGTGTGGAAAAAGTGACGGAAAAACCACAGAGATGTCTGTTCTGACAGAAACCAAAGATCTGAAAGCGGTCATTGAATATGTTAGGAATCTTTCCTATACAGATTCTGAAAAAATTTTATTGATGGGATGCAGTCAGGGCGGTTTTGTGTCTGCTTTGGTGGCAGCAAAGAACAACTTTCCGATAGAAAAACTTGTCCTGTTTTATCCGGCATTGTGTATCCCGGATGACGCCAGAGCCGGAAAAATGATGATGGCAAAATTTGATCCGCAAAATGTTCCCGATACTTTCCGCTGCGGACTGATGAAATTGGGGTGTTGCTATGCAATGGATGTCATGCAAATGGATGCCTTTGCAGAAATTAAGAACTACGCCGGCAGGGTGTGCATCGTGCATGGTACAAAGGATAAAATCGTAGATGTTTCTTATGCCAAACGTGCGGCAGAAGCATATAAAAGTACGATGCCGATCGGAATGCAAGATTCCAAACGGGTGCAACTTCATTTTATAGATGGCGGAGGGCATATGTTTTCGAAAAAGCATGATGTCATTGCAATGAAATTATTAAAAGAATTCGCCGCAAAACACGAATGATTTTCATCTGATACCATATGGACAAATCTCCACCTTTAAAGACTTGACAGTTGATATAATCTGCCATCACCTCGGAATATTCGTGTTCCGAGGCTTTTTTATGCCCGAATACTGCTTTTTACGGCGGTATTCGAGCAAAGTGTCTGCGTTCTTTGCAAAATTTCTTTTATATTTTTCAAGGTGTACTCGGTCGGAACTCCTATGCCGATGTCATTCGTTCCGATTAAAATCACAAGATTTTTCGGGTTTATGTTCAAGGCGTTACATTCGAGCCTTTCCAACAATCTGTCGCTGTCAACGGCAAACAATCCCGCACCGATTGCGCCGCAAAATTCAGGCTTATCGGATATGAAAATCTTTGTGTTCAACCGCTTTTGCAACACTTTTTTCAAAAACGTGTTTTCGGGCAGATGAAATAGTCCCCCTTGGCTTGCAACTAAACCTAAAAATCGCATAATTTTTAAGGCTTCTGCCCTGTTTTGGGCAGAAGCCTTTTTGCATATTTGATAAGATTTTCTTCTTCGTATAATATTAAATGTACCGGCTGCAAAATTGACAAAGAATTAACAGAATTTTCGTTGACACACATCATTCCTTGCAGTATAATAAAAGCAAATATATCGCTTATAAAGGAAGTGACTTAATGACGAAAAAAATAACAGCAATATTGTTGGCATTGTGCATGGCAATCTCAATTTTGCCGATGAGCGTTCAGGCGGCATCAAAGCCGGATATTAAAGTCGGTGACTATGTTAAAATGGGCACGTATAACAATGCCTCGATTCTTTGGCGATGTGTAAGCATTGACGATAACGGACCGCTTATGCTTGCAGACAGAATTATTGACACCCTTGCATATGATGCCAAAACAAATGACAACAGCAGTTCAAAATCGCACAGCAGAAGCTATAAGCGTGATGATTACGGTTCTAACTATTGGAAAGACAGCAATATGCGTTCTTGGTTAAATTCGACCGCAGCTGAAGGCAAAGTCGATTGGCTTTGCGGCAACCCTCCGAAAGACGGATATGTAAGCGGTGTGGGAGCGTACAACGAAAAAGCTGGTTTTCTCAACGCTTTTTCAAAATCTGAAATTGCGGCAATGAAAACCGTTACCCAGCGTTCTCTCGTTTCTCATCCCGAATACAACAAGGGCATAGTTGATGGAGACGCAAATTCGGATTTGTTATACTACACCGATATTTCGGAAGCGGTGGCAAACTACGACAGTTCATATTTTGAAACTACAACCGAAAAGGTTTTTCTTCTTGATGTAAAGCAGGCTAATGCCGTGTGGAAAAATCTCAAAGGTTATTATGTTGCGTATAATAATGACGGTATGGCTTGGCCTTATTGGCTTCGCACTCCTGTTACCGATTGCAATCACGATATGCGTTATATCAGTTCATCGGGTCAGGTCGGTCGTTATGCTCCGTGGTATTCCGATTTGGGCGTAAGACCTGCATTTTATCTCGATTCCGAATATTTTGTTACAACTTCCGGCAGCGGCTCACAAAGCAGTCCTTATATCGGCTCTGCTCCAAATAAGCAAGAGGATGATTATACAATTTCGGAACCTGCCGAGGACGCAAATCCCGATTGGAATGTCAGCACCGAGCAAAGCATTCAGCTCACCCTCGGCCCGTGGTATTCAAATGACGGAAAATATTCTAATCCTACCATCCCTGTTTATACCATCCAAAAAACACGCAGCGACACGGAAAATATGGTTGTTGTCGTTTGCGGCGAGGGATACACAAAAAGTCAGCAGGGCAAATTCATCAATGATGTCAAACGACTTTGGCAGGACGCTATGAAATATGAACCGTATCGCAGTTATGCCGACAGATTCAATGTTTACGCTCTTTGCACAGCTTCCGAATCGACTTTTGACAATGGTGGAAGCACCTTCTTTGATGTTATAGTCGACAAATATAATTCGCCTGTTATTTCTAATAATCTCCACGGAAGTCAGTGGAAAAATCATATTTTTGAGAGATGTATCGGTCCTGAATTTATCGAGAAAATTCACGATGCTCATATCAAAAAAAAGTGTGATCCAAACACAATTCCGTCCGGTTCGGAATATGAGCCTTATTATTATGTTCACGATTATATTGCTCAGTTCGCTATGGTTGTAAACACAAAATCAGATTTCGGCGGTGCTTATAATAACCGTGAATACGGCTTCCATTATTTCATTTCGCCATCAGACAGTTATCGTGCGTCAAAAACTTTTGCACACGAGTTTGGACACGGTTTGCTCGGTCTCGGTGATGAATACAGTAACGGATATTTGCTTGACGATAAGGAACTTAAATCACTCAATCTTTCCTCGGTTGAAGACCCGGAAAAGATAAAATGGCGACAGCTTTTAGGTTTTAGAAACACATATACCTGCCGCAATGCTTACGGCTCAAAAATGCTTGTTTCAAGTTATGAGTGCATAATGAGAGACACAAACTATCAATTCTGTGAGGTTTGCCGTTTGCAGGGCTTCAAGCGAATGTCTCAGCTTGTTAAGGATGTAGACCTTTATGTTGCAACTCCCGAGGTTAAGGAATATACGGGCGCTTATTCAAAGCCGTCTGATTTTACCGACCTTGAAACAAGTTCATATTATAATTACACATATAATCGCAATGACCGACTTTTGAGCGGCAACAGCAAAAGCAGATTTAATACTAATATGAACGGTAAAAAAATCGAGCTTAGAACTGTTATTCAAAACATTTCAGATAAAAATGCACGACAATTAAAATTCAAAATGTGGATTAAGCACTCCGACGGAAGCGTTGCGACCGATTCATCGGGGAATCCGCTTCAAACAGTACAAACCTTTGACATTCCTGTTTGGAATGATAAGGCAAATTTCTGGCCGCTCGGTGCTTTGGATCACATCAAAAGCGACTTTAATTCAGGCTTAAAGAGTTGCTCGCTTATTTATCAAATTCCGTCTGATGCACAGCTTAAGAGCGGCGATACCGTGGCATTTCAGGTGCTCGATGAAAACGGAAATGTGCTTGCAGACGACAATACGGAAACACAGCGCTACACAACCGTTTCAATTCAGTATAAATTTGAGGACGGCTCTGAAATTCCAAACACTGCCGGCGGAACATTTACCGTGCCATACGGCACAAAGCTTGATTTAACACCGGCAAAAACACTTTATGATTATGAATTTATAAAGGTTGACGGCTTGAATAAGCCTATTGTTTCGGACGGAACGGTTGTTACATATTATTACAAAAATAAAAACGAAGAACACACTCACAATCTGACTTTGGTTGCTGCGAAAGCTGCCACCTGCACTACTGCGGGCAATTCCGCATACTACACCTGCGATGGCTGTGACAAGTGGTTCGCAGATGCAACAGGATCGGTAGAAATTACCGATAAAACCAGTGTGAAGATTCCGGCTCCCGGACATACCGCAGGCACAGAATGGAAGTCTGATGATACTAACCACTGGCATGAATGTTCTCGTTGCCACGACAAAAAGGACGAAGCGGCTCACGATTACGGTTCTGACAATGTTTGCGACACCTGCGGATATTACAAAACTGTACCGCACACTCACAATCTGACTTTGGTTGCTGCGAAAGCTGCCACCTGCACAGATGGCGGTAAGGAAGCATACTACAAGTGCGAAGGTTGTGGCAAGTTCTATGAAGATGTACTCGGTACAAAGGAAATAACCGACCTTGCATCTTGGGGCAATATTGCTAAGATTGCCCACACCACAAAGCAAACCGTAACAAAGGCAACCCCAACAGCAAACGGCAAGATAGTAAATTACTGTTCGGTATGTAAGAAAACTCTTTCAACGACAGTAATTCCAAAGGCATCAAGCATAAAGCTTAAAGCAACATCATTAACATATAACGGAAAGGTTAGAACACCTAAGGTTATTGTTAAGGACAGAACAGGAAAGACACTTGTTAAGAATACTGACTATACTGTGTCTTATGCAAAAGGCAGAAAGTATGTTGGCAAGTACGCAGTAAAGATTACCTTTAAGGGTAAATACAGCGGAACAAAGACGCTTTATTTCACAATCAAGCCAAAGGCAACAAGTATTTCCTCACTTAAAGCAGGTTCAAAGAAGTTTACAGTAAAGTGGAAGAAGCAGGCTACACAGACAACAGGCTATCAGGTACAGTACAGTGCCTCAAGTAAATTCAGCAAGGCTAAGACCGTAACAGTAGGCAAGAATACAACAGTATCAAAGAAAATTTCAAAGCTTTCGGGCAAGAAAAAGTATTATGTAAGAGTTCGCACCTATAAGACAGTTAAGATTAACGGCAAATCCATAAGGATTTATTCAGGCTGGTCAAAAGCTAAGACTGTTACAACAAAGAAATAAAAACTATACCGTAACCTTTGATTCTGCCGGTGGCTCTGCAGTAACGACTCAGACTATCGAAGAAGGTCAGAAGGCAACCAAACCTGCCGCTCCTACCAAGTCTGACGATACCACCAAGCCTTCGGATGATGTTCAGAATCCGCAGACCGGCGACAACAGTATGAGTGGCTGTGGATCGCTCTGCTGTTCATCAGCGGCTTCGGAGTTGTGACAACTACTGTTTATACTAAATTAGACGAAGCAATTTCTGATGCTGTTAAAACTGGGAAAATCACTCAAGAAGAAGCGAACGCAGCTTACAAATAAATATACGAGGCTTGTCTTAAAAAAGACGAGCTCAAAATGACAATGAAACTGTCACTCTCTGGAGACACTAGGAGTGACAGTATAATCATCATAAATAAAATGAATCTTCGGCATCAACCCACATCTGCATAGTTCCATCAAGGTATAGTCTTGCATAATCAAGTGGTTCATCAATAGCAAGTGCATTTAATGCACAATCTAATCTGGGTGTTGTTTTTAAATTCTTTTCTGCTTCCCAGCAGTCAATGCGGAGCATATAGCCAGCAGAAGTATAAACATCAATGCTGTTGCGTTGTGGATTGTATTCTGCAAATATTGTTCTCATCGTATCAAATCTCCTTATCATTCAATCAATCATTTGTTACAAAAATCAGAAGCATTTCAATCAGTTCACCATGTCGTTTTTATTTTGTGTTATACTGTTTTAGAGGATTTTCTTTTCCTTGTATTTTCCCTTATCAGGGTTCATAAATCCATATGGGAAGATATAACATAAGGGAAAGTCTAAGGGAAAGATCACCTGCGACAAACTTAGTGTTTTCAAGGGATTGAGAGATATTTGATAATAAAATATAACAATTATTAAATCCCTTGGAATACATGAAATCTCAATTCCAGTTTATGAGGATAAAAGATGGAACTTAGAGAATACAAGTCAACTGACTGTGAGCAGATGGCGCAATTGTTCTACAATACGGTACATAGCATAAATGTAAAGGATTATACAGAAGAACAGTTAAATGCATGGGCAACCGGTAGCGTAGATTTACAAGAATGGAACCACTCTTTTTTAAATCATAAAACAGTGGTTGCAGTGGAGGATGATGAGGTTGTTGGATTTGGAGACATTGATCAATCTGGCTGTCTGGCTAGGCTGTATGTCCATATAAATTATCAGGGGATGGGAATTACACTTAAAAACTATGTGATGGAGAAGAAAACTTCTAGCGGCTTTTCTGATAAAAGTTCAGGAGGTAATGAATAAAGGGATTTAATATGATAAAAATTGTGTGGTCAATAAATGATATAAATAAATATCAAACAGGAAGCTTGCCGGATGACGCAGTAAAGATAGAAACACCGCAGAGTGTTGGTGACCTGATGAAAAAAGCAGTGCCGATTGCTGCAATTCTGTGCGTTTTTCTTTTTATTGCTATGCTTTGTAAAACGATAATATGCAAGACCGTTGTAATCTCGCCAATATTTATTCTGGTCGGATTTGCTTTCGGTTTTTTACTGTTAATAATTCATGAGTGGTTACATGGAATTGTTTATCCTAAGGAAGCAGATGTAACAATAGGAAGAATAAAAGGAAAGACAACATTTGTCGCATTAGCATCCTATCCATTGAAGCGAAATCGATTTATATTGATGTGCCTGTTGCCATTTGTTCTTGGATTAGTTCCATTTATATTATTTGTAATTAGTCCTGCTGAATTTAGAGTATTAAATGGATTGAATTTTGGCATGGCATGTATGGGTATGGTTTCGCCATTTCCGGATGTGTTTAATGTTCTTGCCGTTTTAAGAAATTCTGAAAAAAGCGATTCAATAATGTTCTACAAGAACGATATGTATAAGATTTCTTAAATTTCTGGTTGATTGTACAGTTGATCAGATAGGAAAATATAAATCTGCAACTTAAAATATTTTGGAGAAATAGCATGAAAAAATATTTAAGAGAAACAAAAATGCTGGATTATTCAAGTAAAAACATACAGCAATTGATACGGGAAAGAAACTGGAACGACATAGAAGAATTTGAACGACTAAAATCAATTTACACGTTTGTAAGAGATGAAATTTTGTTTGGATATAATATTGATGATACGGTTTGTGCATCAAAGGTTTTGGCGGATGGTTATGGGCAGTGCAATACAAAGGGAACATTGTTCATGGCACTACTAAGAGCTTGTAATATTCCATGCAGAGTACATGGATTTACCATTGATAAAGAATTGCAAAAGGGAGCAATGACAGGAATTGTATATAAAAATGCACCTCGAAATGTGCTGCATAGCTGGGTTGAAGTGTATTTTGAAGATACATGGTACGAGCTAGAGGCATTTATTCTTGATATGGAATATTTGAGAAAATTGCAAATAAAAAATAGCGATTGCACGGGTGCGTTTTGCGGTTATGGCGTGGCGGTGAAAAACTTCAAAAATCCGGTTATTGATTTTGACAGAAATAATACATATATTCAGAGCGAGGGAATCAATCAGGATTTTGGAGTTTATGATTCACCAGATGATTTGCTAAAGGAGCATCATCAGGAAATGTCTGCGTTGAAGGCTTTTTTATACAGAAATTTAGGAAGATATTTGATGAATCGAAATGTTAATAAGATTAGAAATTCTTGAAATTCATCCGATTGGTCGAATAGTATAACACTATTTTGGGATTGTGAAACATTGAGAGTAATGGAGAGTTGAATTTTGAAAAAGGTATTGACTCCGACGTTGCGTAATAGTTTATCCGGTGATGCACAGAACCTTGTAAAAAGAATACAGGGATATATTACACAGAACTTATATACTTGTACAAATAAGATTTTGCGTGGATTAGGAAAAATGTATTCAGGTGGCGGGGATATTACAACAAATATTGATGCTTATGGAGGTGAAGGTACCGCGATTTTTGTAGCAAATGCAATAGAGATTTATTGCGATAATGCAGAGTAAAATCAGAATTTGCAGGAGTGTGTTACATGTATGACTGTTGAAGATGCGATTAATTATTTGGTGTAATAGGTGGTGATATTTTTTGAAAAATGAAATTGTTTTATTTACAGATGGTGATATAAATCTTGAAGTTGAGTTAAGCCCAGAATTAGAAACTGTATGGTTGACGCAGAAACAAATGGAAGAATTATTTGATGTTAAGCATGCTACAGTGAGTGAGCATATTTCCAATATTCTTTCTTCAGGAGAATTAGATGGAACTTCTGTCGGTTTTTCCGACAAAAGTTCTGGAGGAAGAAAACCCAAGATATATAATCTTGATATGATATTATCCGTGGGATATCGTGTTAATTCAAAACGAGGCATCGCATTTCGTAGATGGGCTAATTCTGTTTTAAAGCAATATGTGATTCAAGGCTATGCTATTAATGAAAAACGATTGCAAGCGCTTGAAAGAACCGTTGATATTCAAACAAAGATGCTTGCGTGCACATTGGAGGTTGAAGAATCAGACATTTTAAAGGCTGTTACCTCGTATACAGATGCATTAATGCTTTTAGACCAATATGATCATCAATCCCTTAAAAAACCTGTGGGAAACAGACCTATATATAAAATAACATATGAGGAATGTAAAAAAATGGTTTCACACATGGAGGATTCATTTAAATCGGATGTATTTGGTGTGGAGAAAGAAAAAGGTAAAGTTGAGGGTATTTTGGCAGCAGTTTATCAGAGTGTGTTTGGTGGAGATGTATACCCGTCATTAGAGGAAAAAGCTGCTAATTTATTATATTTTATGATTAAGGATCATCCATATGCAGATGGATGTAAACGAATTGCAGCATCTTTGTTTTTGGAATTCCTTGCTCGGAATAATGCCTTGTATAGAGATGATAGTAAGATAATCAGTGATGGAGCATTGGTTGCGATTACACTTATGATTGCAGAGTCAAGACCAGAAGAAAAAGATATAATGGTGAATCTTGTAATGAATTTTTTGACAATGTAGTTAGTTCGTGAAATTTATTATTTAATGAAATTGGTAAATCGGGATTTAAGCAAGAGATGATTTGCAATAATGGAGGTTACTTATGAGTCTATTTGATGTATTGAGTAAGGGTTTTTGTTCAAAAAAAAGGGAATCAAATGAAATATTATCACAAGAAGAGTATAAAGATAAGTTTTTACATGGTGATGAATATATTAAAAGAGAACTTTATGACGAATACATATCTCGAAGGTTGTCAGAAGAATTCGGGTTGAAATATAATGAAAAGATAAAAAAATGGCACTCTGAATGGAGTGCTAATCGGCGTTTTGTGGTCGAATTATGTTATCCAAGAGGAAATCACATATACTTGCGCTGGGGATATAATTATGATTTTATCCCTGATATCAATAGTAAAAATAAGTTGACATGGCATCGGACAGAAAGTTCTGTAAAAATACACATTGCTGATGCTTGGTATAATCACATAGAGGATGAAAGAGAACAAGACTGTGGATATACAAAGGAAGAATTTTATAATCCAAGGAAATGCACAAGTTTTCAATATCAAATA
>ENA-ORRO01001196-ORRO01001196.1-human-gut-metagenome-genome-assembly--contig:-NODE-1196-length-19106-cov-2.961209_pt1 | contig 19106 bp, 20 predicted proteins | sample MGYA00242176_ERZ509136 | MGnify/ENA primary metagenome ERZ509136 (study PRJEB26280, sample SAMEA2338644) | human gut metagenome | biome: human gut; feature: human-associated habitat; material: faeces...
TTCGGAATTAACGGCTTGCCATTGATTGCTTGCTTTTTGCACATTTATAACCGTGCAAAAACAGATATCAATTTCAGCAAACAGGTATTGATTAAGAGTAAAAACTTTTCCAAAGCTTTCGATTATTTGACAAAGCAGGTAAAGTCAATGTCTGTTGGTAACGGAATCGGTTTGGATCATCGCCAGATTTTTGCAATACTCGACGATTATTACAATCTTGACGACGCTATAATAGCTGAAAAAGAGGCTGAAGCTAAAGCAAAAGTCAAGGCTAAATCTAAAGCCAAAAAGACAAATGAAGGAACAACAAAGAAAGTTACTAAGAATGGCAGTACAAAAAAGAGTGCTGCTAAGCCTGATAAGAAAGTTGAGAAAGAGGAAGAAAAACCTCTTGATTTGTTTTCATTGTTGGGAGGTAGTAACTAATGTTGCCTTCTAAAAAGTCAATACGAAAAATGAGAACCCAGCCGTTTCCCGGTTGGGTTTTGTCATTCGTCAAAAATGCTGATGATTATTGCGGAAGTTTGATTATGTTTTCTATTAAGATAATCGAACATAAGAAATATCTCGTTGGCAAAGGAATCAATGCGGATGGAAAGTTTTTGTCTGTTATCAGCAAAGAGGGCGATATTCTAACTTTGCTCGAAAACGGCAGATGGTCTGTTGCGTGCATAAATCAGCACATTTCTTCTAATGCTACGGTATTTAACGGAGCTTGTGTTTATAAGTTTTTTAACGACGATGATAAAGGCGGTAGAAGTGTCTATAACACACTTTGTTCCCATATATTATCTCGGAAAGAAAAACTGAAAATTATGCATATGGCAGAAAATCAGAGAGCCAAAAACGAAATGTGGAAGTGTGTACCTAAAGCACCTCATGAGTTTCTATCATTTTGTTATGATGATTACGGCTATAAAGTTGTATTTTCAACCAAAGACAGAAAAACAGGATTTTGCGGAAAGTGTTTGAAGAAAATCACTTTTCAAAAAAATCTTGTATCAAGGCATAACTACAAATGCCCGTACTGTCATAAGGATCTTACAGCTGTATCATATAAACAATTATCAAGCAGATACAAATTTAAGTGCTATTCGATGCTTGATATATATGATGACGATAGACTTATGGTAAGACATTTCGATGTATCTGAAGTGATTAGAGCAAAAGTTGAGTCAGGCTATATTCAAGAAATAAAAGCTGACCGCAGTATAGATGAATATGAAAGAGATTTGTTTGACCTAAACAGAACTTCATTTAGTTATCATATACGCAAATATGATTACACAACCGGTGTCTTGTTCTGGCAAAATTCTAAACCGAGTGAGGGTTGGCACTTAGTTGGAACGCTCCCTAACAGATACTATGCATCTGAAAAGATATACAAAGGAAATCTCAATAGTATTACTCAGAAGATTTCCGGAATATCTGATGTAATAGACTCAATCTTGCATTGTATTTCCAATGGTGTAGTTGATTCTCAAAGGCTTGAAGAACTTATTCTTGGCAGTAAAAATACAATGCTTGCTGAAAAGCTCGAAAAAATTGGTTTGATAAATTTGTCATCTCATGTAATTTTTCAATCCATAAGAAGCTTTTGTTATGACGCAAAATTCAATGAATATCTTCCGTATACAGTAAAAGAATTCATAAAGTGCAATAAGCGTTTTCTTAAATTTGCTGTTGAGAATAATATTGACTATCTAACATTGCGTTGTATGCAACACTTCAACGAAAAGTTTACCGATAAATTTGAGGATTTTATGCTTGCCTATAACTACTGTAAAAGTAAGAAGGGTGAAAATGTTCCAAATTCAGTCAATCGTATTGTTGATTTTTGCGTAACATACAAAGTGACGGTTAGACAGGTTGTGTCTTATCTTGAGAAGCAGTCAGGAAGCATAATCGAATTACAAGATTATGTGAGTATGTATCTTGAGGCATATAGCTTGAGTCACAATACAACATATTCGGTTCTTGAGTACAGCAAACATTTTCTGTTTCCGCAGGATCTTATGCAATCTCACGATGATGCACTTAATTGGCTTAACAGAGAGAAAGATAAGCGAGAAAAAAAGAAAATTATTAAAAAGAACAAGATGCTGTTATCTATTATTGAACCGCTACATGAATTGGACGGCAAAGATATTGGTAATTTCAAGTTTTCTTTTCCTCACAGCAAGTCAGATTTTGTACATCAAGGAGATTTGATGCACATTTGTGTAGGTAAATTCAATTATTTTGACAAGATGTGTGAGGGAAAAAATTATATTTGTTTTGTTGCAAAGGCAAACAAGCCTTATGCAACGGTAGAATTTAAGAAAGAAGAAAACAATCAGCTTTCTCTCGTACAAGCGAGAGCGTATGGGAATGGGAATGTTACCTCGGACTGTACAGAGCAAATTAACAAATTTAAAAATTTGCTTGAAGCTACTGTTTTATCAAATTTATTAAAGAAATAAAAGGAGATTTTTATTATGAAAAAAATGAGTTTTACAATTACAACAACACTTAAAGATAAACTTGCTCTTATGAGTAAAATTTATATGAGCAACAGAAAATCAGGAATATATCCTATGGCTGTTATGGCAGACCGCAAAGGTTTCTTTCATTGTTGCAGTATAGCAGACACGCTTTCATACAAATTAGGTTCAGATGAACTCGGTATGATTCCTGAGCTTCCTGATGAGGCAATCATATTTCCAGACGGCGTAGTACGACTCATATTGTCAATGCCTGCCGGAACAACTCTTGATATTGAAAGCGAAGGTAATTGCGTATCTGTAAAAACACGCGGTAAAAAATCATCCTGCAAATTCAATGTCGAAAGTAAGGATTTTCCTACAATTGAGGAAATCAATCCTACTGAATTGAATTTTGCTATGATTGAAAGCAGTTTCATTCGTACTGCACTTGAAAATTGTGCGTTTGCGATGAGTACCAACAATTCAAAGCCCATATTTACAGGGCTGAATTTCGTGTGCAAAAACGGAATGCTTGAAGCTTATGCAATTGATGGTTTCAAGATTGCAAGAAGCAGAATCAAGTCAGAAGGTGAGTTTTCATTTACGATTACAAAAGACGCGGTATCCATATTGATGAGTTGCCTGAAAAGTGCTAACAGTAAAATCAATATCGGCATTAACAAATCAGGAAACAAGGCAGTCTTTATCGTTGATAACCAAACCGTGTTGAGAACATCATTGCTGACCGGCACTTTAATGGAAGTTGACAACTTTTTTGTTGAACATGAAAAATCTGTAAAAGTAGATACAGCCTTACTTTTGGGCGTGCTTAAGCAGATAACTACTGTTGCCACAAAAGACGAGGTATTGGTCGTTATGACGATAAGTGATGACAATATGAGCTTATCTTATAATGGCAAAACAGCCACATATGTTGACACGGTTCCGATCGAGACTCAGGGTATTACTTCTGAATCTCCTGAAAGAATCGGAATCAATGTAGGTTACTTAACTGATTGTGTTAAAGCAGTTAATGATGATAATGTTTCATTGTCAATCAAGAATGCATTAAATCCAATTGTTATTACAGGCAAAACAGAAACAGAAACTGTGTTAGTGCCAATGCGTATAGCTGAAAATAATTAAAGATGAAAGTGAGGTGCTTAAATTAAGCACCTCACAATTTTATAAAAGGAGAAACAAATATGTTATTATACACAACCATTGACAGATGGTATCTTAATCATAATTCCGCTGAAATTGTGGATTTATATTATAATCCCGATTCAAACGCCGGAGGACAGTATGTCGAAAATCATATTTCATATGACTTGATTAAAGAGTCATATATAAACTCAGAAGGTGACACAGATGTATTTTTTGATCTGCTTGATTCACAATGTCTTCAGTATTGTATCGACAAAGGTACCGATATATATGATTGGTTTGACGATATTATGAGGCATCTTGATAACGGAACATCAGAAGATATTGTATATGTTAAATCAAATTCAGACGATGACGCATATTATTTGAAAAAGTCTGTATTGTTTGATCGTGACGAAGAAGTTATGAATAAACTTGTTGTTATTGCAACTGCTCCAACTGTGGATAATCCCTGCGGTATTCCTTCAAATGCAATGACCGAAGAGGAATACTTAGGTTTTAAAGGTTGTAGTTCTCCTGTCAGCGGCTATGTTCTTGACAAGCTCAGATGCAATAGACAGTTAAAATCTGAACGAGGAAAACGCAAATTTGAGAAGGAATGTAAAATTGCTGCTGATAAGTATCGTATTATCAGAGAAAATGAAAAGCAAAATTATGACTTTTTGATAAGTGTCGGTATTCTAAGAGATAAGACTCTCACAGAAAAATCGTTATGCAAGGCACACGGTCATCCTGACAATGAATCCACGCAAGCTGCTCGCAGAGTGCTTGATAAAAGAGGAATTGACTGGAAAACAGGTAAGAAGAAATCTGCAAAGTACATTATTGTTTGCAGTATGAACAGAGAAATATATCTCATTCCAAACGCTGAAACAAAAACAGATTTCTTCGACAGCTTAGAGGACGCTCGTAAAGCAATGCTTGATGATGTTGTATCAACATATACTTCAATAACAGAAAAGAACACCACAATTGACGAGTTAATGGAGTTACTTGCTGATACTCACTATGACAGTCCTGTAGAAGGTACTATTGACACAAATCACAATTATGCTTGGATGAATTTTGATTTAAGCAATTATGATGCGTATGATATTAAAATATTAAAAATTGAAGGAGACTAATATGTATAAACAAGCACTTGCCGATGTGGGTACGGAATGGTTTGAAGAATCAGAAAATGCTTTCAGACAGACTCCGGATTTTACAGAGTGTACGACTGAAGCAATGGAAACTCTCATCGAAAATGCCGAAAGAGGCGATATGGTAGCAACCAATATCGGCAATGTTCCGATTGAGGATTACAGAGAAATCGTCGCAAATCAGAATGGCTTTGACAGCTACGATGAGATGTATAACGAGGGTATTCGTATCGGTAACGGATATGACAAAGAACCTGAATCGGTAAAGCCACAGTGGTAACACAAAAAGAGCAAGGTCAGGAATTTTGATTTAAGCAATATTGAAGGAGACTAATATGTATAAAAATGTTAAGGATACCTTTCCAAAGCAACTAATAGATATGATAGAAGACGAGAACTTCCGAATAGTATCAGATGAAATATCTGACGGTACGATTACACTTCAATTCTATTCGCCGGAAGGACAGGACTGCTATTATGACATTGAACTTTCCTACTTCATTAATCAAGAGTTGCCGATTGATTGGAGTATGCTGGCTTGTGATGGCATATCATATTGCAGAGACTATGATGTATCAGAACAGACTATGCTGTGGCTTGATGAATTCGGTCACGGAAAAAATGGTGCACCATATGATATGAAAGATGTGTATGAAGATTTCGAGTGGGTTAAGAATCGTATTCTTACACTTGTTGAAATTTTTAATCGTTATAACAAAGTCGCAATTAATGATGTATGGCAGTTAAGTTGTACTTAACTGGTGTGCAAAAAATAATAGGAGGTTTCATTATGAGTAAAATATATTCACTTGAAGATGCAAAAAAACTTATTTCAGACTTTGTTGAGGAAGAATATGGTAATGAAAAAGTTGATTTTTCAGATTTATCATCCATTGATGTTGCTTACACAACTACAGATGATGAATTGTACGATGTACAAACAAAAATAAATCTTGAAAACTTCTCTATCAACTACTTTCTTGACGGCAATATCATCAAGACAAAAGGGTATGGTTCTTTACAAGAATTGTGTGTCTTGGCATTATCCTGCCTTTCTTTTGACTGGCTGATTGAGCCTGCAATTGATTATTGGTATGATGAATGTGTTAAAGGAGATATGTAATTATGATTGAATCTCATTCTGAACAAAAAATTGTTGAGTGTTGCATTGGATTGATGCAAGAATTAGTCAATGAGTTTGAAAAATACATAGACTATATCGACATTGATTTAACAGAACTCCCTGATGATGAACATTTTAAGGTTTGTTACACAAATGCTGAAATTGTGAACAGATTGTTGCTTTCGACAACCACACATTCAGGTGGTACAAGCACACGCCAAAAATGTAAAGAATTAGGGTTAGATTCTTCAAAATCTGTCGAATTTAGCTTTTCTACGGAGGAATAAAAATGACAGATAACGAAGTATTCAGAGCGTTATGCAAACGGTCGGTTTGCGCTTGTCCTCATTGCGATGTGACGAGTATTCCGACTTTAGTTAATATTCTTAATGCAAGTTATTATTCTGTGAGAAAATGCATTAAAAGTCTTGAAACAAAAGGTTTGGTTGTTCTTGCTTTTGACGGTGGAATAGACGACGAAGGATATGTTCGTTGTTATAAGGGCTACCAAGTAACAGAAAAAGGCACCGACACCGATATTTTTCAAGAAGAATATCGTAAAGAAATCAATTATATTAACAAACTGTTGAGCAATTAAGGAGTGTTAATAATGGCAGAAATAAAAAAAGACAAAATCAATGAAACAGTTGAGGAACAAGGTGCAATGTATGTTGTTATTTGTTCGTTCAATCGTGACATTTATGTGTTGGAAAATCCGAAAACAAAGAACAATTTGTTTTACAACAAAGAAGATGCTCATGATGCAATGCTTGATGACATGATATCTACAAGCAGGAATGTATTAGAAGAAGATATAACAATTGAAGTACTGGAAAAGTTACTTAAAAAAGAATACAGTGATATCGACTACAATGATGATTTTGTTGTAGGTGATATGTATCCTGACTCAGCATGGATCAACTTTCAAAGCTATGATAAATATGATGTTAGCATTGTAAAAGTTAAGGATTAAAATTTACTGCCACATATCACTCAGTAAGGATATGTGGCAGATTAGACTTATTTCTAAGGAGATTTATATAATGAAACTAAAAGTTGAATCAGTTAGGTCAGAGTTCTATTCTGTATCATATGAGAACAATAATGATAATGCAATGTTTTATTTTGATTTGACAAATTACACTCTCATTGTTGTATCAAACAGAGGAAATTTCATTGGCAAGTGGCACAATAACGATGATAAGTCGTTTCTTGAGCTTATTTGTGATACAGACAAATCGCAGTTTTTGTCTCACATTGCTGTCAAAGACACCTACAATAAAGTGGTAACTTGGGAAAACATAAAGAAGTATTTGTTCGATACTCTTGATGGAAAAACTCCTGATTTTTCTTTGGAAGATATAGAGGATGCCTGTTATGATTGCCTTACTGAATCTACCTTGTGTAGTGAAATATACGGTATTTTGAGATGTTCTCACTTCTATTTTTTAGATTCAGCTGCAGAAGAAAATATAGCAATGGCTATAGAATCTGATTACAACGTTGAAGCTTATATGATAGCTAATGTGTTTGATGAGCAAATCAAACCGTATATTAAGTTGTGTATTGAAAAAACCTCAGCCAGTACAAACGATTGGCTTGATAAGGAAATTGAAGTTGATGGAATCACATGCTCCGCAATTGTATGCCCTCATTGTATGACATTTTTCAATTCGTCAATGATCTACGGAAATTATTGTCCACAATGTGGAGCAAGAATGATTCATACAACCAAGTAATACCAAGTCTTAACAAAAAACATTGACCACACAAGAGCAAATTAGTTCTTGTGTGGTCTTTTTTTATTACACGACTGTTAAAAAATCATAGAGCAACAAAATCAATAATTTTTAATATATCAGTATGTTATACTGATTGTGAACTCTGAAAGAGGTGAGAAATGAGTAAAACAGAAAAATACACAAATACCAAAAGTAAGGTGGTTGTGGAAAATTTTTACAAGACTACTGATAAAGAAGCTCAGAAGATGCTTTTTAACGAGCAGTATGCTCGAATGATCAATGCAAAAAATGCTAAGTTATAATGCTAAATTTGATAATTATTAATGCGTGCGATATTTACAAAGTGCAGAAGATATGATATAATGTGCACGATTTACAAGAAAGGTATCGTATCATTGTATGCACCTGTGACTCACGCTAGGAGCATTTTATGATCGAACAAATTAAAGCAGCACTATATGTGCGACTGTCGCAAGAGGACAGAAATAAACTTCATCCCGAAGATAATAGTGAAAGCATAAATAACCAAATTATGTTATTAAAATCTCGCTGTGAAAAAGAGGGATGGATAATATACGATATATATAATGACGATGATTTTTCAGGATCCGACCGACAACGACCGGAATTCAACAGAATGATTGAGGATGCACGGTTACATAAGTTTGATGTTTTGCTATGTAAAACACAATCACGATTTTGCCGTGATCTGGAACTTGTAGAGCATTACCTAAACTATATGTTTCCGGTGTGGAACATTCGCTTTTTGAGTATTATTGACAATGCGGATACTTCTAATAGACAGAACCGAAAAGCACGACAAATCAATGGACTCATAGACCAATGGTACCTTGAGGATATATCTGAAAATGTTAAAGCAGTTTTGTCTGCAAAGCGTAAAAAGGGAGAATGGGTAGGTAGTCAAGCTCCTTACGGCTATGCCAAATCACCTGAAGATAAGCATAAACTTATTATAGATGAACCTGCAGCAAAGATTGTACGATACATTTACAGATTATACATCAATGGCTTAGGTTATGCGTCAATAGTACGCAGACTTAATGACGAACAAATACCGCCTCCTGCAAAGTATAAGAATCTTAAAGAAGTATCCTCGCATAAAAAAACAGCTACGAGAGGATTATGGTGCTATTATACTATTCAGAAGATATTAAGCAGTCAGGTGTATATCGGTAATACTGTTCAAGGCAAGAGTGAAAAATTATCTTATAAAGGTGAAGAACGGCGATATAAACCTCAAAGCGAGTGGGATATTGTCGAAAATACTCACGATGCAATTGTTAGTTATGATACTTGGCATAAGGCACAGATAATACGCTCAACAAGAAGTACTCCCTATAAACAGGATATGAAAAATACGGTGTTCTCGCGAATGTGTAAATGTGTGTATTGTGGTGCTACACTCAATAAACATACTTATCATAATTCACCAATGCTTGAATGTCCTACTAAACACATTAAAACGGGAATATGTCCCGGATGTGTCATAACCGTAAAAAGACTTGAAGAAATTGTGATTGATGAAATCAAGGACCATTGTCAAAGGTTAATGGATGTTTCTGCTGTCAAAAGTAAGATTGATTCTAATGTTGAAATAAATAATCGTCGTCAGGAAATTTTAAAATCAATTGAATCCGCAATAAAAAAGCAAAAATTATTAAAAAATAGACTAACTTCCTTATACATGGATAAAGCTGATGGAATAATATCTATTAATGACTATTATCAATTTAAAAATGCAATAGATGCGGATTCCGTAGAAATTGATACCACTATTAAATTGCTTGAATCAAAGTTATTGAGTATAGATGATGAGATTAAGGCACTTGAAAGCAATCATACAATAGTGACTCAATACAGTAATATTGAAAAATTGACACATAATGAACTTATGTTTTTGGTTGACTATATCGAAGTCGGCGGAACAAGAGATAACAGAATAGTCCGAATTCATTGGAAATTCTGAGGAATGTTTTGATGTATCCTTTTATACAACGCAGGGCAACCCGTGATCACAAGAGATAACGTTACGATGCAGATTGACACGGTTGTGTATTTTGAAATTACCGATCCAAAGCTTTATACTTACGGTGTAGAAAGACCGCTCAGCGCTATTGAAAATCTTACTGCAACAACATTGCGTAATATCATCGGTGATCTTGAGCTTGATAACACTCTCACATCCCGTGATACAATCAACGGTAAAATCAGAGTGATTCTTGACGAGGCAACCGACGCATGGGGCATTAAGGTAATCCGTGTCGAGCTTAAAAACATTCTTCCGCCCCGTGAAATTCAGGATGCGATGGAAAAGCAGATGAAGGCAGAGCGTGAGCGCCGTGCAAGAATTCTTGATGCAGAGGGTGAAAAACGCAGTCAGATTCTTGTTGCAGAGGGTATGAAGGAATCTGCAATTCTTAAAGCCGACGCTGTTAAGGAGCAGAAAATCCGTGAGGCACAGGGTGAAGCTGAGGCTATTCTCACAGTTCAGAAAGCTAATGCCGACGCACTTAAAATGCTCAATGAGGCTTCTCCTACCGATAGAATTATTCAGCTTAAATCGCTTGAGGCATTCGGTAAAGCTGCTGACGGCAAGGCTACAAAGATTATCATTCCTTCAGATATTCAGGGACTTGCGGGTAATGTTACCGCAATTAAAGAACTCTGGAAAGATGATGTGCCAAAGGCATAAAGAATGTGAAATTTACGGCAATTTTTCGGGCACAGAATTCTGTGTCCGATTTGTTGCATAAAATTGTGGGGGATAGGAAATGCAGTTTTTACTCGACCTGTTGTGGTACTTCGTAATTTTCTCGTTTTTTGGCTGGGTGGCGAGTAGTTTTCGTTCGCTTCTTCTTGAGAAAAAATTCAGTAACAACGGTTTTTTGACATCACCGTTTTGCCCTATGTACGGATTTTCGGCGGTTATTTGTTATACAGCACTAAAACCGTTTGAAAACAGCAAGCTGATTTTATTCATCGGTTCAACTCTGATATTATCTGCACTTATGGTTGTGGTCGGTGTGCTTGTAGAAAAAACTCTCAAATTCAAGCCATGGGATTTTTCTTCCTCGAAATTCAGCATAGGCAATTATATAACTTTTCCTTATGCACTTTTTCTTGGATTGCTCGGTATGTTGCTTGTCGGATTGATAATTCCGGTGCTTCGCACAGCCGTTGAAGCAATTCCTTTCTGGGTAAGTCTTATTCTTGTTCTTTGCTTCTGCGGAATTATTGTAATTGATTATGTTTTTTCAATGATAACAACAATCCGTCTGCTCAGAAGAATTGCAAAGCTTAAAAATTCTTCCGAGCTTATGGATAAAGGTGCAACAGAGGTTGAAATTCAGGAACTTGAAGAAAATTACAACCGACTTTTTACAGAGAATATTTTAAGAAAAAGACTTGCACACGCTTATCCCGATCTCACTCATATGGCTTATGTAAAGCAAATTAATGCTAAAATTGAGGAGATTAAGCAGGATAATATGAAAGAATATACACAAACCTTTGAAAGCAAAGATGACAAGCCGTTTGCTTATGGATTCTGTTTTACGAAGCTTTTTTATCTGTTTGTGATCGGTTCTTTCATCGGCACGATTCTTGAAACAATATGGGCGTTCTGCGTTGACGGACATTTTGAAATGCGTGTCGGTATGGTTTACGGTCCGTTTATTCCTGTTTACGGCGGCGGTGCGTGTTTTCTGACAGCCGCTTTGTATAAGCTTTACAAGCTTAATGATACGCTCGTTTTTGTGATAAGTGCTTTTGTCGGAGCAGGTTTTGAGTATTTCTGTTCGTGGTTGCAGGAGCAGATGTTCGGCACGGTTTCATGGGACTACAGTGACACTCCGTTTAACCTTGACGGCAGAACCAATCTTATGTATGCCCTTATCTGGGGATTTCTCGGTCTTGTCTGGGTGCGTTATCTGTATCCGTGGACAGCAAAGCTTATTGAAAAAATTCCTAAAAGAGCAGGTGCAATTATTACAACATTTCTGATTGTATTCATGGCATTCAACGGCTTTATGTCCGTAACAGCTACGGCAAGATGGACTCAGAGAACAGAGGGAGTACCTGCGTCAAACAGCTTTGAAGAATATCTCGATGAAAAATTCGATAATGAAAAGATGGAATTTCTTTTTCCGGGTATGAAAAAGGCTGCAGAGGCGGGAGTTACAACCGAGGGCATAATTTCCAATGAAAGACCGTATCTTGATGCTACAGATCCCGATAACGGCATGAAAATCGAACAGGGAAAAGATGTTTCCGAGATTAATTAATATCATGAAGTGGCTATGCTTTGCACAGTCACTTTTTGCTTTTTGACGGTATTTTAAAAATAATTTCGCCTGACTATTGAATTTTAACCGATTTTTTTATATAATTAATTAGTAATGCTTTATTTATGTCGATTCAAAGCATAAATTGGCATATTTGTCCTGACTTTGTCTGCCCACGGCACGGTTTTTGCGGCAATTTATCAAGTGGGCGGAAAGGCTATGAGTAATTATGAAAAAGGTTGCAATTATTATGGGCTCCGACAGTGATTTCCCCGTAGTATCAAAGGCTGTCAGTAAACTCAAAGAATTTGGCGTAGAGTATGAGGTTCATGTAATGAGCGCACACCGTACTCCCGATGCGGCAATTAAGTTTTCGGCAGAGGCTAAAAAGAACGGTTTTGGCGTAATCATTGCCGCAGCAGGTATGGCGGCACATCTCGCAGGTGTTCTTGCGGCAAAAACAACCCTTCCTGTGATAGGAATCCCATGTAAGTCGGCTCAGCTTGACGGTATGGATGCTCTTCTCGCAACAGTTATGATGCCTACAGGAATTCCGGTTGCAACAGTAGCAGTTGACGGTGCGGCTAACGCTGCAATTCTTGCCGTTGAAATGCTCGCACTTTCCGACGATTCTCTTTCAGAGAAGCTTGAAAATATGAAAGCTGATATGGAAAAAGGCGTTGCCGAAAAAGACAAGGCAATGCAGGCTAAGGTGGCAGAGCTTTGATTAAGAACTATGTAGATATTGACACAAAACTTGACAAAGTAAATGACGAGTGCGGTGTGTTCGGTATTTACCGTAATGATGACGATATCGATGTTGTTGCCGCCGCAAATGACGCGCTCTTCAGCCTTCAGCACAGGGGACAGCAGAGCGCAGGTATCACCGTGAATAAAGACGGTGAATTTACAACTGTCAAGGAACTCGGTATGGTGTCCGAGATTTTTACGCCCAAAGCACTTGAAAACCTTCCAAACGGTAAAATTGCAGTCGGTCATGTCCGTTATACTTCATCGGAATCACTCGACCGTGCATCTAACCAGCCGCTTGTTATGCGATATATTCAGGGTTCAATCGGTATTGCAAACAACGGCTCAATTACAAACTTCAATGAAATAAGGCAGGAGCTTGAAACAGGCGGCGCCGTTTTTCAGTCCAATTCTAATGCTGAAATTATGGCTTATGTTATCGCAACCGAAAGATGTGTAACAGACACGCTTGAAGATGCTGTTCTTTCTTCAATGAGAAAGCTCAAGGGCGCTTACTCAACTGTAATTTGCGCACCGAGCCGTCTTATCGGCTTTCGTGATATGCACGGATTCCGTCCGCTCTGTATCGGCAAACTCAAAAACAGCTGGATTTTCACTTCCGAAAGCTGTGTTATCGACAGTCTCGGCGGTGAATTTGTCCGTGATGTTGAGCCGGGTGAAATGGTAGTAGTTGACGAAGAAGGCTTTCACAGCTACAAATTAAAGCTTTTGCCTGATAAAACATCATTCTGCCTTTTTGAATATGTCTATATCGCAAGACCGGACAGCGTAATCAACGGTGTCTGCGTACATAATGCAAGATTCAGAGCCGGTGAACTTCTTTATGACGAGTTCCCGATTGAGGCGGATATGGTGTGCGGTGTTCCCGATTCGGGACTTATTGCCGCACAGGGTTATGCAAAGGCTTCGGGTATCCCGTTCAGCACAGGTTTTGTCAAAAATAAATATATCGGCAGAACAGTAGGCTCGGGTAAAGATAAAAAGGAAAGACTTCTCAGAACAAGACTTACCGCTTTGAAGGCTAATGTTAAAGGCAAGAGAGTTGTTATTATTGATGACTCAATCGTCAGAGGTGAAACCTCAAAGCATATTGTTCGTCTTATGCGTGAGGCAGGAGCTGCCGAGGTGCATATGCTCATCAGCTCACCTCCGTTTGTATGTCCGTGCTACTTTGGTGTGGACATTCACGATAAAGAAAGTCTTATTGCAAACAAGTTGACAACAAGTGAAATCTGTGAATATATCGGTGCAGATTCACTTGGTTATCTCAGTATAAACAGTCTCAGAAAAATTGCTGAGGGTGCAAATATAGAATTCTGTGACGGTTGTTTCACGGGCAGCTATGACGCTGAAATTCCGAGAACAATCTTTGTAGATAAATACGCTAAAAAAATTAACAGAAAGTGACGGAGTGATTACAATGAACAACAGCTTTTCCGAAAGCTACAAAGCGGCAGGTGTTGATGTAACAGCAGGCTATAAGTCTGTAGAGCTTATGAAAAAGCATGTGGCACGCACAAAAATTGACGGTGTTATTTCAGGCATCGGCGGTTTCGGCGGACTTTTTGCCCCTGATTTCAAAGATATGGAAGAGCCTGTACTTGTCAGCGGTACTGACGGTGTAGGTACAAAAATCAAGCTTGCTTTTCTTCTTGACAAGCATGACACAATCGGTATTGACGCAGTTGCAATGTGCGTAAACGATGTAATTTGCTGTGGAGCAAAACCTCTTTTCTTCCTCGATTATATCGCAATCGGCAAGAACTATCCCGAAAAGGTAGCTGAAATTGTATCAGGCATTGCAGAAGGCTGTGTTCAGTCCGGTTGTGCTCTTATCGGCGGTGAAACTGCAGAGCAAAGGGGTGGCTTCGGTGCGCCAGCACGTGACCAACCTCAGCGAGCACACCGACATGCCCATCGAGGAGTTCAAACGCTATCTTATCGACAGATTCTGCGACAGCGAGAGGATGCTGACCGCTGCCGAGATTGCGCGCATCGAGGAAATTGAGCAGACATATCTCGACGAGAGTTTCTTCAACGGCAGCAATCCGGCATACACCGTCACCAAATCCGAAAAAATCGCCGGTGTGGGCGAAGTGGCTGTCGGTCTGGAGATGCGCTCCGACATCATCCACCACATCAGCCTGTCGGGCGACTATTTCATGCTCTCCGACCCGATGCCCGCACTCAACAGCCTGCTCCGCGGCAAGCGCATCGACGAGGCAGCCGAGGCTCTGAAGGGCATAGACATGGGCAGGCACATCGCAAACCTCACAACAACACAATTGACAGAAATCATCTTAAAATCCTGATATAACATGGACGACTTGAAAAAAACTTGTCTTTACGACAACCACGTGGCTCTGAAAGCCCAAATGAGTCCTTTCGGCGGATTCATGATGCCAATACAATACAGTTCAATCATTGACGAGCACAATGCCGTGCGCCAGCGTGTGGGCATGTTCGACGTGTCGCACATGGGCGAGATCTTCGTCACCGGCGACGATGCCGAACGGTTTGTCAACCACATCTTCACCAACGATGTCACAGCCCTTCCAGCAGGAAAGATTCTCTACGGAATGATGCTCTATCCCGACGGCGGCGTGGTCGACGACCTGCTTGTCTACAAAATGGCTGAGCCAAAAACGTGGCTGCTGGTGGTGAATGCCGCCAACATTGACAAGGACGACGCCTGGATTCGCGAGCAGGCGAAGGATTTCAATGTGGAAATCGACAACGCCTCGCCTCGCTACGGACAGATTGCGCTGCAAGGCCCTGACGCAGAGAAAACTGCCGCCGAGGTGCTGGGAATGGACCTCGGCAACCTGGCTTTCTACACTTTCGAGGAAACGGAATGGCAGGGAAACCCTGTGATTGCGAGCCGCACAGGATATACCGGCGAGGACGGTTTTGAATTTTACGCAACGCCCGATGTCATCGTTGCAATGTGGGAGAAGCTCATCGCCGCGGGGGTGACGCCGTGCGGTCTCGGATGCCGCGACACGCTGCGCTTCGAGTCGGGTCTGCCTCTCTACGGACACGAACTCAGCGAGGAAATCTCACCTATAATGGCAGGGTTGGGTATGTTTGTGAAACTCGACAAACCGGAGTTCATAGGCCGCGATGCGTGCGCCAAGCAGAAAACCGAAGGAATGGCGAAGAAGGTGGTGGGCATCGAGCTTAACGACCGCGCCATCCCACGCGGAGGCTATGAGGTGGAGGCCGACGGACAGGTAATCGGAGTCGTGACCACCGGCTACCACACAATCACCACCGACCGCAGCGTGTGTCTCGCCCTCATCGACAGCCGCTATGCCGCCCTCGGCACAGAGGTGGGTGTGCGCATCCGTCGCAAGGTGTTTGCCGGAACGGTGTGCAAGAAGCGTTTCTACGACAAAAAATACAAGAAATAACATACTTAAAATCAAAAACATAAAAACTACAGAACTATGGCTAAGACAATTGAAGGTTTATTCTACAGCGAATCTCACGAATGGGTTAAAGTGGACGGCGAAACTGCAATCATCGGCATCTCCGACCACGCACAGCAAGCAATGGGCAACATCGTATACGTCGACATGCCTGAGGAGGAAGACGAAGTGACCGCCAACGAGGATTTCGGCGCGGTGGAAAGCGTGAAGGCCGCCAGCGACCTCATCTCTCCTGTAAGCGGTGTGGTTGTGGAAGTGAACAAGGCTCTTGCCGACGCTCCTGAGCTGCTCAACAAGGACGCTTACGAAAACTGGATCATCAAGGTGAAAATGGACGATCCTGAGGAGCTGAAAAACCTTATGGACGCTGCCGCTTACGAGAAATTCTGCGAGAACGAGGAACACTAAGACTTGTGGCTATGGGATTTTCTTATTTTCCGCATACTGCTGCCGACATAGGCGAGATGCTGAAGCGCATCGGCGTTGACGGGCTTGACGACCTGTATGCCGACGTGCCGCGCAGCGTCATCTTCGATGGCGACTACGACCTGCCCGACGCTATGTCGGAAATGGAGGTGCGCCGTCGTTTTGAGGAGCTCGACAGGAAAAACCGACATCTGACAATAATGGCTGGCGGCGGTGCCTACGACCACTATGCTCCGGCTGTCGTGCCGGCGCTGACGAGCCGTTCGGAGTATCTGACAGCATACACGCCCTATCAGGCGGAGATTTCGCAAGGCACCTTGCGCTACATCTTTGAATTTCAGAGCATGATTGCCACACTGACGGGTATGGACTGTGCCAACGCGTCGATGTATGACGGCGCCACAGCCGCCGCAGAGGCGATGATGATGGCTATGGCTGCAACGCGCAAGAAGACGCGTGTGCTGCTGTCGTCAACGTTGCTGCCTCAGGTGCGCGAGGTGGTTCACACCTATGCCAAATACCACGGCGTCGAACTTTCTGAAATCGCTTCTGCCGACGGTCAGACCGACATCGACGACGCCCGCCGCCTGCTGGAGGCCGGCGACGTGGCTGGCGTGCTGGTGCCGAGCGTAAACCGTTTCGGCATCGTGGAGGACCTCTCGGGATTTGCCGAGGCAGCACACGCCCAGAAGGCGCTGCTGATGGTCTATGCCGACCCTTCGGCGCTTGCCGTGGTGCGCACTCCGGGCGAATGGGGTGCCGACGTGGCTTGCGGCGACGCCCAGACATTGGGCATTCCGTTGGGATTCGGCGGCCCTTATGTGGGTTTTCTGGCATGCAGCAAGGAGCACGTGCGCAAACTGCCGGGACGCATCGTCGGAGCGACGACCGATGTCGACGGTAAACGTGCCTTCGTGCTTACGCTTCAAGCGCGCGAACAGCACATCCGCCGCGAAAAGGCCAACAGCAACATCTGCTCCAACCAGTCGCTGATGGCTCTCTACGTGACAATATATCTGTCGCTGATGGGCAAAAAAGGACTGCGGCAGGTGTGCGACCTTTCCTATGGAGCGGCACACTATCTGCACGACCGGCTGATTGAGACCGGACTTTTCTCGGAGGCTTTCAACCGCCCGTTCCTGAAAGAATTCGCGCTGCACACCGACATCCCTGCCGACCGCCTGCAACAGGCGTTGCTCGACGGCGGATTTTTCGGAGCGCTGCCCACAGAGGAGGGGCTCGTCACTTTCTGCGCCACAGAGCGCCGCACGCGTGAGGAGATTGACCGCATGATTGACCTTATTAAGCAGATTCAACTATGAAATACTACGACAAACTGATATTCGAGTTGTCGCAACCGGGACGTTGCGGCTTCTCGCTGCCGGAAAACGCATGGGGCACCGACACGGAGGCTCTGCCGGCGACGCTGCGACGCGACGCGGAGGCTGAACTGCCGGAGGTGAGCGAACTCGACGTGGTGCGCCACTACACCAACCTGTCGAATATGAATTTCGGTGTCGACACGGGCTTCTACCCTCTGGGCAGCTGCACGATGAAATACAACCCGAAAATCAACGAGGAAATTGCTGCTATGCCGGGATTCCGCGACGTGCATCCGCTGCAGCCCGACTGCACGGTGCAGGGCGCGCTCGAACTATACGACAGCCTCGACCGCGCACTTGCCGCCATCACTGGCATGGCGCACTTCACGCTCAACCCGTTTGCGGGCGCCCACGGCGAGCTGACGGGTCTGATGGTGATGCGCCGCTACCACGAGCTGCGTGGCGACACCAAACGCACAAAGGTGATTGTGCCCGACAGCGCCCACGGCACCAACCCTGCCAGCGCGGCTGTGTGCGGACTTAAAGTGGTGGAGGTGAAGTCGCTCGACGACGGCACTATCGACATCGACGCGCTGCGTCCGCTGCTCGACGACACCGTGGCTGGCATCATGATGACCAACCCCAACACGCTCGGCTTGTTTGAGACACGCATCCCGGAGATTGCGGAGATGGGGCACGCCTGCGGCGGACTGCTCTACTACGACGGCGCAAACTTCAACCCGCTGCTTGGCAAGGTGCGCCCGGGCGACATGGGATTCGACATCATGCACCTCAACCTGCACAAGACGTTCTCCACGCCTCACGGAGGCGGAGGCCCAGGCTCGGGTCCTGTGGGCGTTGCCGCGCATCTGGCTGAGTGCCTGCCCGACTTGAAGGTGAGCCGCGGCGACGACGGCTTGCTCCACACTGTGCGCACGCCGGAGGCTGCCGGACGCATATCGGGATTTCTGGGCAACTTCGGTGTGCTGATGCGCGCATACGCCTACATCCTGATGCTCGGCAAGCAGAACATCCGTATGGCTGGGCCGTTGGCCACACTCAACGCCAACTATATCAAGGAGTCGCTCAAGGATTGCTACAAACTGCCTATCCCGTCGGTCTGCAAGCACGAATTTGTGTTTGACGGATTGGCCGACAAATCGACGGGCATAACCACGCTCGACATAGCCAAGCGTCTGCTTGACTATGGCTT
>ENA-ORRO01001202-ORRO01001202.1-human-gut-metagenome-genome-assembly--contig:-NODE-1202-length-19008-cov-3.084789_pt1 | contig 19008 bp, 20 predicted proteins | sample MGYA00242176_ERZ509136 | MGnify/ENA primary metagenome ERZ509136 (study PRJEB26280, sample SAMEA2338644) | human gut metagenome | biome: human gut; feature: human-associated habitat; material: faeces...
CATCAATATTCTCCTTTATATATAAATTCCGATTTATTACACCCACATCATATCATAACCTTACATTTACATTCAATTACCTGTATTTTCCCTTTAAGTTCTATAGAAAATCATTTCCAAGATATTCTATCTTGAGAATGACCATATATTTCTAATCTGTTTAGAAAGAGTATCATAACTCCATAAACGATTACTTCTTTTTATAGAGTTAGGATCATTCACAATAAACATCCCCTGCTTCATTCCTCTAATAACGATAAGATGTCCTGTAGTAGTAAAGTCTCCTGGTTTCATACTGCATATAAGAGGTCTTCCATTCATGATTTCATTCTTCATAGAAGAATAAGAGAGGGGTATGTTTCTTCCATGAATGCCATAATGTTTCATACCTTCAGTAAAGAAAGACCAGGATGTTCCATCTTGATAATAGCCATGACTATATGCATATGATGCCACATCTAAAGGGGTGATGTTATTTCTTCCTGTTAATCCTGCAATAATCATTGCCGCACTCGTAGGACCACAGCCATTCATACCAATCACATTATATCCATACTTTCCATAGCCCCATCTTTGATCATATTGAAGTAAGAGAGGATAACGTCCTTTTGTGACTGGACCTATTGTATTTGTATAAACATGTCCTTTTTTACTTGGATAGTTGTAAACAAAATCAATAAGTTCTTCATTACGATAAAGTGCTTGAATCATTGCATCAGGATATTGATCCTTATTATTTAATATTGTACGTAGTTTAGGATTAAAACGCGCTTTTATTTCTAAACCAATATCTTCTCTTAGTCCACTCACACCACCACTTATATTATAAGCTATATGACCTATAAGAATTGAGAATACACAAAGTAATACAATAATTTTTTTTTCATATGTTTTCATCTCCTAAAAAAGCATCTTCATTACTTGTATTTTACCAATACAAATGAAGATGCTTCTTTAATACATTCTTATAGAATTCTTATGAACTTCTTAATTTTTAGGAAGAGTAATTGTGAAGACTGTTTCTTCTTTATTACTTGATGCAAAAATAGAACCATGGTGAAGTTCCACTATTTCCTTGGCAATAGCGAGACCTAAACCACTTCCACCTGTTCTTGAAGTACGTGCTGAATCTAAACGATAGAAGTTTTCAAATATACGATTTAGTTTTTCTTTAGGTATTTCTTTTCCTTTATTGATGACTTTAATAATGACATCATCATGCGTACTATGAACATAAATATTAATATCAGTATGATCCTTACTATAGCTAATCGCATTCTTAATCACATTACTAAAGACTCTGCTAAGTTTATCCGCATCACCATATAATATGATATCTTCATCTTGATTAAGATGGATATTCTTTTCCTGTTCTACTAGAACAGGATAGAAATCATCGATAATTTGTTCGAGCATCAGACGAATATCTAAATCTTCTTTTTCTAGAATAATCTTTTCTGAATTATAACGAGCTACTTCAAATAATTCATTAATGAGATCTTCTAAGCGATAAGATTTATCTAATGCAACATTAATATACTTCTCTCTTTGAGTATCAGGCATATCTTTAATTTCATCTAATAAAGATAAGTAACCAATCATAGAAGTCAATGGTGTTTTAATATCATGAGCTAAATAAACAATGAGTTCATCCTTCTTGCAAGTCTCTCATTCTTTATTGATTCACTCTTTAGTTCATTAAATCGTCTTTCTATATCATAAAGTTCTTCTGGTAATGTGATATAGTCTACACTCTTATCTATTAATTCATGAGATGCATGAGTCAATGCATCCATATAATAGGATGTCTGTTTATAAAGATGATGAATTATAAACGCAAAAGAAATCACTATACAGATTAATAAAAACAACAGAAGCGAGAGTGGATTCTTCACAATATTATAAAAGAACGCTAGAAACGTATAAATATTAGAATCAAAATCATAGACCCATTGAAAATCAAAAAAAGCAGCTAGATAGACTGCCAATACAAAAACAACTAACAGCCCTACTGTATAAGCTATATATTGTAGTAGTGTACGTTTATAAATCTTCTTTAAGATTGTATTAGTTTCCATATCATCCATCCTTTATTTTTCAATCTTATAGCCTACTCCATAAACTTTCTTTATATATTTAGGATTTCTTCCACCATCATGCATCTTTTCACGTAAGTGTCTAATATGCACCATGATTGTATTATTATCTCTCTTATAATAATCTTCTCCCCAAACCTTTAAGAATAAATCGTCACTCTTTACAACATTTCCTCTATGAAGACATAATTCCCATAATATCGCAAATTCTGTTTTAGTTAGTTCTATCTTCTTTTCATTAAAATAGAATTCTCTTGTATCATTATTAATACGTATTCCTCTAAAATCTATTTCATTCTTTTCTTCTTTTTCATTATAGTTCTTATAACGTCTTAGCTGTGCTTTGACTCGTGCAACAAGTTCTAATGGCTGGAATGGCTTTGTGACATAATCATCTGCACCAATACTTAAACCATTGATTTTATCAATATCCTCTACCTTTGCGGTTACAAAAATAATAGGAAACTTATACTTTCTTCTTAATGTATTGCATAAAGAAAAACCATCCATATCAGGCATCATCACATCTAAGATAGCTAAATCAATCTTTAAATCATCAATATCTCTTAATACATCCTGACTAGAATAGTACTTATATACAGTAAAATTCTCATTTTCTAAATAGATTTGTATTAAATCTGTAATCTCTTTCTCGTCATCTACAACTAATATATTCATAAATATCCCCTCTTATGCATCATTATATCATTTACATTCCTATCAATTATTAATACTTTCTTAATTATTGAAAATTCCCTCTAGAGTTAGTCATAAATAATATGATATGATAATCGCATTGTGTGGAGGGAAATAAACATGAAGAACATGACTAAAGGAAAACCATTAAAACTTATATTCTTATTCGCATTACCACTTATGTTAGGTAATATCTTGCAGCAATTATATACAATGGTAGATACAATGATTGTAGGACAGTTCTTAGGGGTTAATGCCTTGGCGAGTCTAGGCGCTGCAGACTGGATCAACTGGGCTATTTTAGGAATTGTAATGGGCTTTACACAGGGATTCTCTATTCGTATCTCACGTACTTTTGGAGCTGAAGATTATGGAAATATGAAAAGATCTATGCATATGATTTTCTTCTTATGTGCTTTCTTTTCTATCCTTACAACAGTTGTTGCAGAATTATCTATCGTTCCATTATTAACTCTATTGAATACACCATCTAACGTTATTCAAGGTTCTATTACGTATTTAAGAATCATGTCCGGTGGTTTGACTATCACAATGTTTTATAACTGTTTTTCTAGTATATTACGTTCTTTAGGTGATAGCCGTACACCATTACTAGCAATGATTGGAGGAGCAATCACAAATATCTGTTTAGATTTATTATCTGTAGTGGTATTTAAATGGGGTATTGCAGGTGCTGCGATTGCAACATTATTAGCACAGTTCTTAACTACAATATTCTGTCTCTATATGTTGAAGAAGGAACTACCATTCAAGTTAGAACTCACTAAATTTAAGTTTGAAAAAAAGATCATCAAGAACTTATTACAGTTAGGTTCACCTCTTGCCTTCCAGAACCTCATTATTTCTATTGGTGGTATTATGGTACAGTCAGTAGTCAATCGTTTTGGATTCTTATTTATTGCGGGATTTACTGCCACAAATAAGTTATACGGTTTATTAGAAGTAGCCGCTATTTCATTTGGTTATGCTATTACAACATTTAATAGCCAGAACCTAGGTGCTAAGCAGTATGAACGTATTAAAAAAGGTGTGGCACAGGCAGCCTTCTTATCATTCTGTACTTCAGTGATTATTGGTGGTTCAATGGTTCTATTTGGTAAGCATATCTTATTACTCTTTATTTCAGGTACACCTGATCAGATTAATAAGGTACTTACTATTTCTTATAAGTATCTCTTCATTATGGCAGTATGTCTACCAATTCTTTATATGCTTCATTCATATAGAAGTGCCTTGCAGGGAATGGAAAATACATTTATACCAATGGTATCAGGTATTGTGGAACTCGTTATTCGTGTAAGTGTTGCCCTTATCTTCCCTATATTCTTAGGGCAGAATGGTATTTATCTTGCAGAAGTACTCGCATGGACTGGTGCAGCAGTACTGCTTTATATATCATATAAAATAAAAATACATGCATTATTAAAAGATACTGTAATGTGTAATTAACTCATTATGGTTTCAGATAGTGTAAAAGGCGGATAGAAATCCGCCTTTTATGATACATTAATTCTATCATAGAAACGTACCATTAAAGTTTATCTTTAATATTTTCAAGGCATTATATATCTGAGCATCTACTGTACGAACACTAATACCCAGAGTTTCTGCTATTTCCTGATTTTTCATATTCTGATAGCGGCTCATCATAAAGATCAGACAACATTTACAGTATCTTCTCTTACATCAAAAATGACAATGTAGTCCATCTGCGGAATAACTGCTTCGTAGTAGCCCTTATTCGCTAAATAAGCATCTCTGCTAAGCGGAAATTGAAAAGGATTTGTTTCCAACCTATCATAAATACCATCAATGCCATCTAACAGATGTCTAGCAGCTTGTTTATTTTTTAAACAATAAATCAAGTAGTAAACAAGATGATCCACCAGTTCATCTGCATTTTTAGTAATATTTAGCCTATAGCTCATATTTTGCCCTCATGTTTTCAAGTGATTTCTTGGCATCTTTTACCTGACCATTCTTCACTTGTTCTTCAGAAATTTCAATATTTCTATATATATCTAATTTTTTCATTGTTTCTTTATATACTTCCATACTCATAATCACCATATCTCCATACCCATTTTTGGTAATAAATACAGGTTCATTTGTATTATGACACATCTCAGAAATTTCCGAAGTTTTCTTCAAATCTTTAATTGGAATGATTTGTGGCATCTTTTACACCTCCTGATTATGGGATAATTATACCATAATTATAACCTGCTACAAAAATAAATTTCCTCTTTCTAATTTATTAAGTGTCCTTCATCTATATGGAAAACTGAACACCTTTTAATTCATCCTCCTAATCATCGAATTAAATCGAAGTAGTTTACTTTGCCACTTGTACCATTTTCCTTATTTATATAACTACTACTTAGCAGAACAACAAAGTACAAATGAGCTTTCTGTTGTAATTTCTTAGCATACAAAAAGATGATATTCATCAATACCATCTTTCTAATACCTTTCATAAAATTTCATTAATCTATAGATAACAATCACACTGTTATAATCATCAACAATATAATAAAGCTTATATCCTAACCCACTTAATACTATTTTATGATGATAAGGTCTTATTTCAGGATATAACCTAGGATTATATTGAATAGTACTTCGTACTCTTTCAATCTGATTAAACAGCTTCTTCCCAAAAGAATAGTTATTATAATGATTTATGCAATACTTATCAATTTGATCTAATTTATAGATAACTTCTTTATCAAGAAAAACTTTATAAGCCATATTTTTCTTCTCGATCTTTCACAAATTGATCAAAATCTACTAGTTCTACATTTCCCTCTTTATATTTTCTATCATAAATCTCAGAAACAATTAAGTCTTCTAATTCTTCATCCGTTAAAACATTATAACTTTTACCTTCAAATGTCATCTTTCTTAAATGATGTTTCATTTCCATACTATATCGCCTCCTTGATATTATTATAACATATCCTCTTTCGCTATCATAAAAAATCATTCATTTATCCAACAAAAAAGACATCTCCTAAGTGAGAGATGCCTTAACGAATTATTTCACTACAATATTTACAATCTTGTTAGGAACATAAATGATCTTCTTAACTTCTTTACCATCAGTATGTGCCTTAACATTTTCAAGTTCTAATGCCTGCTGTTTAACAGATTCAGCTTCCTGATCCTTATTAATAGATAAACGTCCACGTACTTTACCATTTACCTGTACTGCAATTTCAATTGTAGATACAACAAGCTTGTCTTCTTCATATGTTGGCCATGCTTCATAAGCAATTGTTCCTTCATGGCCAAGTTTTTCCCACATTTCTTCACAGATATGAGGTGCAATACATGAAAGCATCTTAACGATACCTTCTGCATATGGCTTATAAACTGCTTTGGCCTTATATGCTTCATTGATGAAAATCATCATCTGTGAAATAGCAGTATTAAAGCCAAGGTTTTCATAGTCTTCAGTCACCTTCTTAACTGTTGAGTGATATACGAAGTCTAATGAACCATCATTTGTATCAGTTAACTTATCAGATTCAACAAACAGTCTATAAACACGTTCTAACCATTTCTTTGAACCTTCCACACCTGTTTCACTCCAAGGTTTAGATGCTTCAAGAGGACCCATAAACATTTCATATAAACGTAATGTATCTGCACCATATGCTTCTACAATATCATCTGGATTAATAACATTACCCTTTGACTTAGACATCTTCACACCATTTGGACCAAGAATCATACCCTGATGGTATAGCTTCTTGAATGGTTCTTTAACTGGTACGATACCCTTGTCATATAAATAGTTATTCCACATACGTGAATATAATAAGTGTCCTACTGCATGTTCAGGTCCACCAACATATAAGTCAACTGGCATCCAATGCTTTAATAATTCTGGATCTGCAATAGCCTTATCGTTATGTGGATCAATATATCTTAAGAAGTACCAAGAAGATCCTGCAGAACCAGGCATTGTACTTGTTTCTCTCTTACCCTTCTTACCATCTACTTCTACATTAACCCAGTCAACAGCCTTATCTAATGGAGAAGACCCTGTCTTTGATGGACTATAATCTTCAAGTTCAGGTAAGATAAGTGGTAACTGATCATCACTTAATGCAACAGATGTTCCATCATCAAAGTTAATGATTGGAATTGGTTCACCCCAATATCTCTGTCTTGCGAAGATCCATTCTCTTAAACGATAGTTAACATGCTTAGAACCACAATGATGTTCTTCTAACCAGTCTAACATCTTATCGATTGCTTCCTGCTTATCTAAACCATTTAAGAAGTCAGAGTTGATATGTACACCATCCTGTGTCCATGCTTCCTTAGTAACATCTCCACCTTCTAATACTGGAATAATATCGATACCAAACTTCTTCGCAAAAGCATAGTCACGATCATCATGTGCAGGAACAGCCATGATAGCACCTGTTCCATAACCAGCTAATACATAGTCAGAAATCCAGATTGGAATCTTCTTACCATTTACTGGGTTGATTGCATAAGCACCAATGAAGACACCAGTCTTTTCTTTATTTAATTCAGTTCTTTCAAGTTCTGACTTAGTTGCACATACATCTAAGTAAGCTTTTACTTCATCCTTCTTATCAGGAGTCGTAATCTTTTCTACTAATTCATGTTCTGGTGCTAATACACAATAAGTAGCTCCAAATAATGTATCACAACGTGTTGTGAATACTGTGAATTTATCATCATAACCATCTACCTTAAAATCAACATGAGCACCGATTGATTTACCAATCCAGTTTCTCTGAATTTCTTTAGTAGATTCTGGCCAATCAACTTCTTCTAATCCTGCAAGTAATCTTTCAGCATATTTAGGGATATCAATAACCCACTGTTTCATATTCTTACGAATAACAGGGAATCCACCACGTTCACTCTTACCATCGATGATTTCATCGTTTGCAAGTACTGTACCTAATTCTTCACACCAGTTAACAGGAATATCTACATATCTAGCTAAACCATCTTCATATAACTGTTTGAAAATCCACTGAGTCCATTTATAGAAGCTAGGATCACAAGTAGATACCTGCTTATCCCAGTCAAATGAGAAACCTAACATCTTCAACTGTTTAGTGAAAGTCTGAATATTCTTTAATGTAAATCCTTCAGGGTGGTTACCTGTCTTAATCGCATACTGTTCAGCAGGTAAACCAAATGAGTCAAATCCCATTGGATGTAATACGTTATATCCCTGCATTCTCTTCATTCTTGACATGATGTCAGTTGCTGTATATCCTTCTGGATGTCCAACATGAAGACCTTGTCCTGATGGATAAGGGAACATGTCTAAGGCATAGTATTTAGGCTTTGAGAAATCATAAACATCTGTTTCGAATGTCTTATTCTCTTCCCAGTATTTCTGCCATTTCTTTTCTGCTATCTTATGATCATAAGTCATAATTTTGTCTCCTCCACTTTTAAAATAAAAAAAGTCCTCATGTCTAAGGACGAGAACTCGCGGTACCACCTTAGTTCATGAAGACTGATTCATGCGCTTAATGCTTTAACGCAGCAATACGTGATCTGCTTATCACAGACCCATCTCCCTAGCGAGTTCAATGGATAACTTTACTTATTCACACCATCCATAAGTTCTCTTAAAAAGTATGACCATCTACTACTCTAGTTCCTTGACTTTTTTATACTCACTCACCTTATCATAATTTCCCATTATTTGCAAGAAGTATCATCTCATTTTAAGGATGCGGGATGGATTGAGTTTGATAATATAAAGAATACTAAATAGTGTAGAGAAACAAACTAATAAGAAAGAACCAATCCATAATATCAACATAATAAGAGGCTGGAAAGTGATATGCATAGGAAAGTCTGTAATCTGTGGGATTATTTGATTCATTATCTTCATAATACCAAGTAATATGAGAGATGCTGTCACATAGCTATAAGAATGAAGAATCAAACATTGATAGAAAGATATCTTGAAAATGTGTATCTTCTTTTCACCATAGGCCTTCATGATGGCATGATCCTTCTTTAAATGCATCGCATGAAGAATCATGATTTCCATAATCATAAATATAGAAGAAAGTATTGTGAGAATAGAGAATACCACTAGAACCATCTGGATTCTATTCATATTCTGATTAAAAGTTTTTTGAGTCGATTCCCCCATTGCTTTAAACTCATATTCAGGATAATTCTTTTTTAAAGAATCTATAATGGATTTATCTTCCTTATATTTCAGCATACCATATCTTGCAGTCGGTGTTTGATTAAAGATGGACTCTATCCAATGATAATTGGCATATTCATACATATAGAAGGCATCATAATTATAGGTTTGTGGAGAAATACCAACTATCTTTACTTCTTTTCCTTTTATCTTTAATTGATGCTTATAATAGATTGTCCAAGTTGTATTAAGTAATGTATTGACCTTATTCTTTTGTGCAAGCTTTCTTGCAGTAGAAAGAGGTACCGCAATTTCATCATTATTTTGTGGAGCTCTACCATATATATAATGAGTGGTATAGGACGAGTCATCAGATATAAACAGAACTTCATTCTTCTGATATCTTTGACTATTATGAGAGATTCCCATGAGATCATAATCATCAAGATTTAAATAATGATAGGATGCTTCATTGAAATGAGTCAAAGAGAGCGGATCATCATTACGTAATTTATAAGTAATAGACTTTTGTGGAATCAACGAAGAAAGATATTGATAAATAGTATTACGAAAAGAGAATGTAAAGGTAAATGTCATCATCAAACATAATAATGCGATAGATAGAGAAAATGACATCTGAAAAAATCTTTTACGACTACTTAAGAATGATTGGATAGTTAATTTAAGTATTGGAAAATGACACCTTTTATTATTACTATGATTCTCTTTAGGATAACTTTCTGTCTTTTGAATAAGTGTATCCTTTATAATACATCCATCCTTCATCTCTATAATACGATCACTATATTGTTTTACTGATGCTTCATCATGGGATACAAATAATACAAGAGAAGAATGAGAACGCTGCTTCAACATCTTTAATACTCTCTCTGCATTATCTGGATCAAGTGAAGCTGTTGGTTCATCACATAGAATAATATCTGGATCATAATAAAGTGCACGCTCTATCGCTGTTCGTTGTCTTTGTCCTAAGGAAAGATCATTAACTGAAGTATTCTTAAATTGTTTAGTCAATGTTTCATCCAGTATGTAGGATGATTTATGAAAGTAGTCATAGAGACGTATATTATTATTAATAGACAGCCAAGGTATAAGATGAAAGTCCTGAAAAATGATAGAAACTTTCTTATTCTTCTCATATATCACTTCTCCTGAGTAATCATGATCTAGTCCAGCAATAATATGAAGCAAAGTACTTTTCCCACATCCACTTGGCCCAACAAGTGATACAAATCCTGTATCAGGAAGAGTACAAGTAATGTTTTCTAAGACATGTTCATGTAGATAACGCTTGTTGATTGATTTAAGTTGAATCATATTATTCCTCCCTGAGTAATGAGACTATACTTTCTTTCTTAATACGAATAAACGGTGCAGATGCAGAAAGTATGAGTATAAGAAGATAGAGAAAATAGAAAATAATATAGAAATAATAAGGAGATGCAAGACATGTAAAATGGAAATACCTCTTAAAGGATGTGAGCGGGAGAATAGAAAGAATAATAATAAACATCACTATGCTGAGAGAGTAAATAAATGTGCCTATAATAAGTATTTCTATCTTTGATTCACGCTGTAATTGTTTATAAGATGCACCCATAGAAATTTTCAAAGCAAGAGAACGGCTTCTTTCTAAATATAAAGAAGAGAAGACTGTTTTTGTAAGTTCTATTGCCACAAATAAGCTAATCATCATATAAACTAACGCAATCATACGACCAATAGAAATAAGTGTTCCATAACTCATCTTCTTCATATATACATCATTATCTACTTCATAGTTCTTTTCATAACGTTTAATAAGAGTTTCGGGATCCTTTGTGACTACATCTATTTTGTCATCTCTTAATAAATCTGGATATTTTTTATCTATATCATGATGGAAACAAACCAATTGATCCTGGTAGAAATTATCTTCTATTACTCCCACTACTTTATATGTTTCATTTTCTAAGAGGTGACATGTGAATTCTGATTTAAGTTTATGAGATAAATTATTGGTGATAATGACTTCATTTGTATGATGAGGCAGATGTCCTGATATTAATTTAATATGTTTTGTCTTTTTAGGTAAACGAATCAACAAGGCATTAACTCCTTTGATATACCCACTTTCTATATCAAAATGTTTAGTACCTTTTTCTTTTAAAGACAATGGTTCTCCATCATGACTGGATATAGTTACAATATCTTTAAGTGGTGCTTCCATGTAAGATTTCTCTATAGAGGTAGAAAGACCATTTAAACCACTTATAATCACTAGAGATGTTACAATGACTAATATCTGAAAAAGTGAGAGTAATGCGAGTCTCTTTCTTTCTCCCAATACTTCTTTAAAACTATAACGCATAGAGAAGTGTTTCTTATGTTGAGGAATAAGTACTTCTTTATCTATATGATTGTCTTTAATTGTATGTAATGTCTGGTTCTTCATCTCTATGAGTACATCGACATATTCATCTAATAGGGATGTATCATGAGAAACAACGATGACTAAACGATCTTCAGATACTTCCTTTAAGAGTGTCATAACCTCTTTTGCCTGTTTATAATGAATGGCACCTGTAGGTTCATCACATAAAAGTACAGGTGCATCCTTTAACAAGGCACGGGCAATAGATACACGTTTCATCTGTCCAATAGAAAGTTCATCAGGATATCTTTTCATAAGCTTTTCTATTTTTAAGCGTCTAATAATCTTATCCATCTTTTTCTTATCAAAATCAATCTGTCCAAAATAACATCCAGCCATGATATTCTCTTCTACTGTATAAGAAGGAATAAGATCATTATTCTGTTTAATAAAGCCGATCATCTTACTAAATTTTTTATCTATCACTTCATGATTAAAAGTAATTGTGCCATTATATTGCAGTAATCCACATAAACAATATAGAAGTGTAGACTTTCCACAGCCTGAAGGTCCTTTGATTCCTACTAAACCAGTATCTGGAAATATATAATTCACATGATCCAATATACAAATATCATAACTCACAGTTAAGTCTTTAAGTTCTAGCATATTTTTCCCTCCATTTTATGTTATAATGAGCCAGGTGATAAAAAATGAATCCTTTTCCATATTCTTTAGATAACAAGCGTTATCATACATACAATTATTTTTTAAAAACGAGATATCATAAAAAAGTCGCAAAGGTCTCTTTAGATGCCCATTTTACTTGTCCTAATAGAGATGGGACAAAAGGCTTTGGAGGCTGTATATTCTGTTCTGAGAAAGGTTCTGGAGACTTTATTCTAGATAGTGATTCTCTTTTAGAACAGTTTAAAGCAGGTGCAGAAGTAATGAAAAGAAAGTGGCCTGAAGCTGTCTTTATTCCCTACTTCCAGGCATATACAAATACCTATGCTTCTTTAGATCAGTTAAAGAAGATCTATGAACCATTTATTGGTATGAAGGATGTTGTTGGTATTGCGATTGCGACACGTGCAGACTGCCTCACTGAAGAAATATGTGCTTATTTAGAAGAATTATCTAAAAAAACGGATGTCTATATAGAATTAGGCTTACAGACTATTCATGATACTACCGCAAAAGAAATCAATCGTTGTCATACTTATCAGGAATTCTTAGATGGACTCTCTATGTTAAGAAGACATCATTTAGAAGTCTGTGTGCATATTATTAATGGTTTACCTAATGAAACAATAGAGATGATGTTAGAGACTGCAAAAGCGGTAGGAAAACTAGATATTCAAGGTATTAAAATTCATAATCTCTATGTGACTCAGAATAGTCGTCTTTATAAGCTCTATTATCCTTTTAAGATGTTAGAAAGAGATGAATATATTTCTTTAGTTGCAAGACAATTAGAATATATTCCAAGTCATGTAGTCATAGAAAGACTGACTGGAGATGCACCATTAGAAGAATTAGTAGCTCCTTTATGGTCTATTAAGAAAACAACAATTCTTAATGATATCGATAAATATATGAAAGCTCAGGATATTATGCAGGGAGATCTTGTGTCCCTCAAATAATATATACGAAGGAAAAGAAAGAATTTCTTAAGGACATTAAAAAAATCTGGCCAAAAGCCAGATTTCTTTTTATTATTCTTCTGTTTCAAGAAGACCATATCCACCATCTCTACGTTTATAGACAACACATACTGTATTAGTTTCGATGTCCTTATAAACGAAGAATGAATGACCAATGAGTTCCATCTGCATGATAGCTTCTTCCATGTCCATTGGCTTTGGATTAATTGTTTTTGTCTTAACGACAACATCTTCTTCTTCAGGTTCTTCAAGAGCTTCTAAAGTGTTAATGTTGAAAGCGAGTTTATTATTCTTTGACTTTCTACTTAACTTTGTCTTGTACTTTCTGATCTGTCTTTCTAGCTTATCGATAACTAAATCGATTGCTTCATAAAGATCATCACTTGTTTCTTCTGCACGAAGAAGAACATACTCTGTAGGAATTGTAACTTCAATTTTCTGACCAAATGGGTAAGTTCTAATTAAAACCTTAGCCTCCACATCTTGTCCCATGATGAAGTACTTGTCGAGCAATGCTAGTTTTTTAGTAATTTTATCCTCAATAGCATCTGTAATTGTAACGTTTTTACCTCTGACAATAACTTTCATAATTAATTCCTCCTTTACAATTCTTTCTATACCTATATTATACATAAAAAAAACTAAAAAAACACTCTTGACATAAAATATAAAAAAAGAAGACGTTAATGTCTTCTTTAAGCTAAGTATTTCTTTAAGTCTTCTACTTTATTTAATTTTTCCCATGGGAATTCAACATCAGTACGACCAAAGTGTCCATAAGCAGCTGTTGGTCCATAGATTGGGTTTAATAAATCTAATGTATTGATGATCCCCTGAGGAGTTAAATCAAATTCTTTCTTGATTGCATCTAAGATCACTTCATCAGCTACCTTACCAGTTCCATAAGTATCAACATGCACACTTGTAGGATCCTTTACACCAATTGCATAAGATAACTGAATTTCAATACGATCACATAATCCTGCTGCAACAATGTTCTTAGCGATATAACGAGTGATATAAGCTGCACTTCTATCTACCTTTGATGGGTCTTTACCAGAGAATGCGCCTCCACCATGTCTTGCCATTCCTCCATAAGTATCAACAATAATCTTACGTCCAGTTAAACCAGTATCACCATGAGGACCACCAATAACAAATCTTCCTGTTGGATTAATGAATACCTTGTAGTCTTCATTCATATGATGTTTTCTTACAACTTCCTTCATGATTTTTTCTTTAATGAATGTCTTGAATTCTTCTTCATTGAAATCTGGATCATGCTGGATTGACATAAGAATTGTATCAACCTTAGGATTGTTTTCATCTGTATAGTCAATAGTAACCTGTGATTTCATATCAGGTCTTGCATATTTGAATGTACCATTATGTCTTAATTCACTTGCATAACGTACTAATTCATGAGCCATAGAGATTGGTAAAGGCATATATGTTTCAGTTTCATTTGTTGCATAACCAAACATGATACCCTGGTCACCTGCACCACCTACTTCTACATTTGTACCTAATGCGATATCACTAGACTGTGTATCCATGACTACCTTGATTTCACAAGTATCTGCATCAATACCTAAATCTTCAGCCGTATAGCCGATTCTTCTCATTACATCACGAGCCACTGCTTCATAATCTACTTTCGCATTCGTTGTAATTTCTCCACCAATGACTAATAAATTAGTTGTTGCAAAACATTCACAAGCTACACGTGAATATTTGTCCTGTCTTAAGCATTCATCTAAGATTGCATCACTAATCTGATCACAAAGCTTATCTGGATGTCCTTCTGATACAGATTCTGATGTAAATAAGTTCTTTTCCATTTTCTTCTTTTCCTCCTGTAATAAAAAAGCTCTCCTCAAAGAGGAAAGCGTAGTAATCTGCTTCCTCTTATTGTTCAAGTAATACTTGCTTGGTCAAGGCACCTTCTATATAAGGGTTGCCACCACTTTAAAACGATCCTCATCTGTGTGGTTCTGAATAAGAGTATAAAAATATTTAATTAAATTGCCTGTACTTCAATAACGCCTGGAACTTCTTCTACTAAGATCTGTTCAACACCATCTTTAATAGTAGAATCTAACATCATGCATCCTGCACATGCACCAAGCATATGTACATAAACGATGCCGTCTTTGAAATCAACGAATTCTAAGTCTCCACCATCTCTTTGTAGATAGGGTCTCAACTTATGAATGACTTCCTTAATGGCTTCAATCTTTTCTTCCATGATTTCACCTCGCTTCTGCTTGACCATTATAACACACAAAATAAAAAAGAAAAGTGATATACTCTATAGAATCACTAAAAAACATACTTATTTATTAGACAATTTTAATAGATTGCACATTTTTAAGCATAATTCGCTATTTTTTATACATATTCTATGATTCTTATCAAGCATAATAAAAGAACCCCTGAGGGTTCTTCAATGTTATTCATCGACCATATTCTTAATATAATCCAATATAAAATGAATGACATAGAGTATGACAATCATCCATCCTACAGACATAAGAACATATCTACACAATTCAATATCCCATATTCCAGCTTCAAACTTATAGTTACTTACAATAGTTGGAACTTGTGTGAGTATATAGAGTAATGCAGCAACCAAAATATATAATATTTTTTTCTTCATATGGTTCTCCTCTACTGTGTTAGCATATACTAACTATACCATACTCATTTTTTTTGTAAAGTATATCATATTAAATACAAATTATTTATCTTTTTCACATTAAAGAATTATTATTATCTATTCTTTTATCACTATTATAATTATGCTATAATGCAGTTGATTGGAGGCGTGCAATGGAACATCAAGTTCATGTAGGTGACATTGTTGATGTGACCATTACTGGTATTCAACCATATGGTGCATTTGCTTTATTGCCTGATGGAAGTAGCGGATTAATCCATATATCAGAAATATCTGATGGATTTGTTCGTGACGTAAATCAATTTGTCTTTTATGGAGAACAGGTTAAGGTAAAAGTCATTGATATAGATAACGTCCATCACCAGGCAAGGCTTTCTTTAAAAGCAGTCGCGAAAAAGAGACGTTTTCGCAAAAGAAAGTCAATCGTGGAAACACCTAAGGGTTTTAATCCACTAAGAGAAATGATGCCTCGATGGATCAGTCGAGGAATCGCAAAGGAGGAAGATGTATGATCAACGTTGATTTAAGTAAAGCTAAATTAACAGAAAGCATGGAATCATATAAGGACAGAGTCGCAGAAGTTCATGATATGATCCACAACAAAACAGGAGCAGGTAATGACTTTTTAGGATGGGTTGACTTACCTACTAACTACAACAAGACTGAAGTAGAAAACATTAAGAAAAAAGCTGCAGAATTATCTGAAGAAATTGATGTTTTATTAGTTTGTGGTATCGGTGGTTCTTACTTAGGCGCAAGAGCTGCTATTGAAGCAATCAATGGTCTTTACCCAACAAACAAGGTTCAGATCATCTATATTGGTAATACATTCTCTGCTACTTATTTAGCACAGGTTAAGAACTATGTAAAAGATAAAGAATTCGGTATTAATGTAATTTCTAAATCTGGTACAACTACTGAAACTTCAGTTGCTTTCAGAATCTTCAAAGAATTACTTGAAGAAACTAAGGGTAAAGAAGTAGCTCAGAGAAGAATTGTTGCTACTACAGATGCTCATAAGGGTGCATTAAAGACTTTAGCTGACCAGGAAGGTTATACAGAATTCGTAGTTCCTGATGATGTCGGTGGACGTTATTCTGTATTAACTGCAGTAGGTTTATTCCCTATCGCAATGGCTGGTATCGATGTTGATGCAATGTTAAAGGGTGCTAAAGATGCACAGGATAAATACAACAATCCAGATCTTCTTACAAACGATGCTTATCAGTATGGTGTTGCAAGACAGATGTTATTGAAGGCTGGTTACCCAGCTGAAATGTTTGTAACTTATAACTTACAGTTACAGCAGACTTCTGAATGGTGGAAACAGTTATTTGGTGAATCTGAAGGTAAAGAAGGAAAAGGTATCTTACCTACAAGTGGTACTTTCTCAACTGACCTTCATTCATTAGGACAGTTCATCCAGGAAGGTTCTAAGGTTTTATTCGAAACTGTATTAAAAATCAAAGAACCTCAGATGAACTTAGAAATCCCTAGTGATGCAGATAACTTAGATGGTTTAAACTATTTAGCTGGTAAGACAGTTGATTATGTTAACCAGAAAGCATGTGAAGGTACTATTGATGCCCATGTAAATGTTGGTAACGTACCTAACATCCAGATCACTCTTGATCATGTTGATGCATATAGCTTTGGTTATATGGTATACTTCTTCGAAAAGGCTTGTGCAATGAGCGTTTACCTATTAGGTGTTAACCCATTCAACCAGCCAGGTGTTGAAGTTTATAAGAAGAATATGTTCAAGCTTTTAGGTAAGCCTGGATATTAATAAGAAATCCCGCAATCGCGGGATTTTTTTGTACAATGTGATGAGTTTGTAAGAAATTGTGATGTTTTTCACAAAGTGTAGTGGATAATCTCTTTTTAATCAGTATAATAAAAATTAGATAATGTTTAAGAAGATAGTAGTGAAGCAGAAGAAATTGTTCTTCTGTTTTCATTTTACTAGAAAGGAGACAAACATGAAGAACATTACTATTATGGGTGGTGGCGTTCTAGGATCACAGATTGCATTCCAGGCAGCATATTGTGGTTTTGATGTAACAATCTGGTTAAGAAGTGAAAGCAGTATTGGACGTACACAGCCTAAGCTTGATTCTATCAAGCAGTCTTATATTGATGCAATTAATCTTATGGATATTGATAAATCTATCAATACATGGTGTATGGGTATTGCAGGCTATGATGATTTCGACAAGGAGAACTGCCTAGAAAAGGTAGAACGTGCTTATTCTACAATCAAGCTAGAGCTTGATATGAAAACAGCAGTTAAACATGCTGATTTAGTCATTGAATCTATGACAGAAAATATGGAAGCTAAGAAGGATGTCTATACAAAGATGGCTCCCCTACTTCCTGATAAGACAATTCTAGTGACTAATTCTTCTACTATGCTTCCTAGCAAATTAGCTAAGTTTACTGGTAGACCTGATAAATTCCTTGCATTACACTTTGCAAATACAATTTGGAAAAATAATATGACAGAAGTTATGATGCAGGATAAAACAAATAAAGCATATTTTGATGAAGTCATGAAGTTTGCGAAAGAGATTAGAATGATTCCATTACCAGTCAATAAAGAGAAGTCTGGTTATCTACTCAATTCTATGTTGATTCCATTATTATTCTCAGGTATGGATTTAATGGTCAATGGTATCTCTGATCCTGAAAGTATCGATAAGGCATGGACTTTAGGTACTGGTGCACCTAAAGGACCGTTCCAGATTCTTGATACAGTAGGATTAAAGACTGCCTATGAGATTGTAGGTATGTATGTGAAGATTCCTGGTTTCTTAGCACCTTATAATTTTAAAGGTATGCATAAGATGTTGAAGTCATATATTGATCAAGGAAAACTAGGATATAGTACTGGTGAAGGATTCTATAAGTACAAAAAATAAGTAACTAAGCTATAATAAATGCCAGGAGTTTACCCTCCTGGCATTTATTTTTACATCGTTTTTATTTAAAGTGATTTTTTCAAATCAGCAAATACTTTTTTTGTATCAATTGCTACTGCATCCTCAGAGATTTCCTGTTCATACTCAAAGATTGCTTTGTCATTGCGATTTGATCTTGGTAATTCAAGGTTACTATAAAAAATAGTTTACAGATATAAAAAAAGTCAATCCGAAGATTGACTTGTTCCTAAGTTGGAGCGGGTGATGGGAATCGAACCCACGTAGCCAGCTTGGAAGGCTGGAACTCTACCATTGAGCTACACCCGCACAGTGGAGCGGTAGACGAGATTCGGACTCGCGACATCCACCTTGGCAAGGTGG
>ENA-ORRO01001210-ORRO01001210.1-human-gut-metagenome-genome-assembly--contig:-NODE-1210-length-18912-cov-19.261653_pt1 | contig 18912 bp, 18 predicted proteins | sample MGYA00242176_ERZ509136 | MGnify/ENA primary metagenome ERZ509136 (study PRJEB26280, sample SAMEA2338644) | human gut metagenome | biome: human gut; feature: human-associated habitat; material: faeces...
ACCCAGGGCGCTGCCCTGGGCTAAGAGCTTCTGCCCCTTCAGGGCGTGTGGGGCACAAAACTTGCGAAACTTCAATAAATAAGAATTTTCTTTGTTAATGCAGGTTTAAATATGGATATTTGTATATCTCTAATTCCTGTAATTCTTGACTAAATAAAAAATAGAGATAAGAAAATTCTTGACTAAATAAAAAATAGAGATAAGAAAATTCTTGATAAAAATAGAAATATGTCATTAAGCAAAGATTCTAAGATTTATATTGCAGGACACCACGGACTGGTGGGTTCTGCAATCTGGAACAACCTCGAGAAGAGAGGTTATCACAATCTTGTAGGCCGTTCGCACAAGGAACTCGACCTGACAGACCAGTATGCCGTACAGAAGTTCTTCGATGAGGAAAAGCCCGATGCAGTGGTCTTGGCAGCAGCCTTCGTGGGAGGTATCATGGCCAACTCGCTCTATCGTGCCGACTTCATCATGCAGAACATGAAGATGCAGTGCAATGTGATCAGCAATGCCTATTCGCACGGCGTGAAGAAGCTGCTCTTCCTGGGTTCTACCTGCATCTATCCTAAGGATGCACCACAGCCCATGAAGGAAGACGTGCTCCTCACCTCGCCACTCGAGTATACCAACGAGGAATATGCCATTGCCAAGATAGCAGGTCTGAAGATGTGCGAGAGCTACAACCTGCAGTATGGCACCAACTATATCGCCGTGATGCCTACCAACCTCTATGGCCCCAATGACAACTTCCACTTGGAGAACAGTCATGTGATGCCAGCCATGATGCGCAAGATATATCTTGCCAAGCTCATCCACGACGGCGACTGGCACAGTATCGAGGTGGATATGAACAAGCGCCCTATTAACCCTACCGACAAGCTCCGTGCCCTCATAGGCGAGGGAAACGTGGACGGCAACAACTCGCATGAGCGAATACTCAAGGCTCTGGAGTTCTATGGCATCTACGACAACAAGGTGGTGCTCTGGGGAACAGGAACACCTCTGCGTGAGTTCTTGTGGAGCGAGGATATGGCTGATGCCAGCGTGCACGTGCTGCTCAATGTTGACTTCAGCGATATTATCGGAATAGAGAAGTATTCTTCGGTATTCTATGGTGCCAAGGTGGATGGAGCAGTAGACCGCAACAACTCTGAGGGACGTGGTGGAGCCATTCCTTCTTTGGGTGAGATACGTAATTGCCACATCAATGTGGGCACAGGCAAGGAGCTTACCATCCGCGAGTTGTCCGAGCTGGTGGTCAAGGCCGTAGGATTTGAGGGAACCGTAGAGTTTGATGCCAGCAAGCCTGATGGAACTCCCCGTAAGCTCATTGATGTAGAGAAGCTGCACTCCCTGGGTTGGACCCACAAGGTGGAGATTGAAGACGGTGTGGAGAAACTCTACAAATGGTATCGTGACAGTTTGAAGTAAACCGATAGCCCCCGTATCTTTTATGAACGGGGGCTGTTTGTTTCATGTTGGTTTGGTATAAGTGACGTATAAACAAAAAAATCCAGATTTCGTAGGAAATCCGGACTCTTTTATCACGAGTTATGTTGGGGAAAAGTGGGTGGTGATGGATTCGAACCACCGAAGGCATAGCCAGCAGATTTACAGTCTGCCCCATTTGGCCACTCTGGTAACTACCCAAACTTTTCTTTTTCTGAGCCTCTTGTCGGATTCGAACCAACGACCCCGAGATTACAAATCACGTGCTCTGGCCAACTGAGCTAAAGAGGCAAATCCTTGCAGCCATTTTAAGGCTTAAAAAGGAAGCTGTTGTAAAACGGCTGCAAAGATACGACTATTTTTTGGAACCACCAAAACTTTTCGTTATTTTTTTAGTGATTGCGCATTTTTTCTTTAAATTTGGTCAACTGAACCTTCATTGCATCCACTGTCAGATCTATTCCCTCCTCAAAAGTGTCGCATACTTTTTCTACAAAGAGTTTAGATCCTGGCACTGCGACCTCCAGCTGAACTTCCTTATTCATTGCTGTGGCTGGTTTCACGACCTTTAATTGCACCTCTACTTTCTGTATATCTTCATAAGTTTTCTCTAACTTGGCGACTTTCTTTTGGATAAACGCCTGTAACTTCTCGGTAGCATCGAAATGAATCGACTGAATCTTAATTTCCATAGTGACCTCCATTTTTTTAAAGGTTATGCCCTGGGGTGGGCTTCTGTATAAACTCGCTTCAACTGCGCAAAGGTCGTATGCGTATAAATCTCCGTTGTGGAGAGCCGCGAATGACCAAGCAATTGCTTTAAACTCTCAATATCTGCCCCATGGTTTAGCATAGCTGTTGCAAACGTATGCCTTAACACATGAGGGCTTTTCTTTTTCAACGAGCAGAACCTTGCAAGGTTTTCCTTTACGATGCGCTGCACCAAATCAGGTTTGATGCGCAAACCTGTTTCCGATACCAACAGTGCCTCCGTCTTACGACTTACAGTCCTGTTTCTCTCTTCCACATAGTTTTCTATCATGGATTTCAACTCGTTGCCAAAGGGAATAACGCGCTGCTTATCGCCTTTTCCTGTCACCTTTATGAATTGCCCCGCCAAGTTCACCGCCTCATCATCCATGCCTACAAGTTCCGCTAAGCGAACTCCTGTCTCGTAGAACATCATGATTATCAAACGGTCCCGAAGCCCCTTAAAGTCATCTCCCCAAGCCTGCTTATCGAGCAAGTCATTAATCTCATTCTCTTTCAAGAACTGCGGGAGAGGCCTGCTGCGTTTAGGGCTTCGAATGGCATGAGCAGGATCTGAGGAGATAAATTCCCTTGCCAGAGCAAACTTAAAAAAGCCTTTCACCGCACTAAGACGGCGAGCCACTGAACTGGGGGAATTTCCTTTATCTACCATGCTTTCCATCCAGTCTCGGATAATGTCGGTATCTATGGTCTCCCACGTCAATCCTTCATCTTTATCCAAGAAGTATGCCTCAAATGCATACAGGTCTTCAGCATAACTTATTACCGTCCTCGGAGACCTATTAAGCTCCTGCGACAGGTAATCAAGGAATTCTTTGACAGTCATTTTACGTTACTCATTACCTTTATCGGCAACGAAAATACGAAAATTAATTTGAACTACCAAATTTTTTGAGGTTTTTTTACTATTATTCCTCGTTTGCGCGCAACTGCTGTACGTAGATGGCGTGTTCCATCTTGAGACGCTTCAAAACAGAAGGCTTGTCATACTGCTGACGAGCACGAAGCTCCTTAACAACACCTGTCTTTTCGAATTTTCTCTTAAACTTCTTGAGAGCTCTCTCGATGTTCTCACCGTCTTTAACTGGTACAATAATCATTTTTTTGCTTTTAATTTATTATGTTAAACTTATGTTGTTTCTTTGCTAAAAGGGCATTGCGCCACAATTTGCGGGTGCAAAATTACGCTTTATTTATCAAACTACCAAGATTTTACACGTTTTTTTGTTCTAAATTGTTCATTTTAGTGGCTTTGTGGCTTCCTTAAGCCAGTTTTTATCATCTTCTTCGAGCCAAGGTGACAGTTTTTCAAACACCATTCTATGATAATCATTAAGCCACATCTTCTCTTCGGGCGTCATCAACTCCATTTCTATAGGAGCAGTGTCTATAGGGCAAAGGGTAAGAGGCTCCATCTGTAGGAATTTTCCAAAATCTGTCTGCACGTAATTTGTAACAAGCAGAGTGTTCTCTATACGAACGCCAAACTCTCCTGCCAGATAGATGCCAGGTTCATCAGTAATGGTCATTCCTGCTCTCAAAGGTGTAGGCTTCCATTCCATACGTATCTGATGAGAACCTTCATGCACGCTCAAGTAAGAACCTACACCATGACCGGTTCCATGCAAATAGTTAAGGCCTTCACGCCAAAGGCATCTGCGCCCCACTGCATCAAGCTGTGTACCCGAGGCGCCATCAGGGAACTTAACAAGTTCTATCTGTATATGAGCTTTGAGAACGAGTGTATAGATGCGTTTCATCTTCTCGCTCACAGGTCCAAGAGCTATCGTTCGGGTTATATCTGTGGTTCCGTCTTGATATTGGGCACCAGAATCGATAAGAATCATCCCTTCAGGACGAAGCTGAGCATCCGTCTGCGTTGTGGCTTCATAATGAACGATGGCACCATGTTCCTGATAACCGGCAATGGTATCGAAGGAAATATCACGAAAAAGAGGTTGTTCCGAACGAAGGGATATCAACTTGCGATCAACAGACATTTCTGTTTGTCCACCCATCTCTACCGCCGGCTTCAACCAACGCAGGAACTTCACCATTGCTATTCCATCCCGCAACATAGCCCGCCGGAATCCCTTCACCTCGGTTTCGTTCTTTACAGCCTTCATAACAGGAATAGGCGAAGCCGAAGACACAATCTCCTGACATTTCACAGCCTTCCACAGCCGATAGCTTGTTTCGTCACCATCAAGCAAGATATTATATTCCGAGTAAGTCCTCAGTTCATCTTCCACCTTATTATATTTATATAGGGAGACACCATTCTCGGCAAGATAAGCCGTCACCTGCGGTGTAAGTTTTCGCTCGTCCACAAAAAGAGAAACCTTATTGGAAGAGATCAACAAATAACTCACAAAGACCGGCACACAATGAACATCCGTACCACGAAGGTTGAGTGTCCAAGCTATATCATCGAGAGCCGACACGAGCATACCATCTGCATGCAGCACACGAAGAGCCTTACGAATACGCGAGATCTTAGACTGCAAAGTCTCACCTGCATATTCCAAAGGTTGAATCTCAACAGGAAAATCAGGAATAGACGGACGATCTTTCCAGATAATGTCTAACGGATCAAAATTGGTACGCACAGTGATACCTCCCTTCTGGCGAAGTTCGGCAACCAGCGCCTGCGTCTCATGATAGGAGTTAACCATTCCATCGAGTCCCACCTCAGGAGAATCAAATTCAGCCAACTGCTCTCCCAACCACTGAGCTATAGTAGGCGTACCTTCCACCCGCTGTTTCATCAGTTGATATTCAGTGCCTTTCAACTGCTGTTCTGCAGCTAAGAAATAGCGCGAATCCGTCCACAACGCAGCCTTCGTAAGAGTAACTACAGCAATACCTGCCGAACCATTAAAGCCCGATATCCACTCACGGCCCTGCCAATGAGAAGCCACATATTCACTCTGATGGGCATCAGTGCTGGGGAAGATAAATGCCGCCAATTTTTCACGCCTCATCACTTCTCTCAGACTATCTAATCTTTGTTTTATCACATCTACCATATCCTTAATTGCTAAATAGAGATTACAAAGATAAACATTTTAAGAATTAATCACAAATTTAAGCGAAAAATATTGCACGATTTACATTACTTTTTAGTAATTTTGCGGTCGAAAAAGAAAAAAGCACTCAGAAGGAGCGCTGAAGGTTCAGTCAAAACTTTTCAACAGAAATTATAAACAATTTAAAATATATTGTAGTTATGGAATTTTTAAGTAATGACAAGCTTTTGATCGTCGGTGCCGGCGGTATGATTGGTTCTAACATGGTACAGAGCGCTTTGATGCTCGGCCTCACTCCCAATATTTGTCTTTATGACATCTATGAGCCAGGTGTTCATGGTGTTTTCGACGAAATCCAGCAGTGCGCATTCCCAGGCGTTAACGTAACTTATACAGTAAATCCTGAGGAGGCTTTCACTGGCGCCAAATATATCATTTCTTCTGGTGGTGCTCCTCGTAAGGAAGGTATGACCCGTGAGGATCTTTTGAAGGGCAACTGCAAGATCGCTGCTGAATTCGGTGACAACATCAAGAAGTTCTGCCCAGACGTAGAGCACGTTGTTGTTATCTTCAACCCAGCTGACGTAACAGCCCTCACTGCACTTATCCACTCTGGTTTGAAACCAAACCAGCTCACATCTCTCGCAGCCCTCGACTCTACTCGTTTGCAGCAGGCTTTGGCTCTCGAGTTCGGTGTACAGCAGGATAAGGTAACAGGTGCACACACTTATGGTGGTCACGGTGAGCAGATGGCAGTATTTGCTTCTCAGGTAAAGGTAGACGGCAAGCCATTGTCAGAGATGGGTCTTTCAGCTGAGCGCTGGGAGGAGATAAAGCACCACACAGTACAGGGTGGTTCTAACATCATCAAGCTCCGTGGCCGTTCTTCATTCCAGAGTCCTGCCTACAATGCTGTCAAGATGATCGAGGCTGCCATGGGTGGTGAGAAGTTCACATTGCCTGCAGGTTGCTATGTAAATCATGACAAGCTCGGCTTCAAGAACGTTATGATGGCAATGCCTACTACTATCGACAAGACTGGCGTTCATTTCACAGAGCCTACAGGTACTGCGGAGGAGATCGCTGCCTTGAACAAGTCTTATGAGCACCTCTGCAAGATGCGCGACGAGATCGTTGAGTTGGGCATCGTTCCTGCAGTAGATGAGTGGAAAGAGATGAATCCAAACTTGTAATATTCTCTCACAAGAGATTATATAAGTCGACAATAAAGACTGAATGATAAGAGTTATTTCTTTCATTCAGTCTTTTTTGGTTTTATACACATATGACATATAAAAAGTACAAGCCCCCATGCAACCGTTATTTTTGCAGAGAAGCCTGACAGAAACAAGCCTTACGAAACAAAACCCTGCCAAATCTTCCATACATTACATACACCCCAAACTCTTCACCAGCAATAAAGTTACATCTTTCCGTAAAAATGATAATCACATTTTGGCATTATTTTTGTAACTTTGCAACCGAAATGGAAAAGATTTCTTTCCTGACAGATAATAGCATATATATAATAAGGTATAGAAAAAAAATGAAAAAGATAGAAAACAAGACTTTCGGAGGCGAACGACCTCTATTCGGCGCACACGACATCTGCATAGAGGGAATCACCATAACCGATGGCGAATCGGGCATCAAGTGTTGCAACAATATAGAGTGCCACAACTCCAAGTTCTATGGCAAATATCCATGGTGGCATGTAAACGGATCACTTATCACCAACTGCTATTTCGCACCCGAGAGCCGTTCCGCCATCTGGTATTCAGACAATATGGTGATGAAAGACTGTACCATTGACGGCCCCAAGTTCTTTCGCGAAATGACGAATCTCGAGTTAGAGAACGTATCCATCAATGATGCCGACGAGACTTTCTGGAAGGTAGACGGTCTGAAACTGAAAAACGTTAAGTTGCACGATGGCACCTACCCTTTCATGTTCTCTAAGAACATCTTTGTAGACGGCTTGGAAAGCGACTCCAAATATGTATTCCAATACTGCCACAACGTAGAGGTACACCACGCACATATCACAACCAAGGACAGTTTCTGGGAATGTGAGAATGTGACGGTCTATGACTCAGAACTCAACGGCGAATACCTTGCCTGGCACAGCAAGAACATCAAGTTGGTGCGTTGTCATATCAGTGGAGAGCAACCACTCTGCTACATGGACCATGTGACATTGGAGGATTGCACCTTCGACCCAGGATGCGACCGTGCCTTTGAGGACTGTTCCAACATCGATGCACACATTAAAGGGGCTATTACCAATATCAAGAACCCCATCTCGGGCAGAATAGAAGCAGACGGAATAGGAAGCATCACCTATACAGAATTCGCCAAAGCACCCAAAGAAGCATGCGAAATCATTGACAAGTCAAAGTAAAAAGGAAGGAAACTAAATTATGAAATACAATTTTGATGAAATTATAGACCGCCGTGGCACCAACTCCTACAAATGGGACTTGGTGAAAGAAGAAGGCGTAATACCCATGTGGGTGGCGGATATGGATTTCGAGACAGCCCCTTGCGTCATCGAAGCCCTGCAGAAGCGTGTGGCTCACGGCATCTTCGGTTACACCCTTGTTCCCGACTCTTACTACGAGGCCATCATCGGCTGGTTCTCGCGTCGCCACCAGTGGAACATACAGAAAGACTGGATTCTCTACACATCAGGCGTAGTGCCAGCCATCTCTTGCTGTCTGAAAGCAATCTGTATGCCAGGCGAGAAGGTTTTGGTACAAACTCCAGTGTACAACTGCTTCTTCTCTTGCATCAAGAACAGCGGTTGCGAAGTAGTAGAAAATGAGTTGAGACGTGTGGGAAACTGCACTTACGAGATAGATTTCGAGGATTTTGAGCGCAAATGTGCTGATGAAAAGACGACTGCTTTCATCCTCTGCAACCCTCACAATCCGGCAGGACGTGTTTGGAAGAAAGAGGAACTGGAACACATGAACAACATCTGCCAAAAGCATGGTGTAAAGGTTATCGCAGACGAAATACACTGCGAACTCATCATGCCAGGCTATCAGTACACCCCATTCGCCAGCATCAACGAGGCTTGCCGTGACAACTGCGTGGTATTGAATTCTCCATCAAAGTCCTTCAATATCGCCGGCCTGCAGATTGCCAACATTATTTGTCCTGACGCATCATTGCGCCGCCGCATCGACCGAGCCATCAACATCAACGAGGTTTGCGATGTCAATCCATTTGGCGTGATAGCCCTCCAGGCAGCCTATAACGAGGGCGAGGAATGGCTCGACGAGCTCAACCGATACCTTTACGAAAATTATCAGGCTGTAAAAGAATTCTTCAATACAGAACTTCCACAGGTTCGCGTTACCCGACTGGAGGGAACCTACCTTGTATGGCTCGACATACTGCCATTCGAGCTGTCAAGCGACGAAGCTTACGAGAAACTAATGAACGACGGTAAGGTATTCGTCAACAGCGGAACGATGTATGGCAGAAAGGCAGGACAAGGTTACTTGCGCCTCAATATCGCATGTCCTCGCAAGACCTTGATGCAGGGACTGATCCGCATCGCACGTGTTCTGAGTCAGTATATGGACGAAGAAGACTTGAGCGGTTGCCCTGCATAATGTTAGAAACAGAAACATATATAAACAGAAAGTTCTTTCAAAATCAAATCAATATGGAAAATGATGTTTTAAAAGCTATAAAAGAGAGAAGAAGTATTCGCCGGTTCAAGGCAGACCAAATTACCGACGAGGAGTTGAAGACTGTATTGGAGGCTGGCACTTGGGCCGCAACAGGACATGGCACCCAGAAGCCATTTATCGTTGCCGTACAGAACACGGAAACATGCGCCCAACTGCGCAGGATGAACGCAGAGGTGATGGGAGTGGAGAGCGATCCCTACTATGGCGCGCCAACCATTGTCATCGTCCTGGCACCCTGCGACGAGGTGAACAGCGTGAAAGACGGAAGCCTCATCCTTGGCAACATGATGCTTGCCGCCCACTCCATCGGGCTTGCTTCTTGCTGGATAAACCGTGAGGACGCGATGTTTGCCAGCGAGGAAGGCAAGAAACTCATGAAGGAATGGAACCTGCCCGAAGGCCTGATAGGTATCGGCGCCTTGGCTCTGGGCTATGCTTCGGCTCACCCCCACACCGTAAAGCCTCGCAAAGAGGATTATTACCGTATCATTAAGTAAAAAAGCAAAAAGAACAATGCAAGCATGGAATGAAACAAATAGAATTCTATGCCAAACATCAAAAAAAAGGTCTCATGATTTCAAAAACCATGAGACCTTTTATTTATATATAAGATTCTATATATTATATAATGTAACTAAAGTTTCCCACCCAAAATAATGGGGTAAAAATAACTGTTTCTCAATAAAAAGTTGTATCTTTGTAATCGCTAAAGAAAAAAAACAACGATTTAAAGAGTAACTGTTATGGATGCAAAATTAAGACTCATGGGATGAATCATGTGGAATAGGGAATGCTGATAAAGCCGAAAATCATGTCTTATATTGCCAAATTGTCCATTGGGGCGATATGGCGAAAGTAGTATTCCAGTCAGCCAGCGTCCACTTCAAAATCTTCAGTTTTGCGCCTATCAGTGACTGCACCCCGCATTTCAGGCTTGCATTGAATGCGAATGTCGGATCACCTTTTGCCGACACCGTGATGGAAGCATCGGCATCAAGTCCTAACCGCGGGCCGACAGCGATTTCCGGACCGGCGAAACCGTAGATCATCGCATCGCAAGAGACATAGAAGCCTATGCCTGTTCTCAAGTTCACGTTGCCCTTGATGACATCCATGGAAAACTTGTTCTCTATCTGCCTGTATTCACCATAGGCCTTCCATGAGCCCTCATAGAGGACACCGGCATCAAATTTCTTTAACGTTATGCCTTTCTTAAACGAGAAGCCGGTCTTTAATTGCAGCTTGGCGTTGACCTTTGCCTTAACGGGAACTTTCAGTCCGATGCTCGCATCCGCTTTTGAATCCAACTTGATGTTTGCTTTCAGCGTGACATCCTTATTGACAATAGCCCAGTCGATGTCAGACTTGTCCAGATCCTCTGCCGTTGCATAAGCATAGCCGTCCGTCCCGGAGACCCGGGTGAACTGGCTGCGTGCAAGTGCCATGTCTTCCGTCACCTGCACGTCCTCTCCAGCGCCACCATTGTCGGTATAGAGGATAACTGCCGGATGGATGGTGTCTCCCCTCCATATATCGGGCGGACATGTCTTCAACGGCATTGGTGCCACCGGCGCGCGTCCAGGCTTTTGCGGCTTGATGGTTGACATGGATTTTTGTATCGAAATTTATCTCCGCATCCTCCGGCAGTACGTCTGCCAACGAAGCGCTCTTGTCAACAGTGAGCACATAGCGGCCGTTATCCAGCATTTCAGCTGTGACGCGCCGGATGTAAGGAAGGCTGTTCACTTTTTGCCATACCGCCATTGGTCTGCCAGAGAAGCGGGTGATGCCCATCTTGTCGGCCAATGCCTTGCTGACAGCAATCCGTGTGGTGTCGGCATTTAGGATAATGACATCATCGGATGCCGTGAAGTGGTGGTAGGTCAGTGAGATAGCGGATAAGTCAGTGAGATAGCGGATAAGTCAGCCGTCTCAGCCCCGCTGCCTCCCGGGGATGCTGCGTCGTCTGAGCAACCTGTTACAAAGAAGGCAGGGATTATCAGCATGATAGTTAGCCAATGAAAGCAATTGGCTTGCCTTAGTGCCGGAACAAGTTTGAATAAGGTCTTGTTCATTATGTCAGTGTTAAATTATTTTACCTTGAAGTTAAACGTCTTGCCATATTCGCGAAGAATGGATAGACGGAGCGTCTTTTCAGAAAGGTCGTAGAGGGCTGACCATTGGGTCTGCGACGTGAGTTCCTCGGTCGGAGGCTGTGAGACGGCCTGAAGCAGCGGCATGGCATCGGCCGCTTTCAGTACATAGTTGTTGGCACGCAGGGTGTTTCTCAGTGTTTCATAACGCACCTTGCCATGTTTTGATCCCCAGCCGTCGGTAGTGCCAACCATCGTCGGCGAGACATAGAAATTGGTGACACAGCGCAGGGTGTCGTTCCCTTTCAGCACCTCCATTACTCTCGGTGTGGTCTCGCCTTTGGAACGGGTATATTCCACAATGGCATAGTCGCCAGTGGCATCGGCCATGAAGTAGTGGTAGTTGCCGCGTCCGCTGCCGCGCATGTCCATATCGTAACTGCCCAGGAGCTGTATGGCCTCATTCACGGTTGAGGCCTTGTCGAGCAACATTCTTATAGCTGTCGTCGTACCAATGCGCGGCTTGCCTGTCTGCTGGTTGGTCTGGTTCTCGTTAAGTGACAGCACACCGATGGCAAAGCCGTCCTCATTGATGCCGTCGAGGGCGGCATAAGGCAGTCCCATCAAGAGTGAGAGATCAGTTGTTCCATCGGTATAGAACCCCTTGCCATAGCCTAAGTTCATGCCATCGACCATCGAAATGGACCGTTTCCCGCCAGCCGGTGCCGTATGCACTAAGATGGCCGCTATTGACTTGTAGCTCTTTCCGTCGGCAGTGGAATGACGGTAGTCGTAGTTGCGTCCCATCATGAAGTTGCCGCTTTGAGACTCAGGTGCAGCGAAGGCGCTACAGCCTGTGCCAAGAGAGACCTTTGCCTGACTTTTAGGAATATTGTCATAGAGCAGGTAGGCGATGTAGCTGAAGAGCTGGTTGGTTTGTGTGTAACCGGCCTTCAGTACGTCATCCAGTCTGTAATCGGCCGTATAGTCGATTTCGTACAGTCGGCCGGTCCCGTCAACATCCCTCATGGCATGCAGCATTGCCAGTTTGCCGTCGTCTTTGATGTAGGCTGCTGGATTGTGTTTGATGACGGTCGGAGCATCGTTGTCATCATTGCCGCACGAAGTTGTAAGGATTGCAATAATCACGCACGCTACTGACAACAAGTTGCGTGTGAGAATAGTGTTGGAGCATCTTTTCTTTAGCATTTGTTTCTTTGTCATATTTGTCATATTTGTTAATATTCGCACCGGTTGGTGTCGGCAAAGATACGAAATGTTTAAGACATACGAAAGTCCAATCCTCTGTGGAACAGAGATTTTTGTGCGTAGAACAAAAACTTGCTGTTAGCGCAATAGCTAAGTTTGCTGATAGAGCAAAAATTGTGGATAGCTCAACTTTGGCCTCAGCCATTTGCGATAGCCCTCTTTCGCCATTTGGACGGCGGACAGCCTTCTTTCGTCGTGAATATCTTCGTGAAATAGCTCAGCGAAAGAAACCCCGATGCCTCGGATATAGCGGCGGCCGTCAGTTCCGGATGCTGCACCAACTGTTGTTTGGCGTAGGCAATGCGGAGTTCGGCAATCCATTCGCGGAATGACACGTGATAAACCATCTTGATGTATGATGAGAGGTAGGTGCGGTTGGTTACGAGTGTGGCTGCCAGTTCCTCAATGGTCAGCCCTTGACGGGTATAGCCGTCGGCAGTAATCCACTTGTCCAACCGCTCCTTGATGGTGGCGTGATAAGTTGGAAGGAGCGCATCGTCATGTTCATTGCAGTTAAGCGTTTGGCTTGTTTCCTCCATCATCTCTTTCTCTAAAATACTTTCCACCTGTTCGTAAAAAAGCAGATAGTTCAGATAGGAGCAGTAAAGATAAATGTAGAAAGGAATGCTCGACAAAATCCAAAGGAAAACGAAGCGGTCGGGGAGGAAAGTGAGCAGTCCGCAGCCAACGCCATATATCAGCGCCCACCATGTGAAGATGGACATCCAGTGGATGTAGGTGCCGATGTCTTCTGAGTGCATGTCGTCGAACAGTCGCACGGCACGGCGGTATGTGAGGATGATGTTGCGTGAAAGACAGATGCCGTAGGCAATAAGCCAAAGTGCCATGAGTGCAATTGCGGCATGTTGCATTGTTCCCTTTGACACGCCCAACAACAGCACAATGGAGAGAAGAACGTAGGCCAGCCATCCAGCGATATGCATAAGGAACCGCCTCACTGTAAAGTAATGGGGCTTGAGCAGTACCATGAAGGCGCAGTTGAAGAGCCAGTAAGTAAGGTAATAGGTGGAGAGATTCATCATGATGGCTGCCTCTTTCCAAAGAAACCGGGGAGCCACAAATAAATGCACCGAATAATTGGCTGACAGTGCCAGCAGCGCTCCGGCCATGAGGCGACGCGACATGAGATAATTGCTGAAGATGCGCTTGTCGGGTGTCTTTGCCAAAAGAAAATAGAAAGCAAAGAACAGCATCAGCACAAGAGCTATGCCGAGGGAATTGTCGTATAATGTGTAATTTGGAGAAATCATGATGTTGCGATAAATGTTCTTTGTCAATATCTGTATGGCGGAGTCAATTAGCAAGTGCAAATTTATGATTTATGCCTTAATTCCGCAACTAAGCGTGTAATTTGTTATTAACAAAAGTTTCCCTCCCAAAAATAAAGGGTGAAAATAACAGTTTCTCGATAAAAAGTTGTATCTTTGTAATCGCTAAAGAACAAAAACAACGATTTAAAGAGTAACTGTTGTGTATGCAAAATTAAGCAATTTTTCTGAGTTATCAAACATATTAAGTATTAAAAGTTCATAGCGAACCTATTTAATGGCACTTTTTACCCGTTTTGCCAAACAGCGTAATGCCGAGAACCCAAACGCCATCCGCTTTAACGAGTCTACGGAATCGAAACTGAAGGTTGCCGTTGACATGATAAAGAGAGCTTGGAGTCATAAGTGCCTGCGAGCCAAGTATGTTCTTTGTGACAGCTGGTTTACTTGTGAATATCTCATCGCCGAAGTTAGAAAGCTTGGCAAAGGAGCCTTGCATCTTGTAGGATTGGCGAAAATGGAAAAGAAGTGGCATAAAAAACTTTTTAGGTAACCGTTAAAATGCCCTGTTTATAGGGATTGATGGAACATTAAGGACTCAAAAATGCCCTATAAACTGGGATGGGAAACCTTAGTAATGTAATCCTTTTATACTTTATAATTTAACCTTTGCCAAAACCTTATCGGTAGCACCCGAAAGACTCGCTACGAAAGCACCAGCCTTGTCGCCTGCCTGCTTCAGGAAAGCCTCATCATTCATCATTGAATTCATCAAGCCCTCGAAACTCTCATAATTCTGAATCTCGAAACCGCCGCCCGACTTGAGCAAGCCCTGAGCCTCCTGGAACTTCTTGTTGTTTGGACCAAAGATAACCGGCATATTCCATACAGCAGCTTCCAGAGTATTATGAATACCCACACCGAAACCACCGCCGATATAAGCCACATCACCATAATTATACATGCTGCTCAGCAATCCGAAGCAATCGATAATCAGCACATCAGCCTTGGCTGCCTCCTCAGGGGTAGTCTGCGTATAGCGTACCACCTTCTTATCCTTCAAGAGAGAAAGAATCAGCTTCAGATGTTCCTCAGCAATCACATGAGGAGCAATCAGCAGTCGCCAATCCTTATGCTCATTGAAGAAACGGATAAAGATTTCCTCATCTGGAGGCCATGAACTACCAGCCACGAAAACCTTGTAGTCTGGATGAGATGCTTTCTCAGAAGACGCAGCAGAATCAGAACCAGCCATCCCACTTCTGAAAGCCTCGCAGATAGGCAGATGTTTAGCCGCCTGCTTAATCTGGAGTACACGGTCGAAACGGGTATCTCCTACCACATCCACATCCTTGATGCCGATGCTTTCGAGCAATCGTTTGCTTTCCTCATTCTGCACGAAGAAACGGGTGAAGCACTTCAGTACTCCGGCATAACTCCTGCCATACCACTTGAAGAACACCTGATCCTCGCGGAAGATACTGCTCACACTATAGGTAGGAATGTTGCGATGCTTCAGAATGTGAAGGAAGTTTGACCAGAATTCATACTTAATGAAGAAAGCCATCACCGGGCGCACCAGACGCAGGAAACGGATGGCATTCAATCGAGTATCCACCGGCATATAACAGATAATGTCGGCTCCCTCGTAGTTCTTGCGCACCTCATAGCCCGATGGCGAATAGAAGGTAAGCAATATCTTGTACTGAGGGAAATCCCTGCGAATACGTTCCATGAGGGGACGCCCCTGCTCGAACTCGCCAAGCGAGGCTGCATGAAACCACACATACTGAGCAGTAGGGTCCACCTTCTGCTTGAGCAGTCTGAATGCTTCACGCTCGCCACGCCACATCTTGCGCACCTTATGGTCGAAAAGGCTCGCAATGGCTATGCCCCAGAGGACCAAATAAATGACTACGTTGTAAATCATGATACCGGAAGTTTGATTGACACTTTATCCTAACACTTCGATGGCCTTGCGCAAGCGCTTCAGGGTTTCCTCCTTGCCAAGGAAGGCTGAGATGTCGAACATGCCTGGGCCCTTGCCCTCGCCAACGAGTGTGAGACGGAATGCGTTCATCACGTCGCCAAGCTTATAGCCCTTGTCCTCTACCCATTTCATCACGACAGGCTCCTGTCCCTCGATAGAGAAATCTTCGATACCTTCAAGCACCTCTGCAAGCTCGGTCATCTGCTGAGCCGAATACTCCTTCCAGCGTTTCTTGGCTGTCTTTGCATCGTACTCGGTTGGTGGAATAAAGAAGAAAGAGCAAAGAGGCCACAACTCATAGACGAAGTTCACACGGTCCTTCATCATGTGCACAACCTGCTTCACACGATCCATCGTTTCCTCCACACCATTGTTGGCAACGATAGGGGCAAAGAGATTGGCTATTTCGTCATCGCTCTTCATCAGTATATACTCATGGTTGAACCAAATACCCTTCTTGAAGTCAAACTTGGCACCAGCCTTCGAACAACGTGAGATATCAAAAGCCTTCACCAACTCATCGAGCGAGAAGATTTCCTGTTCTGTACCAGGATTCCATCCCAACAGAGCCAGGAAGTTGACCACTGCCTCGGGGAAGTAACCGCTCTCGCGATAGCCTGATGACACCTCGCCGGTCTTGGGATCGTGCCACTCCAATGGGAACACAGGGAAACCCAGACGGTCGCCATCACGCTTGCTCAGTTTACCCTTCCCCTCTGGCTTGAGCAACAAAGGAAGATGGGCAAAACGTGGCATAGTGTCTTCCCAGCCAAAAGCCTTATAGAGCAACACATGCAAGGGAGCACTTGGCAGCCACTCCTCACCACGAATCACGTGGGAAATCTCCATCAGATGGTCGTCCACGATGTTGGCAAGATGATATGTTGGCAACTCGTCTGCGCTCTTATAGAGCACCTTGTCGTCCAAGATATCACTCATCACCTTCACGTCTCCTCGTATCATATCGTTGACATGAATCTCCTCGCCGGCCTCAATCTTGAAGCGCACTGTATACTGCTTGCCGTCTGCAATGAGCTGGTCAACCTCCTCCTTGGTAAGAGTGAGCGAGTTGCGCATCTGCATACGGGTATGGGCATCATACTGGAAGTTCTGTATCTCAGCACGCTTTGCCTCAAGCTCCTCGGGAGTATCGAAAGCGATATAAGCCTTACCCGCATCGAGCAACTGCTGCACATATTTCTTATAGATGTCGCGACGCTCACTCTGGCGGTAAGGACCATGCTCGCCACCAAAGCTTACACCCTCGTCAAACTTGATACCGAGCCATTTGAATGACTCCAGGATATACTCCTCAGCTCCTGGCACAAAACGATGTGAGTCAGTATCCTCAATACGGAACACAAGCTCACCACCATGCTGGCGAGCAAACAAATAATTATATAAGGCAGTACGAACACCGCCAATGTGTAATGCACCCGTAGGACTGGGGGCAAAACGCACTCTTACTTTTCTATCAGTCATGTCTGAAAATAGCTATTTTTTAAATTTTCTGCAAAATTACACTTTTTTTTGCGATTTTAGCAGTTTTTTTTCGTATTTTCGCAGAGTAATCTAAAAATAGTGGTATAAAATGAGCATATTCAACAACACAGAAGAGAATTACTGGCGAAATCTCGCCACCAAGACCGTACTCGTATGTATCACCGTAGCCATCATCGTGTGGTTCCTGCCACGCAACGAGGGCAGAATGTATCGCTACGATGTAGGAAAGCCATGGATGTATGGATCGGTCATTGCCAAGTTCGACTTCCCTATCTACAAAACAGACGAGGCCATCAAGCACGAACAGGATTCCCTGCTCAAGCACTTCCAGCCTTACTACAGTCTCAACCCGCTTATCGAGAAAAAGCAGGTGGAGCGATTCCTGCACGACTACGAGCAGGGCATCAACGGTCTGCCCAAAGAATATGTGGGCATCGTGGCAAGACAGATGCAGGAAATATACCAGATGGGCATCATCAACACCAACGAATACAACAACATCTTCAAGGACTCCACCAGCATGATACGATTCGTGAGTGGTAAAAATGCCAAGAGTCTCAAGGTGAGCAGTATCTACTCCACCATAGCTGCCTACGAGCACATCTTTGCCAACGAGAAACTCGCAGCCCAGCGAGCCATCCTCTCACGGTGCAACCTCAACAACTATATAGAGGCCAATATCGTGTACGATAAAGAGAAGAGCGATGCTGAGAAAAACGATCTGCTGAGCGGCATTCCTTTGGCAAGTGGCATGGTGATGAGCGGACAGAAAATCATCGACCGTGGAGAAATCGTCAACGACTACACTTGCCGTGTGCTCAACTCTTTCGATAAGGAGATGAAGCGCAGAAGCTCCACTCAAGACGAAATCATGACCACCTTCATCGGCCAGAATCTGGGAGCGGGGCAGTTTGACCGGGCCAAGCAGGGCGCGCGGATCGGCATCCTGTGCTCCATGGCCATGGCGGAGCTCATCGGCGTGGCGCTGTTTTTCCTGGCCCCCTATGCCATGCGGCTGTTCAACGACGACCCGGCCGTGGTGGCCATCGGTGTGCGTCAGTCCCACATCGAGGCACTGTTCTTCTGCTTCCTGGCCTTTGCCCACGGTGTGTCCGCCGTGCTGCGGGGCGCGGGCCGGGCCCAGGTGCCTATGTACACCATGCTGGGCTGCTGGTGCATCCTGCGGGTCAGCTATATCACCCTGGCTCTGAAGGTCTGGCCGGATATTGCCACCATCTTCTGGGCCTATCCCATCACCTGGAGCGTCAGCTGCGTGGTGTTCCTGCTGTACTATCTGAAGGCCGACTGGGTCCATGCCCTGGAAAAGAGCCTGTAGGATTTCCTGAATAAGCCCCCATGCGGAATTTTTTCGCATGGGGGTTGACTTTTGCCTTCGCCAGGAATATACTACCAACACACCATATTGGTAGTAGTTTTCGAGAACCGAGGTCATTCCCGTGGAAGCATATCTGGTTTTCCGATGTTGTAAAATGTGAGTTTCCTGCCAGACCAGAGAAAAAACACATCTTATAACAAAAAGGAGCAATTGCCATGTCTCATATCTATACCTCCGCCGATCAGCTGATCGGCCGCACCCCCCTGCTGGAGCTGACCCACCTGGAAAAGAAGCACGGCCTGAAGGCCCGCATTCTGGCGAAGCTGGAGTATCTGAATCCCGCCGGTTCCGTGAAGGACCGCATCGCCCGGGCCATGATCGACGACGCCGAGGCCAAGGGCCTGCTGCATGAGGGCAGCGTCATCATCGAGCCCACCTCCGGCAACACCGGCATCGGCCTGGCCTCCGTGGCC
>ENA-ORRO01001211-ORRO01001211.1-human-gut-metagenome-genome-assembly--contig:-NODE-1211-length-18885-cov-3.190122_pt1 | contig 18885 bp, 15 predicted proteins | sample MGYA00242176_ERZ509136 | MGnify/ENA primary metagenome ERZ509136 (study PRJEB26280, sample SAMEA2338644) | human gut metagenome | biome: human gut; feature: human-associated habitat; material: faeces...
AGCCTAGAGAAGATGCAGAAGTCTTGCACCTGCTTAAGTCTTTTCTAGTTTTGCCATCCATTTGGGTGGCTTTTAATCGGATATTTTTAGACAGAGGACAAATAAAAAGCTCTTCTGTCTTTTTATTTTGGTTAACTGTTAGATGTACTTATAGTAAGGAGGAATTTGTGTGAAAAGATTCAAATTTAATGAAAAACACATGAAGTCAAATCTAAAGAAAGCAAGTGCTATTGTGGCATCTGTTTTCATGGGATTGTCTGCCGTTTCAGCAGGATTGTCAACAGCCTCAGCCGAAGACGCGTCTGAAGCAGAAACTCCAAGTTTGACAGAAAATGTGGCAAGCAACGAATCTGCAACAATCACAGACGGTCAAACAACTTATACTGCTATTGAAGAAACTCAGGATACTCAGGAAACGTCAGAAGCAGAACAAGCTCCAGAAACAACTCAACCATCAGAAAATATTCAAAATACAGGTTCTGACAAAGTGAGACTTGTTTATGAAGGAAAAAAGAAGAATGTAGATGACAGTGAAGTGTCTGCTCAATACGGCAATATGTATGTGTTGGAATACGATTCTCAAGAAACAGCTAATGAAGCTGAAAATCGTTTAAAAGGTAAAGATTCTAAAATTGATACAGAACAGGTTTTATCTATTGATGACGAAACAGCTACTAGCGAAGTTGTAGAAATCGAGCAAATAGATACAGCCATAAATCAAGCAAACGAAAAATCTGCAAAAGACTATTCAGGACAGAATGTTATTGCGTTGATTGATACAGGTTCGGATGGAACGGCTTTAGATGCTGTATCATTTGTCGATGGTGAAGCTGTTGATAATAATGGACATGCAACCAGAATGGCGAAGACTATCCGTAAACAAGATAAAAATGCTAAAATTCTAGCTTTAAAAGCTTTGGATGATAATGGAAACGGTACAACATCTTCTGTTGTGGCCGCAATTCAGTATGCAATTGATTCTCATGTATCTATTATCAACTTATCATTAAGCGGATTAGCAAATGAGAATTCAAGCCTGATTACATCAAAAGTAAAAGAAGCAATCAAAGCAAGTATTACAGTTGTAGCTTCTGCTGGTAACTATAGTGCAGACGCTTCAAATTATGTACCAGCTAATATTTCTGGAGTCATTACAGCAGGTGCTTGTGATGAAGGTAGAAATGTTTTAGCTATTTCCAATTACGGAGAATCTGTTGACTGGTATGTAAAAGCGAACGCTACTTCAAGCGCAGCTGCAACTCTTTCAGGTGTTTTATCTAAAAACGGTAAAATCAAAGAAAATAAGAAAACTATTTTTGCTCCGCAGAGTGTGAAATTATCTTCTGAAAAAACAGATACAAATAATTCTAATAACAATGATTTCTCAGCCGATGATTCAGGAGGAGCTGGTGGTGGCTCTGGTACAGGTGGGGCATATACAACAGGAAAAGTTGTATGGGCAATCCACGATAACGATGATGACGGTTTTGGAAAAGCATATAATGCACAAGGTGGTTATAACCTTGAAGCTGTTAAAAAAGTAATTAGAAATAACATGAGCATAAAAATTGGTGAAGAATGCTGGTCTGGTTATGACTTTGGTACAGATGATAAAATTTCAGCAGCTCTTGAAAATGCAATTACTCAATGTCGAAACAATTATGTTGCAACATATGGTTCAGAAAGAGGGTTTACGCCAAGAATTGTAGCCGTTGGTATCGCTGCTGCTTGGTATTCAAATGGACAGTTTTGGATGTATAACGGAACAGCTAAATGGCCGGTAGAAGCAGATTGGACAAATGCTTGGAATAGTACGGCAAATGGATTACAGTTGTCTCATAATCAGCAGGCGTATACTTGTGGAACTCAATTCCATAACGGAAGTACTTCTCTTACTCAATTTGCAACAGGACAGTTGGCAGGAAATGATAACATTCGTATTATTGTTCTAGATCAAAACCAGCCAACACCTGCAACAGGTAATCTAACACTGGTAAAATCCTCATCAAATCCTGATGCTACAAACAATAACAATTTGTACACTTTAGAAGGGGCAGAATATAAGGTATATAAGGATGCAGCTTGTGCAGGTACTTCTGTTGGAACTTTAAAAGTAAACGCAGATGGAACAGCAAATACTATCAAAGATTTAAAACTTGGAACATATTATGTTAAGGAAACAGTAAGTCCAACTGGATATGAAAAGAATACAACGGTTTATAAAGCTGAGGTAAAACCTTCTGCAACAGTAACAGTTCAAGTCCAGGATACTCCTATTTTAGGTTCTATCGGATTGAAAAAATCTTCAACGCTTCCAGGATGTACTTCAGGAAATCCAAACTACACATTTGAAGGTGCAAAATACGGATTGTATACTGACAGTACAACACAGAATCAAGTCGGGACATTTACAGTGAAGGCTGATGGAACTTCAAATACAATTGCAGATTTAAAGTTTGGAACATACTACGTAAAAGAGACAAAAGCCCCATCTGGCTATTTGTTAAATAACGAAGTAAAAGAAGTAAGTTTATCTTCAACAAGCTATAACATAACTACAGCTGTTTTCGATACTCCAGCAAATGACCCTGGTATTGTGAAACTTCGTAAATTGGATATCAATGGAAAAGTTTCTAAAGCTACTGGTAATGCATCTTTAGAAGGTGCTCAGTACACTTTGAAATTCTATACAATTGATTCAAGCAGTGACGATGTTGCTTTAAATGCATTCACAAGCACATACCATTGTTTATGTGGAGAATCTTTTGATTCACAGGCTAAATTAGATGCCCATATTCTAAAAATGGCAAAAGCAGGAAACGCAAAAGAACATAATGATGGATATGTTACAAAATCAACCAATGCAAATCCTGATAGAACTATGGTATTCCAAACAGATGCTAAAGGGTATATTGATATGAATAATCCAGACTATTTGGTTAGCGGAGATATTTATAAAAATGAAGACGGAAAAATTACTTGGCCATTAGGTGTTGTAACTCTGGAAGAAACAAAAGCCCCAACAGGGTATAATCTTGACAAGAACACATACGTAGGCCGTGTTTACATTGACACGAGCAAAAAAGTAGGTGCAAACTTCAAATGGCTAAACGGAAATACTCCAGTCGACAACGTAGTACTTTCTGATCAGCAGATTCAAGTCACAGAAGAAGTCAAGACAACCAAATTCTCATTAACAAAGACAATCACAGACGGAGAAATCTCTGAGAGCCCCGTTCGTGAAAACGGTGCAAAATTCATTGCAGTTCTAAAAACATACTGGGACGCAACGACTGGTGCTGACAATGTAGAACATGTTAAAAACGCTCTTGCAAAAGCCAAAGAAGCCGATGCGGTTCATGGCAATACTGGACTTGAATATGACGAGCTTACAACCGACTCGAATGGTGAAGTAACGTCTAAAGAGTTAGCATTCGGTGAATATGTTGTTGTTCAGATTGCAACAGGTACAAACGGATTAAATACGTATAAACTAGCTGACCCATTCTATTTCCATTCAAGTGAAGACGGAGATAAAGCATCTTGTTACGGTATAACTGAAAACGGAACACGAATCCCAGCATCTTCTGATGGTACTGTTCACTTTGCGGTCAACGACATTCCTTTCAAGTCTTATATCCAGATTGTCAAGAAAGATAGTAAGACAGGTCAGGTTATTCAATTAAATAACACAACATTCAGAATCATCATGAAAGATAAAGATGGAAATCCTGTTAAAAACTATTCTGGAAAGACAACAAAAACAGATGAAAATGGATATGTATACAGCCGTGTAGGTAAGAAATGGTATTCTAAATTCACAACAAACGCTCAAAATCGTTTAAGTGCTCTTGATAAAGTTGGAGATGCTTTAGACAGTGAAGGACGTTATGAAGAAAATACAGATGCTGAAAAGGGTTCTGTAACGATTCCAAACAAACTTCCTTCAGGTAAATATTCATTAGTTGAAATCAAAGCACCTTCCGGATATTTGAGAAATACAAAAGAAGCGGACTTTACAATCAGCCCTCAGACAGTTACAGGTCAAGATGATGAAGGAAACGCGTTACTGGCTGTCGAAGTAAAAGACACAGAGCCAACAGGTAAATTGAATTTAACAAAAAAACTTGAAGACGCAAACAATATCAAGCATGGAGAGATTCAATTTAAACTGACAGCAAAAGAAGACATTATCAACCCAGCAAGTGGTGAAGTTTTATTTAGAGCAGGAGACCCTGTAGATGTAGACGGAAATCACGCAAACGGGGTATATGTTTTAGGTGCTAACAATAAACTTGCAATCACAAATCTTAAAATGGGTAAATATAACATTCAGGAAATTTCAACATATGAAAACTATGTTCTGAATGGAAAAATCTATTCTTTTGAATTCGTTCAAAAAGACGATGCAACGCCTTTATATACATCTGAACTTGAAATTGAAAACAAACTAATCAAAATCCAAACAGTAGCTAAATCAGAAACAAAATTGCATATGCAGGAAGCAAACGAAAAAGTAACCTTAACAGATACTGTTACTTATCAAGGACTTCTTGTAGGACGTAAATACAAAGTGACAGGTACTCTAGTTGATAAAGATACTGGAAATCCAGTTGTAGACGCAGACGGAAAAACTGTCACAGCAGAATCGAAAGAATTTACAGCTAAACAATCTGACGGCGAAATTGATGTTGTATTCAAGCTCAATGCTTCAAAGCTTGCTGGAAAACATACAGTCGTATTCGAAAAACTTCTGAATATGGATTGTACAGAAGTCCAAGGCGGCGATGAAATTGCTAAGCATGAAGACTTGTCAGATAAGAATCAGGAAATTCAGTTTATTTCTATTCATACAAACCTGACATCTGAAAATGGAACTCATGATCAGGATTCAGGTAAACGAGTATCTATTGTCGATAAAGTAACATACAAAGGTCTGGAAACAGGGAAACAGTATACTTTAAAAGGTACTTTAATGAATAAGAAAACTGGAGAAGCTTTCACAGATGCAGATGGTAAAACAATCACAGCTTATACAAAGTTCACTCCTGACGAAGAAAGCGGAAGTGTAAACGTTACATTCGAATTCAACACAAAAGGACTTGAAGGAACAGATGTTGTAGCTTTCGAAAAACTGTATTATTCAAATACTCAGATTGCTCATCACGAAAATATCAATGATAAAGAACAAACTGTTCATCTTATCAAGATTGGTACAACAGCTTTAACTGGCAATACTACGCATATGGATCAGGCTTCTGATACAAAAGACAGTACAGTAACCATTACCGATACTGTAGATTACAAGAATCTGGAAACAGGCAAGAAATATACATTAAAAGGTGTCCTTATGAACAAGGAAACAAATGAAGCTCTTGAAGTTGACGGAGAAGAAGTCACAGCAGAAACGACTTTCACGCCTGCTGAACGTAATGGAAGTCAGGAAGTATATTTCATCTTCAATGCAAAAGGACTTGAAGGAACGACTACAGTTGCTTTTGAGGAACTTTACAAAGAAGAAGAAACTGGTTCTGGTAAAGACGTAAAAGTTGCCGAACATAAAGATATCAATGATGAAGCTCAGACAATCAATCTGATGAATATCCATACAACAGCTCAGAACCCTGAAAACTGGGTAGACGGTATGGAAAATGAACCTGTCAAAGAACCAGTAAATACAGAAAACAAAGACGAATCTGAAGACAAAGCCGAAGATAAAACAGATAAAGATGAACCTATTCCACACGCTGAAGAAGCTAATGAAACAGAAAAACCATCTGAAACAGAAGATGCTTTAGCGGATACACCTTCTGGAACTAAGATTGCCGATTTGAAAGATAAAACTATTATTCTAAATAAGAAAAAGTACATTCTTCGTTCGATGCAGCAAAACTTTAAAGTAGGAGATAAAGAATTCGATATTGATTTCTCAGATTTCGTTTATGTCACTAGAGAAGATTCAAATCATTATTCTAAAAAACTAGTAATTGATGATATTGACAATAAAGTTCTAATTGAAGCATCTTCAATAAACGAAGACAGTGCATCAGGTAGTTTAAGACCTTTCAATCTAAACTACTTCTTTGATGTAGAACGTATGGATATGCCGGAGTTCAACTATACAGCTGGAAAACAATTCGATGCAGCGAAGAATATCACTGTTATTGATAAAGTCCAGTATGTAAACCTGATTCCAAACAAGACATACAGACTGCACGCAACAATTATGAACAGAAAATCTGGTCAGCCTGTAAAAGTAAACGGAAAAACTATTGAAGTTGATAAGGTATTTACTCCTGAAACTTCAGATGGTTATGTAGATGTCGCTGTTTCTTTTGACGCAGAAACTCTTGCTGATACGGATTGTGTCGTATTTGAAAAGATGTATTTGAAAGACGGGGATGCTGATGAGAGTGATGATGAGAAAGATATTCTGATTGCAGTGCATGAAGATATCGACGACTACAGTCAGTCATTCTATATCAACAAACCTGAAATCAAGACAGTGGCTACAGTCGACGGTAAAAAGGAAATCACAGCAGGAAATATTACTGTTGTTGACAAGGTTTTATACGAAGATCTTGTTCCAGGTGAAGAATACACTGTTACAGGAACTTTGATGAATAAGGCTACGAATACACCTTTGAAAGTCAACGGAAACAATGTAACATCTTCTACTAAATTCACTCCAACGGAACGTTCTGGATATGTAGAAGTACCATTCAAATTCGATGCGTCATCTTTTGGTGATACAGATGCAGTAGCTTTTGAAACTATCTCTCACACAAGTTCTTACGATAAATCTGAAAAAGAAATTGCTAAGCACGAAGATATCAATGATAAGGAACAAACCGTTCACATCAATAAAGCTCCTAAAACAGGTATTGCTGGTCATTCAGATAATGATGCGACACCATATATCATGGGTTCAGTCATTGTCATGTGTATGGCGGTACTTGCTATCTGTATTCGTAAAAAGTACGAATTGAATAACTAGCACATAAAAAAGAACTCTATCAAATTAAGATAGGGCTCTTTTTCTTTGTCGGCAGTTATTTAGAATCGTGTATGAAAGCGACGTGACAGCATTAGAAACAGAGGGTGATATGTGATATGATATACGTGAAAAGAAAGGAGCTTTTATAAACTATGGATAAGAAAAACACAAGTGAAAAAGAAAACAAGAAAGACAAGAAAAATCTAATCATTATCATTTTACTGCTTTTAATCATCGGACTTATCTCGTATTTTGGTTTCTTTGCAAAATCGGATACGGATAATACTTTAGCCGTAGATCAGACGCAGTCTGAATACGTTAAGCCAGAAGATCCTGTCGACCGAAGTAAAAACGTATCATTACCTGGCTGGGGAAGTTTCACGATTCCTGCCAATACAAAGAAAATCGACAAAGGATTTGAATTTCATAACCCAGATACAAACTTCTGGTATGAAGACAGTATCCAGTATAATGGCAAGGAACTAGAGAAGCTGGTTGTTGACAGCGGTAATAAAGTAGAATTAAACCATTACTTGAAACTAGCTGGAGTCAATTCTGAAGTAAAATCAGTAAAGTCTTATAACAAGAAGCTGTTCAGCATTGACAAGAACGATGACGGAAACTATCAATTGGAAGCTGTCGGGTTTACAGATAAGGATTCTAAAATTGTCGTAGAAACAAAAGCTGGCTGATGGTTTTATATTTTATATGCACCATTCATTTGAACGTATCGAGCATCTTTTGTAAATGTGGCTCACTCACGTTTTGGAATTATTTCCAAATTATAGCCGTGCGTAAACTTATCGTCTGGTGCATTGCCTAGCTTTTGCTAGGCTTTTTTTTGTGCTCAGGCGACGGGAACGGTGCAAGATATAAAAGGTAATATATGGTATAATATAGATATAGAAGCAAGGAGGACTTTTTATGTCACACTTTAGTGTTTTAGTTTTGCATGCAAAAGATGATTCTTTCGAAGATCTTTTAGCTCCTTTTGACGAAAATTTAGAGGTTAAGCCATACCTTTACATACCGCATGAAAAAGCTGTTGAAGAAATGGAACAGGGACTTGCTACACTTAATCCTGATGTTCAGGAAAAGTACAAATTGATGTCCGAGACAGATCGTTTAAGAGCATATTTTGGAGGAACAATTGACGAGGAGGGGAACATCTGGTCAACATACAATCCACAATCCAGATGGGATTGGTATAGCGTTGGAGGGCGATGGGGGAAACATCCTATTCCATTAAAAGACGGTTCATCAGCCGTTGAATGTCCTGTTTCTGAAATTGACTTTGGAGTTGACCAAGAAGAATACGATAACGCACTTAAATACTGGGAGGAAACCGCAATAGCGGATAAAGATTCTTTCTTTAACGCTAAATACTTTTTGTTACGATACAAAGATGCAGAAACATATGCAAAATCGCAGTCACAGTTCTCAACACACGCCATTGTTACTCCTGATGGAAAATGGATCGAAAAGGGAAAAATGGGCTGGTTTGCATATTGTTCAGCAACGCCTGAAGAAGAACGTGAATGGGATAAAAATTATGAAGCTCTTGTATCGGAATACAAGGATTATGTTGCGACTTTTGTAGACTGTCATATTTGATCTTTTTGCAAAGCTTAGTACATTTTCGAACAACGTGTTCTAAATCATTGTTCTAAACCATTGCAATTTCCGGTACGATTCGTACGCAATTGGTGATGCACTTTCAAATGGTGTGTTCTAAACCATTGCAATTTCCGGTACGATTCGTACATTACATCTCGCGAAGAGGTATAGAAGGCAGTTCTAAACCATTGCAATTTCTGATACGATTCGTACCTTTGCAATGGAATAGAAAAAGGCAGTATGCAGGTGCAAGACTGCATCCGACCGTACACAAAAGACATCAGTTGCCCCTCTGCTTTGGTGCTGAGACCTCTTATGCTGGATAAAAGGGAGAAAACGATTTCCAGCCTAGAGAAGATACAGGAGTCTTGCACCTGCATAAGTCTTTTCTAGATTTACAATAAATTTTCACTTAGAAAGGAGCTTAACATGGTTGACTACAAAAACGAACTAAATCCAGAACAATACGAAGCTGCTACAACAATACATGGTCCACTTCGTATTCTGGCAGGTGCAGGCAGTGGAAAAACAAGAACATTGACATATCGAACGATGTATATGCTTGAAAACGGGATACTTCCAGAAAACATCTTGTTATTAACCTTCACAAATAAAGCTGCTGATGAAATGAAAGAACGTATCTGTAAACTTGTCCCTGAAGGGAATAGAGTAACAGCCTGTACATTCCATTCGTTTTGTGTGGAAATTTTGAGAAGATACGGAGCACTCCTTGGTATTAAGAATTTCACGATTCTGGCACCTGGTGATGATGCTGAAATTGTAAAGATGATTCGTTCAGCTGACAAGAATTATAAATACCCAAAAGGCTTCCCAAAATCATCCACAATAGCATCCGTTCTGAGCACATCTATAAACACACAAAGAAGCATCATTCGAATCATTAACGAAGATTATCCAAAATACCGTGAATTTTCATATAAAATCATGTCACTGATTGACTCATTCAATGCGTATCGTAAAGAAAACAATACATTAAATTATGATGATTTGCTGGTAGAAACTTTGCGATTGTTTAATGAATATCCTAATGTCGTCCAAAAACTTGCCAGTCAATACCATTATATTATGGTCGACGAATATCAGGACAGTAACGCATTACAGGAAAAACTTCTGTTCAGTTTCCAGAAATACCACGACAATATTGCAATCGTAGGAGATGCTGTTCAAAGTCTGTACGGTTTCAGAGGTGCTGAAATCAAGAATATTCAGGATTTTCCTAATCATTTCGAGAACTGCAAGGAAATTTATCTGAAGCGAAATTATAGAAGCACGACTCCGATTATTGAGTTTTCAAACGAAGTAACAAAGAAAGCTTTTCAGACGCCTCCTCACAATCTTTTGTCTGTCAGAGGCGACGGCGTTATGCCACAGGTTGTTCGTTCCTATGATACAACAGAAGAAGCTCGATTCATCAAAATCAAGATTCAGGAACAATTGAGCAAAGGTGTAAAGCCAAATGATATTTGTGTCCTTTTCAGGAACAGTCGTTCTTCAAATATTCTGGAAGGTATTCTGAATCAGGAACAGATTCCATACGTTAAGTATGGTGGCAAGAAGTTCTTTGAACTGGAATATGTGAAGGATATCCTGTCTTTCTTTAGAATTTACGTGAATCCAAATGATGAGATTGCTTGGTTCAGATGTCTTCAGCAGGTGCCATTGATTGGTGAAACAAATGCTCGTAGAATCGCAGCAGATTGCAAGGTCCTTGGAGTAAAAGGTATGCTGAATGACAAGTATAAGAAAAGAGCGTTTTATAAGGATTTATGTATTTTGCATGATTTTATCCAGAAGATGTTCTTTGAACTAACGCCGACAAACATCGGGTTCTTAATCGAATTTTACTGTGATTTTCAAAAGGAAAGAATCCGGAAAGCGAAATACAGTAACGAGGAAAACCGTGAAATCGATCTTGGAAGAATCAAAGGGCAACAAAAGAATTTAGACTCTTTAACGAAGCTTGTCGAGAAAAGCAAGAGTATTCAGGATTTTCTGGACAGTACAATCGACAATCCTGTTATGGTTGATGACACGGATACAGCTGTGATTCTTTCTACGATTCATTCAGCGAAAGGACTGGAATTTGATACGGTATTTATTATGGATTGTGTAGACGGCTTATTCCCATCAACAAATGAAGATGATGCCGGTTCTCCAGAGGACGAAGATGAGCTTAGATGTTTTTATGTTGCATCAACAAGGCCGAAAAATAAATTATTTATCATGAAGCCCGAATATGTTGAAAGGTACGGCAGGGTGATGAAGAGCTCTGTTTCGCATTTTGTAGATAATAGTAAGGTTGAATGGAAGTACTAAAACTGAAGTAACTGAAAAAAAGTTTTAGTACGATTCGTACGGAACTAATAGTAATGATTACATTAATGCGGTTCTAAACCATTGTAAAAATTAGTACGATTCGAACATTTTTAAATCATGTAAAGAGTGTTATAACGTTCTAAACCATTGTGATTCTAGTACAACTCGAACCTTTGCAATGGAATAGAAAAAGGCAGTATGCAGACAGCAAGACTGCATCCGACCGTAAACAAAAGACATCGGTTGTCCCTCTGCTTTGACGCCGAGCCCTCTTTAGCTGGATAAGAGGGAGAAAACAAATTTCAGCCTAGAGAAGATGCAGAAGTCTTGCACCTGCTTAAGTCTTTTCTAGATATGCCATCCAGTTGGATGGCTTTTTTCTCGTCATGGTTCAATGTCGTTGTATTACACTTGCAAAAACATAAAAAATTAAGCGTGATATATGTTGCAACCACACTGCAACTGCGCTATAATATGTTTGTAAAAGAGATATATGGTATACACTATGTATGCAAAAGAAAGAAGGTAACTTTTATGAATTCAATGATTTCCATGTACCAAGGGCTTGTAGTCCTTATCACTATATTCTGTTTGTTTTTGGTTCATTCACTAAAAAAATCCAAACAACAATCAGATGAGTATCTGATGGCTATTTTCGATTTAGAAAGGAAACGTCAACATCTTGAACAGCAATTGACAGGTAAAATCACTCCTTTTGGAAATGAAGATTCTGATATAACAGATGAAGATTTACAGATGTTTGCCGAGTATTTCAATAATATGTTCGACGAATTAAGCAAAAAATAGAAAGGAGAATTTTTATGCAAACAAAACCAAATATTTTCACAAAACTAGACCCAAGCACGTTCAATTCAAATGCTTCCAAGTCGCTATCACCTTTTGCGTCCATCATGACGGAGAAGAAAAACCTAATAGATAACATGGAAGATACTGGGCGAATCTCAAAACGAATTTCAGCACAAGACAGTAAAGTATACAATGAATGGATATCCATACAGCCTGATTCAGATGAAAAAAGACTTGAAAAATACACAAAACTCATAGCTGTATATAACGATTTCTTTGATTTCGTCAAAAAACGTCCAAGAAGCGATATTCATCAGATTCTTTATACTCGCTATTTATTTTCAAGAAACACAAGTACGCTTGACCTGTTCCTTGATACAGACAAGGACAAAGAAGAAGCAGTAGAAACATACTCATTACGTTATCAGACCTATTATTACCGTTTATTCTTGACAGGAATCCAGATAGATCAAATCATGGCTCTGTTGAAAAACAATCCATCCACAAAAGAATGGGTCGAAGAACGTTCTGTGCAGGAAATTATGGACGAAGCGAGAAAATCTGGAAGCTACAATGGGCATGAGCCTACTGAACTTAGTTTCATAGCTTTACTGTCTGCACTGGATAAAGCTGCATTCTATACAAGCTCCGTGAAAAAGGATTACATCCGGCTTCTTGAAAACAACCTGAATGCTCTTTTAAAAGTAGATTCTTACAAAAAGCTCGGAGGTCTTCAGACGCTTTCAAGAACAATGGAAAGGTACTTTGCTGTCTATGGAACCTTCGATAAAATGAACGTAGAAGATTTAGGTATTATTGCCATCACATATGCTTTGATGGTGTTGCAGGCCCCTTGGCAGGCTGTTATGAGTTCATGCTATATTGAGTGGATTGAAAATCTTTCTAATGTTGAAAGCGATAAGCTTATATTACATTCAACAATTTTAAAGGTTACAAAAGATGATATGGCAGGCTATGAAATAGATGATGTTGTAGATGCTCTTTTGGAAGAACGATATTCAGAAGCCGTCGGATTACAGTTTGCAGTCTATGAAACATGTATGGTCAGCACAGGTCTTTCAGGGTTCGTAACAGATACGACTCAAATGATTCATATTTATCTTTCTCAGCCGTTCTACGTTAATTATATTAGAAAGACTATCGTAGGAATGTACGAGCTTGAAGAATGGAAAAAAATGGATTTTGATGAAAAATGCGTTCTTGTTTCTCAGCTGGTATTCTTCTCTGCTATTAAGGTTTCAATCAATGCTCAACGTCACTGGATGCCTAGAAATGTTATGGAATACATTGGATATGCTCCTGAAATCGACTTTTCCAAGAAAAAGAAAAACGGTAAAAATTCCCAAAAGAAATCCAGTCAGGCTCAAAACAACAAGAAGCTTGAAAAAGCAGAAAAAGACCTTGCATCTGTCAAATCACAAAACAAATCTTTAAATGAAGAAATCGAATCTTTGAAACGTCAGCTTAAAAATGCCAAAGATGAAGCGAAACAGCTTCGTATCAAAACGCACGAACAGGATAAAGCTATTGAAAAAGCTCAGAATGAACTTCATAAAGACGATTTAAAATCAGAAGAACGTGAGGAATTGAATCGTTTAAGAGAATATGCGTTCAGCATTTCAGACAATGAGCAGAAAGCCGAAGTGACATCTGATTCTATTGATGAGGAATTGATTCGTAACGCAGGGGAAATCGTCATCCTTGGTGGTCATACGACTTTATGCAGAAAAATCGTAGACAAGTATTCAAACGTCAGATGGATTGACGGACGTAAGCGAGTTCCTTTTGATATGATTAAAAATGCCAGTCATGTATTTTTCTTGTTTGATTTCATGAGTCATGGAACATATTACGAAGGATGCAAACTTTGTACAGCCAATCATGTTCCATTCGACTACATCCAAGGAACAAACCTTCAAAGAGCCGAACATCAAATGATTCAGGCTCTTTCCTAGAGGGTTTCTGGTATGTTCTGGAAGAATCGAAAACATTTGTATTACGTGGTATATTTCTGCTCAATTCAAAGCAGATTTGGAATTGCCTCGAATATAATCCAGCGTGATAACAAGCTCAATTCAGAAAAAGCTATCAAGGAAGTCCAAGAAGCTTTGTGCAAAGAAATCAAATGTGAAAATGTCGTGATTTTAAACTGGAAAGAACTTAAAAGTTAAGCTGTCATTTGACGGCTTTTTTTAAGTAAAACGCTTGATATATAGTGCTATATATGGTATACTATATACGTAAAGAAAAGAAGCGAAAGAGAGGGATATTTATGTTAAAACTGAACGAAAATCCGATAAACTATAAAGGAGAGAACCTGTATTTCTACGGTACAAACTATATCTCGTGTCCAGAAAATATTGCAATTGCTGTTGAAACGGAATTTCACGAACCATACTGTACGTTGACTGTGAATTTATCAGATTACGGATATGTTTTTAAAAATGGAACAATCGCAATAGATCACAATGTATTGTTTATGCCTGAATTATTAAATGTATTCATCAAAACATTCTGTGTGGAAGATTTCGTTATGCCTGTTCATTACGGATTCGCAAACAGTATCCTCGTTAAGCTTTTGCCAGATGTTTACGAGAGTATTAAAGATAACATCTTAAAAGAAGAAACGGAGGAAAACGTATGAAACAATACAATATCCCTGTAACTTGGTCTGTGTACGATAAAGTTATTGTCGAAGCAGAAAGCTTAGAAGAAGCCGTACAGTTTGTCAAAGACCATATCGAAGAAATTCCTTTGGGAACGAGCCCAGAATACATTGATGGTTCTTATCAGATTGACGATGGTTCTTTCGGGGAGAAATCCGTTCAAGAAACAGCTCAGTATTTGCGAGATTATTATTGGAAAGACTTCATTTAAAAAAAAGGAGGAAAAGATATGAAAGCAATCAAAGCAAAAATCGTGAAAAAGACTCGAAACATTTCTGAAGGTAATACACCTGATTCGAGTGTCCCAGCCTTTGACCAGATGTATTACACGTTTGAGATTAAAGATAACAAGTTTGTAGACATCTTGTGTGTAACTGACCATATTCACATTGTCCAGCTTGCTGAAGTAGTTACAACAGAGAACGACAATTCTGTATATAGTGTAGTGGGCGGAAAGTACAGAATGTATTCAGAAGAAGCTTTGTCTTCAGACTTAGAAACTACTCTAAAAGACATGACAATCAATGCCTATAACAGCGAATATCAATACAAATGGTAATTTGGCAAATATATTGTAGTTAGAAATAACTAACTATATGGTAAATCAGGAACATTTTGTTCCTTTTTTTGTGCAAAAACAAGTGATATACGTTGCAATATATACTTAAATATGGTACAATATATATGTAAAGAAAAGAAATTAAAGAAATCAAGTGGGTTAAAAGGAGAGGGTCATATGTCAGCAAATAAAACAAAGGAAATAAATAATTTAGATGATTTTCAAGATGGAATCTTCAAAATAGAGCGTAACGGAAAGATTATCGCTTTAACAAAAGAAGAAATAGAGCAATTCAAATTTCTAGACACAGCTTTAAAAGGCAGAGAAGAACTGATGGTAGATAATATATTTATCCTGCAGGAAAACGGCCCAAACAGCAAAGCTATGGAAATTGCGTGGGATAGTCCAGAGCTTTGTTTTGATATTCAAACCAGATATGAACAGGAGCTTGATTGTCCAGAACTTGAAAAGAAGTTTTTACCGAGACGAATTGAAGTTTATAAGAAATTCTTTAGCAAAGATTAAAAGAAAAGAGGAATCTTTATGACAGTAAACAAAATGAAAGAAATAAACAGCCTAGATGATTTCCAAGAAGGTATTTTTAAAATAGAACGTAATGGTGAAATCATCACCTTTACAAAAGAAGAAATGGATGCGTTCAGATTTTTTGACACAGCTTCTAAAGGCAGAGAACTTTTAGTTAAAGATCAGCCGGACACAGCAGAAGGAATAACCGGCGAAGCAGTCAGTGAAGCTTGGAAGAATGCAGATAAATGTTTTGAAATTTATAAAGCTTGTGAAAATGCTGTCCTGACTCACGATTTGTATTGGGAACACTTCTATAAAATTGCTAAGGTGTATAGAAAATACTTTATCATAGACCGAGAGTTTTGGTATGACAAGCCAATGGAATATTTTCTGTAATATATAAGCAGGAAGACAAGGAGGTATAAATTAACATGGTAAGAACTCAGAAAATCAAATCAAACCAAGTAATCAACGGCTTCCGTCTGGTTCAAAATACAGAAGACTTGGTAGTATTGGAAGTAGCTGTTTACAGCCCTTTGGAAGTAGCTTTGCATCCATATCTTAGTATGGACTGGAAATATGTGTCCGTCTCTAAAGGTGTAAACAACACATTGACGATTATCAACAAAGATGGAAAATCAAAAATGTATCAAATCAATCACTTCTCATCAAAAGACCGCACCAAAGAACTTCCTGTACAGATTTCAAAGCTCCGCAAAAAAGTCTTAGAAGCTATCTTGAAATATGGAATCCTGATTGAAGTCTCTTCTTTAGAACTTCCTGAAAAACTTCAAATCAAACAGACTTCTTTCGGTGGAGCGTATACAGTTGAAGGTGCGTGCAATGTGATTGTTGCAGACAAAAGCACGCCATTTGAAGAAGTTGTTAAAAAAGTGGAATCTTATTTGGGAATCCACGTGACAGAAACAAAGAAAGATTCGGATATAACGAACGGCTATTCTTGGGCAGTGTGTTATGAATCTGTCGAGGATTTTAAAAAGTCTTTAAACAGGCTCAAGACATTCCCAGAATTTTTTCAGATTTATCGAGACGGTAAAACAATCACTTTAACCCGAGATGAGTTGTACGATTTTCATCGTCTTGATGGGGCCGTTAGTGGAATGTTGACTTTAGATTCTTATAAAAGTATAGCTGATTCTGAAGATATTCCAATCATCGAAGAGCTGTGTAAAGATGAAGAAGTGTGTTTTTCATTGGATATGGATGTTCAGGATAAAATATTTATGGTTAACAATATTGGTGAAATTGAAGCAGGCGTTTGTGAAAAGTATATTGACAGATATCGTAAAAAACATGGACTCCCATAAAAAGAAGCATAGAATATTTAGATTAAAGTGCCTCAATGTAATTGTTCGTAATTGTCGACATTCATTAAGAATGTCTTTGAGATGAAATATATAAGGAGGACACAATATGAGTTACGAAACGTGTTTAGCAATTCGCCAGTACAAAGACGAGGCAGAAAAGGAAGCAGTTCATAAAGAAGCTTTCTTAAAAATGCAGGAGTATGTAGACAAAGACGGAAATTATTTCGATGAAGGTGAATGGAGAAAGAATTGTTTCGATTTTGATAAGGAACTTGGAGTCTACGCATCAGATTCAACCATGTCTATGATTCGCAATAATCCAAATTTTGTCCCTGAAAAAGTCATTGATGATTTCCGAGCAAAAACAGGTAAGGATTTTCTGATAAAAAAAGGAGAACATGACTTGGATGGACTTAGAGTTGTTTCGGTTTCTAAAGAGGATGTAATTCGTTTGATTCGAAGTTATTGTCAGGCAATTGCAGATTCTTACAAAAAGATGGCCGATCTTGCTAAAGATCAAAACTGGTTAAATCTAGACGAGCTTCAAACCAGATTAAAAGACTGTGCAAGAAATTGGGAAGGTACAGCAAGCAGAGGCATTAAGCTTAACAAAGATGACAAAGTCGAAATTCCATACCCTCTTGCCTGGAGCTACGAATATCTGATTGTTCAGCTTGTGGATATGGTTAACAAGTATGACTGGGATTATGTAGATGCTGTTTTGTATGGTAGATAAGTCCGCATTTGGCTATCCAAAAGGATAGCTTTTTTGTGTCTCAACAGGTTGTTTTTCTAGTTCAATGTATATGTCTATATATATTGTTTAGATTAAGTTCTAAACTAGAAGGAGAAAAATTATATGGAAAAAGAACAAAAGGAAATGTGGAAGAACTGGAAAAGTTGGAAAGGTTTTAACGACTGGTTAAATTCAGAACTTGAAGAAGAATATTTAGAAAAAGGATTACTGCCTCCTTTTACGGATCCTTACGGAGGTGTATTCACTAAAATAATTCCAAGACAATACTTAGATGAATGCTCTAAAGATAACTGCATTCTTGTGAAAATGACTGGAATTCATTGGGAATGGGATTCGCCTCAAGAACGTGATGCTTATGATCGTGATATGGAAGGTGATCGAGGATTTGCAGAAGAAGCTGTAGTCCAGATTGATTTAGATTTAAGTTTCCAAAAAGTTTCTGATGATATTCTTCCAAAGATATTGTGGGAGACACTTTGCGATGCTGATATTGGCCCTTGGGAGCTTGTTCGTTTTGAGTATGAAATTATCAACAAAGAACCATCAAAACCCGTAAAAGTGTCTTGTCTTTACGGCAACTGCAAAGTTGTCGCAAATTGGGAGAATTAGTATGGAATCAAAAAAATATTCGATTATTCGTCGAGTCAGAGACGTTCCAGGTACCTCTATGCAAACGGTAAAAGCGCCTGATTTTGACCGTGTGTGTTACACCGTAAAAATTGGAATCAATCGTTTTGTGGATGTGATGTGCGTTACAGATTATGTTGAGCATAATCAATATGCGTATGTAATGGATACAGGCTATGGATCTACTGTTTACTGTTAAAGTCAGAACACTCGTGACTTCAGTCATGAGATGAATGACCCAAAGTGACGTATGTGACCCCGTCTTTAAAGCGTAAAGCATGATATAATATATGTACGGATTCCAATATAGTGAATCTCTCATTCTGTCAGGTCTCAGGCGTAAGCCCTGCTGGATGCAGTATGAGTATACAGAGTACAGTCCACATGGATTGGAAATGCTCGAAAAACAGAAGCTATGCAAAGACTATATGCGGGACTTCGAGTCAAGCTAAAAGCTTTGCGATGCTTCATTTCTCGTATTGTGAGAAAGAGAATCTCGTCATTTTAATGATGAGAGTGCGTCAAGGATTTATTAATGCGGGTGAGGAACAATATTATTACGACGATGTACTTTCTGAATCTCAAGAAAAATTTCTTATTGATATGGTAATCAAAGCCTATAACAAAGAGTTCCAGTACAA
>ENA-ORRO01001216-ORRO01001216.1-human-gut-metagenome-genome-assembly--contig:-NODE-1216-length-18826-cov-5.481328_pt1 | contig 18826 bp, 23 predicted proteins | sample MGYA00242176_ERZ509136 | MGnify/ENA primary metagenome ERZ509136 (study PRJEB26280, sample SAMEA2338644) | human gut metagenome | biome: human gut; feature: human-associated habitat; material: faeces...
GGCTGGCGTATTGACTATTTCTGTGTCAGCGAGAGCTTAAAAGATGACTTAGAGAGTGCAAAGATCTATACAGAGGTGTTTGGTTCCGACCATTGTCCGGTGGAATTAGTGATCAAAAGGTAGCCGCGGTTTTTTCTTTGTGCTATACTTTTTTTGGAGACTAAAACGAAGAAATAATGAAGAAATAATGAAGGAAATTGTAAATTTTAGTGAGAAAAATTTTGTTACTTTTTCAGATAAGATAATTGAGGAAATTAAAAAAGAATTTGAAAAAGTAAAGTTGCAAATAATGGAAAGTAACGGGATAAAAAAAAAAGAAGATTGGAAGATTTAATTAAAATCTGATACAAAAAATGATTAAACATAATTTAACGATACAAATTTGCTAATATAAAAAATATATTATAATTTTGTATTGTTAAAAAAAAAAATAAAAGAGCAGCATTAACGGGCTGCTCTCCTTATTATTCTTTTTATGTTATTTTGATTTGTACTGGTACTTGGTTGAGTTTTAACTACTTTTTTGGGTTGTACCGCTATTTTCCTTTTACCGCAATTACAAGCCATGATATTTAAATTTTAATCGTTTTTATTTTATAATTTATAATTTGATACTTTGTCAAACGTACCTAAGAATGCCATTTGTCCAAGAGTACCTTTAAAGTCGTCAATTAATGATACAATACCTGACAGTTTATCATTTTTATTAAAAGCAGTTCTTAAAGGTGCTACCACATCAAGGCAATGTTGACAGACTTTATTGAGGTCTTTTTCAATATAGATTTCCTGTTTTAATGACATATCAGAGAATGAAGGTTTGCCAAAATAACCAAAAGTTTGTTCGGCTAAATCGTCGACAAAAGAAAGAATAGTATCCCTTACTTTATCTGCTAATTCATGTTCATGATTAAGATCAGTATAGTAATGAATCATTTTGGTATTATCAGCATATAAGTATAATTTAAATATTACATCACAAATTTCATCGATTTTCATATCATTCATAATATAAACTTCTATTATAATAAATAGTAATTAAAATAAAAAAAACATAATGATTAAACAAATATTAGATAAATTAAACATAAAGACTGATAGCAATCAGAAATGGATATTATTGTCATTGTTTATTAGTGGTTTATTAATAACATATACAGGTCCAGTTATTGCAAAATCTATTATTACAGCATTACCTGCAGAATGGATTGCATTTCAGTCATTATTTTCTTCTATATCTGCTTTGATTATTGGAATGATGTGGCAGGGAAGAATTAGAAGAAAAATTATCAAATGTTTTTTCTATTTTTGTATAGCAGAATCTTTAATAGGTTGTTTGTTAGGGATGTATTTGTGTTTCATTAATTATAATGTGTGGCTTTTTGCAATTGTTTCATTAATTTACACAAATTTGATTACGTTATTCGTTGAAAAATGCATAATGTCATTTAAACCTAAATTATGGAATTAAAAAGCAAGAGAGATATATGATAATAATGTAGATATAACAAATGGGATTTGCTGTATAATTGGCTTTGTCTGTGCATTACTATTTATGCCTTCGTTGAAAGTTGGTTTATTTTTATGGTCAATTTGTTGTATTATAGATGATATTGGATGGATTATTGTTTTTAACAAAAACAAGACTTTATTAAGAAAAGATTAAGAATTTTAGAAAAAAAAATAAAAATCCACATTTCAAAATAATAAGATTTATGTTTCAACCTGTAATTAAATGGAGTGGCAGTAAAAGACCTATTGCTCAAGATATTGTCGATTTGTTTCCAAGAGAAATAAATAATTATTATGAACCTTTTTGTGGCGGTGCGTCTGTGATGAGATGTCTGTTAGATAATATTAAAGAGAATAAAATTCAAGTAAATGGTAATATAATTTGCAGTGATATAAATAAGGATTTAATTAATCTGTGGAATGCCATTAAAACCTCACCAGACGCTGTTTCTCTGCATTATGATAAGTTATGGAGAGAACTCAACAGAACGGAAGATAAAGCCGTTAAAAGGGCTTATTTTGAGGCAATAAGGGGTAGATTGAACAAAGAACATAATCCGTTGGATTTCATGTTTATAATGCGAACTACAACTAATGGGATGCCAAGATACAATAAGAATGGAGAGTTTAATAATTCATTTCATATAACAAGAGATGGCATTATGCCTGCTAAATTATCAAAGATAATAACTGAGTGGTCGGAGTTATTAAATAAATATGATGTAACCTTTTTAAATATACCTTATACTATAATGCTTGATAATGCAAAAGAGGGAGATTTACTATATCTTGACCCACCTTATGCAAATACGAAGGGAATGTATAATGGGGGTATTCATAAAGGCTTTCTTTTCAATAATTTAAGACATCTTAATGAAAATAATATTAAATGGTTATTGTCTTATGATGGAATTAGTGGTAATGTGGATAATACATATGATGTACCAATAGATTTGTATAAAGAACACAAATATATTAAAAGTGGTAATTCTTCTTTTAAGAGAACTATAGGTAAATCAAATGATAGTATTGTTTATGAATCATTATATAAAAATTATTAATAAAAATGGATATAATAGAAAACTATGAAAAGTGGCTACAAAAACGATTAGATAATTTTGGTAATGAAAATATAATTAACGTTATCTTATTGGAGAAAGACGCGAAAAAAGATGAAGGTAGTGGAACGAAGTATGATGATTTTACTAATATTTATAATGCAATAATTGCATCAAGCAACTATGCTTCAACTCGTGTTGAAGATGGTAAAAATTGTTTAGTTTGTAAGACACCTGTGGATAATGCGTTTTTATATGATATAACATATAAAATAATTTTTGATAAAACACCAAAATATGACGGTGGATTTGCGTATAACTATGGATATTATAATCCAAAAGATGATAAGATGCACGGTGCATTCTTTATATTTTACGAAAAGGAATACGATTATCCGAAAATTGAAGGACTTGGTTTTAAAGAAACTGTGTGGCATGAGTTACAGCACGCATATGTACAATATAGTGTATTGAAAAGAGCCAACGAACAGAACGTAATAACAAATACAAAAATAGATAATCAAAGAGAGATTTATCAAAATTTTTTAGATGATGACAAATTGGCGGATTTAATTCAAGATACTTTTTATTATACTAATCGGAATGAAATCAATTCACATTTAAATGAGATGATACCTTATTTAAAAGAACATGAAGAAATTAATTTTACAAATTATAAAAAATTTCTATCTGTTATACCAGGATACTATGTTATTGAAAAGTTGAAAAGTATGCAAGAAGGGTTTGAAACCGCAATGGCAAATGATTATAAAAATAAATTTAGATATAGTTTTGGTAAAATGGTTATAGATAAGTTTAATAGTGTTGATTTTTATAAATTTAAGAAGTTAACACCAGTACAATGTACAAATAGAACTTTTAACCGCTTAAATAATGCGCTTATTTATGCTGAACATCAATTTTATAAAATATTGTCTTTTGCTTTAAAAAAGTTAGGAAGAAAACAAAGATTTAGTGAAATGCATTGGTATCGTAATAAGAAAGATAATAATTGTAATTTTTATGATATATTCAATTAATATTTGTTAACATTTAAAATTTGGTAGTTCCAAAAATTAATAGTAATTTTGCAATGTCAAAAATAAAACTGCGGGATAGTTCAGTTGACAGAGCACTTAAAGAATAATTCTTTATAAAACATCATATTTCATAATAAAACGTAAATGAATTATATACATTTGCAGTCCCAAAAGAATTATATGATGAACATGTTTATTTGAAAAATTGAGGAAATTTAAATGGGAATCATAAAACATAAACAATAACGAAAAAAGAAAAAACATGAAAATTGTCTTTGATACTGAAAAAAATACGGTAAAGGTTGGCAGTAAAACTTTTGGGGTTGACATGCCAATTGAAAAACAAGATGCTATATTATTACATTTTAATGATTTTCTTAAAAAGAACACTTCTTTGACTGATTTTAATGGTTATGAGGAAGATTCAATGTGGATGTCATATCGTTATTGTATAGGAAGGCAGACAATAGCATCACATATGAGAGCAGGTGATATTGGAACACATTGTTATGGACGAATGACAAGAGAACGTTCAATATTTACTGCATATGATATTAATAGAGAAATTGAAGAGAGATTGCAGTTTGGAAATTGTCCTGAGTGGCATTTTCCTATTACATCAATGAATAGGATTTATACAAGTGCAATAGACATATTCTGTCAGTTTATTGAAGATTATGATATTAAGTCAAAGGAAGACTATCTTAAATACTATAAAATTAATGTTATACTTGCAGATAATGAACGTGGATATAAAATTGAAACAACCACTTGGGAAGAAAAACTTGAATCATTAGTACCTCTATTTGCTGAAATATATGGAGAAGACGGTAATGATTATGATGTTAAAAGCGTTATAGAATGGATAAAGAAGAAAAAGCAAACATGTATTGATGATGTGGATTCTAGAATACGTTGGATTATCAGAAGTTATCCAAACCCCGAATATTTCTATTTGAATGACATAGAGGGCTTATTTGTGTGGAATAACCTTGTTCATTTGTTTGACTTAGAACATCATCATAAGTCGATATTGACAAATGGTGAAGAGGTTGAATGGTATTGGACATATACAAATGATAGCGAACAAAGGGAAGATGGGCTTTGGTATCATAAGGAAATCGGCTATAAGAAAATCAGAGTACCTGTTGATGCAAAAATCGGAAGTGTAACAACATGGATACCTGACGAAATGATAATGAAGGATTTATATTAAAGCAGCAATAATATTATAAAATTACTATAGAAGAATATTATAAGAGGTTAGAACCTATAACAAAAGCGGATCCAATAATAGATGAAATCAGTATTTGCGATGAAATATTGGATTCAAATATTAAAAGTTTTACTATATTTTTAGAGTAAAAACTCCTAATAAATCTATTAAAACTATAACTTTGGGTACGATAAATTCTTTAGAAGATATTAAGAATGCTATAAAAATATACAGAGAAAGACTCGTAAATAAATTGAAATAAATAAAATAAATATTTATTGATAATATGAAAACAACTATTCCTGAAAAAGAGCGAATCTATCATTTCTTTGATAGTGGAAGATTCACACCTTCTCGATGTTATGAAGCTAAGGTAACAGATATAATTCCTTATAGTCAAGAATACTATATTGTAAATGCTTTTAATAGTAGATATGACTGTGAAATGCCTATGACATTACAGGATATTCTAAAAGAAAAACATGAAGATAACCCTGAACTTTATGCTGAAACCACTGATTTCTTTGTAGGTTGTTCTATACCAGAATATGATACAAATATAATATGGTTTACAAGAACTCCATATGGTGAATGGTTTTCTATGGATATTCAATCCTGTTGGCAATCGGGTACATTGGATATTGACGGGAGTTTATATAAAAAAGGTAAAAGGCTTTTTGAAGAAGTTTATCCTTCTGAGAATTATGATGATTATACTCAAAAAGGCTTCTCAGATAAATATAAAATAAATAATTAATATGTGTCTTTTATCAAAACAGGATATTTATACAGCCGACTCAGATATAATGTGTTATAAAGTAGGGGAAGTATCCTTGAATGGCATTATATCACCTTATGAATTGTTCTTTTTTGAATTTGATAAACTCTATACGGACCAGAAACCCGAAAAGGTTATGGAATATGGAGCTGGTCATAAAATAATCGAAGCGGGATTTTTTCATGCTTTTGCTGATAAAAGAGCTGCTCTCAAAGAAGCCGAAGATCTAAATAGAGGTTATGGTTATAGTAAAGAATATAAAGTATTTCAAGCCATTATTCCAAAGGGCACCAAATACTATAAAGGATCACTTTATGACATATGTGCTAAATCTATTAAAATATTGAGAGACGTGAACTAAAGAAAATATCAACTAAAGTTTAATAAGGTAGTATGGACGGAATTTGTATTGATTATACTATTAACGGCAAAAATTATAGTCGTTTTGACATTATTGAAAAAGCAAAAGAAAAACTTATAAAATCAACTAATATCTCTCAAGAAGAACTAAATGTTCTAGATAGTATTTTATTTAGAATTTGGCAAATTGGGTGGCTTCCTGAAAGCTTATTGACAGAGAAAGAATTTGTTAACAATAATAAGTAATATGAGTATACTCTAATAGTATGAAATATATAATAATTTATAGATATTCAGATGATGTTTTTTATGTAAACATTAGTTGTGAATGTTGTGAATCTTTAGATGATGTTGAAACTACCATAAATCGCCTTAAAGAAAAACGAGAAATTCAATGGTTAAAAGTATTTCCATTATCTTCTGAGTTAATGAAATATAGTTTTAATGAAATATAAAATATTAAAAGAAATAAAATAAATTTATATTACCAAATGACAGAAGGAAAAAAATTAAACAATTTTAACAAAAAATATTTGGTTACTTAAAAAGTAAGTATTACCTTTGCAGACAAAATAAGAGATTCTTTTAATAAAAACAATTAAATAGTGTGAGTTATGGCAAAGTTCAATGAAAAGAAAACAGTGAAGCAACCTGAGAGTGTTAATTTTATGGGTGAAAAGGCATTTCTTTTGAAAGCGAAAGAAGAATTTGTCAGTTCTATAATGACAACCTTTTTGTCAAAGGAAGGTAGTTATTACGAATCTTCAAATGAAGAGGTAAAGCGTATTCTTTCTCTGTTAGATAAGATAGACCCGTTATTTGCTTGCAAGGCTGCAATTTATGCAAGAGAAAATGGAAACATGAGGTCAATAAGCCATCTTCTTGGTGCTGCATTGGCGAAGCATATCTCTGGACAAGAGTATGCAAAGAGGTTTTATAATAAACTTATTGTTAGGGCTGATGACATGAGTGAAATCGTATCTGCTTATGCGAACCTTAATGGAATGAGTCTCAATGACCTTAAAAAGATTCCAAATTCAATTAAGAAAGGATTCAAGGAGGCATTGGAACGTCTTGATGCTTATCAGATTGATAAGTATAAGATGAAGAAGCGTAACGTAACTCTTGTGGATTTGGTACGTCTTTTCCACCCTCACGCTACACAGAAAAATGCTGAGGCTTATAAGCGACTTATCGAAGGAAAATCTCTTGAAGGACTATATACAAGCAAGGTTCTTGAAAAAGAGATGACTAAGGCAGGACAAATTACCAAGGCTGCTTCTGAGGAAGAAAAGGTTGAAGCAAAACGTGAAGCGATTGTTTCTGTACTTGATAATGTTAAGGGTATGCCTATTATGAATCTTCTTCGTAATCTGCGCAATATTATCCTTTATGCCCCCGATAAGGTTGATGACGCTTGTGCGCAGCTCCGTATTCAGAATAAAATTGTCAATTCTCGTTTGCTTCCTTTCCGTTTTGCAACAGCATATGAGGAAATTGAGAAGATGACGTATAGTGCTTCAGAATTAAAGGAAGGTGCTTCGAGTAAAATCACTTTTGAAAGTGATATCAAGACACAGATAGTTGACAGAGCAACTTTTAAATCATTAAAAGCAAAGGTGCTTGATGCTATTGAGGACGCACTTGAACTATCTTGCCTAAACATTCCTAAACTTGAAGGTAAGACTGCAATACTTGTGGATGATTCAGGGTCTATGAGAGGCGATACGGGTGGTTCTTCTCGTGTAAGCGCATTTAGCAAGACTACTACTTCAATGATTGGGCACTTGTTCGCTACAATGTTCGCTTGGAAGCAAGATGACGTTTATGTTGGTCTGTTTGGTGATAAACTTATTCAAGTACCTGTAAAACGTGATATGAAAATGCTTGATTTCAACAAGTATTCTTATAATCTCGGTGAAAAATGTGGTGGCGCAACAGAAGCAGGCATCTATGATTTCTTCCGTACAGTAATCGAAGATAAAGTTAAGGTAGATAATGTCATTATCTTTTCAGATTGTCAAATTGGTAATGGTAGTGGTTTTACCTCTTGGTATGGCACATCCTATGCAGATAGAGGAGGTCATTTCCATGAATTGTTCAAGGAATTCCGTAAGATTAATCCTACGGCGACCGTAACCGTTTGCAACCTTCGTCAGCATGGTGGTACAAGTGTATTTGATAAATCACAGCGTATCAATAATATTGCTGGATGGTCAACTAATATCTTTGATTGCATCAAAGTTAATTCGTTTGATGGTTTCAAGGAGATTATTAAGAAGATTGAAGCAATTGAGATTTAAGTTAAACATGTTAATTAAATAAATGAAACATCAGGTAATTGTAATAGGTTATCTGATGTTTTTGTTAAAAAAACCAAATTTATGGCACATAATGAACAAATATTTACGCCACAATATATTGTAGAAGATATATTGGATAGGGTTGGTTATTATATTATTGGTAATAATACAAGTAATATTCGTAAAAAACATATTATAGATAATAGTTGTGGCAATGGCGCATTTCTAAAAGTAATAGTTGAAAGATATATTGATGCATGTAAAAGAGATAAACTTAGTACTGAGGAAACAATCAAAGAAATAGAAACTTATATACATGGTATTGAAATTGACAGTACATTGTCTACAAAGACAATTATTGAATTGCAAAGAATTTGTAATAATAAAGGAATTGAGTCTTATTTTCAGATAAATTTTGATGTAACTTGCCAGGATGCAATGACTTGTGATTACTATGATGGTCAAATGGATTACGTTGTAGGAAATCCACCATACTGTAGAGTACACGATTTAAAAGAAAAATACAATATCGTAAAAGAATTTAATTTTGCACAAGGTGGAATGACAGATTTATATCTTGTTTTCTTTGAAATAGGTATAAATATGCTTAATGAAAAAGGTAAACTTGGCTATATTACTCCTAATTCGTGGATGACAAGTAAAGCAGGTTATAATTTTAGAAAATGGTTAAAGGAAACGAATAATCTAACCCAAATAGTACAGTTAGGAGATAAAAAGATATTTGAAAATGCAACCACATTTACCAATATTACAGTTATTGATAAGGCTAAAAATGATGACTTATTTAGATATAGTTTTGATATAAACGATATGCCATTAGATGGTAATTTAAATGTATCTTTTATTGACAATAAATTTTATATAGGTAATGACACTACATTAGAGTTATTAAAAGAAATAAGTGATAGTTCCTCAACTCATAATAAAATAAAGGTCAAGAATGGTTTTGCCACATTAAATGATAAGATGTTCATATTAAATAAAGACTGTGGAATAATTCATAAAACAGATATTTTTAAAAAAAACTTAATCCCCATATGGAAAGCATCGAAGAATAAAATAACAACAGCAATTTATCCCTATGACGAAAATGGCAAACCATTAAAATATGAAGATATAAATGTGAATACTAGATATGCATTGGAAATAGCAAGTAAAACACTTGAAGTAGACACTACTAATGAAAACTGGTACTTATATGGAAGATACCAAGGTATAAAAGATATGTCTAAATATAGAATAGGCATTAATACCATTATATGTGATGATATAACCAGTATTAAAGTAAAATTACTGGAACCTTATGTGGGCATTTATAGTGGTTTATATATAGTTTGTGAAAGTGATGAATATTCCATTGAAGAAAATTATAAGAAGATATATAATATATTAGTTAATTTTGAATTTATTAATTATGTTAAATCTCTTGGCAAATATAAGAATGGTAGTTATTATACTTTTTCTTCAAAAGATTTGGAGAATTATCTAAATTTTAAGATTAATTAACATTATATATTTGTATTATTAAATTATTATTTTTAACTTTGCACTTGCATTAATAAACAGATATTTACATTGAAAATACCATTTTAATAACTTAAAAGACATATATAATGAGCAAAAATAATAATTTACATTCAGCTAAGAAAGCAAAGAATGACGAGTTTTACACGAGAATTACCGATGTGGAAAAGGAGTTGAAATATTACAAGGACTTTTTCAAAGGGAAAAAAGTCCTTTGCAACTGCAATGATGGTAAAATTGATGGGGTATGGTCAGCATTTGCACAGTATTTCTCCATGAACTTTGAACATCTTGGATTGAAGAAACTTACTTGTGTTTCCTACAATGAGGACGGGCACGGGATGAAGTATGTCTATGAAGGTGACAAGAATGGGAACCGTATAGCGGATGATTTTGAGTGGGAGGTAACAGAACTTAAAGGGCATGGAGACTTTTCGGATGAGGAGGGTCAGCAAATGATGCAGGAGTGTGATGTTGTTGTGACAAATCCTCCATTCTCACTTTTCCGTGACTTTGTGGCACAACTTATTAAGTATGATAAGAAGTTCCTTATCATTGGGAATATGAACGCAATAACCTATAAGGAGATATTCCCCCTTATTAAGGATAAAAAGATATGGTTGGGGGTCTCAATAAAGAGTGGAGATAGGAAGTTTTGCGTACCCGACAATTACCCCCTTAATGCAAGTGGATGTGGTATTGATGAAAAGGGAAAACGTTTTATTCGTGTAAAGGGTGTACGATGGTTTACAAATATTGAAGATGCAAATTGTAATAAGCCATTAGACTTATACAAGAAATACAATTCAAAAGATTATCCAAAGTATGACAATTACGATGCAATTAATGTGGATAAAACATCTGATATTCCAATGGATTACGATGGTGTCATGGGTGTGCCAATCACATTCTTGGACAAATATTGCCCTACCCAATTTGAGATAACAGGTCTTATGAGCGGCGGCAAAGGCGAAAACCTTACCAATGGCAATGATGGAAGAGCCAAATTCTATGTAAACGGAAAAGGTGTTTATGCAAGAATCTTAATTAGAGAGATTAAATAAAATATAATTAGTTAAAAAGTCATAAGGGGGTATTATTTTAGCCTTGATTTTTATTTACCACAATATAATGTTGCCATAGAATGGCAAGGCAGACAACATTTTTCGCCTAACGAATATTTTGGCGGTGAGATACGTTACAAAGATGAAGTTGATAGAAACAAGCAAAAAAAAATAACTTATGTAAAAAATGGAATAAAAATATACTATTATGTTAATTTATCATTAGAAAAGTTTAATATTGAAGAATTGAAAAATTATTCTTTAGGAGAAATTTATACAGACACAAAAATATTATTTGAAAAAGTAATTTATGAAAATAGAACTCAAAACAATTGAAGTAAGAGATTTAGTTAAGGACTATATTGATAATGATGAAGAGGGAGTTTTTGGATATGGTGGCAGACTAAATATCCGTCCTCCTTATCAAAGATGTTTTTGCTATTCACCTGAGCAACAAAAAGCAGTGATAGACACAATCACAAAGGGTTTTCCTTTGAATACGATGTATTGGGTTCATAATGAGGATGATACCTATGAGTTGCTTGATGGTCAGCAGAGGACGTTATCAATATGTGAATTTGTCAATGGTAATTTTTCCATTGACACTGATTCAAATATCCCTAAGTACTTTCACAACCTTACAGATGAAGAGAAGAACATTATTCTTGACTATAAGTTGATGGTTTATATTTGTGAGGGAAGTGAAAAGGAGAGACTTGATTGGTTTCGTACCATCAACATTGCAGGTGAAAAGTTGACAAATCAGGAATTACTTAATATCAATTACATTGGTACTTGGTTGTCGGATGCAAAGCGGAAGTTCTCAAAAACCAATTGTGTTGCATATAAACTTGGTAGTAAGTTTGTAAAGGGAAATCCTATTCGCCAAGAGTATCTTGAAACTGCCTTGAAGTGGATAAGCAACGACAATGTTGCGGAATATATGTCTGTTCATCAGCATGATATGAATGCAAATGAGCTATGGCTATATTTTCAGAATGTCATAAATTGGATTGAGACCACATTTGCGCTTGATACCAAGCCTAAGAATTACCGCAAGGAAATGTGTGGATTGAATTGGGGAAGTCTATATAATCGTTACCACACGAATATGTATGATGCAACCATTATTGAAACACGAGTAAATGAACTTATGTCTAATGAGGAGGTCACGGACAAGAAAGGCGTATATGAGTACATTTTGAGTGGCGAGGATGAGGATATTGCATGCAAGTTGTCAAAGCGAACATTCAGCAATACGGACAAGCGCACCGCATATGAACGTCAAAATGGAATATGCCCTATAACAGGGGAGTATTTGCCTATTGAGGATATGCAGGCAGACCATATTATTCCGTGGTGGAAAGGTGGTACGACAACACTTGATAACCTACAAATGATTAGCAAGACCGCAAATGCAAGAAAGGGCGGTAAATAATTGATATTTGGGCTTTGGAATTATATCATTTAATGAATTTTAAGATTAATTAACATTATATATTTGTTTTATTAAATTATTCTTTTTAATTTTACGTTTGTTTAATAAACATATATTTATATATAAAATCGCCAAATATTTAAATAAAAAAATGATAACTATACGTTTAACCGAGGGAAAACTTTGTAATATAATAAAAGAGGTCTTAAATAAGGTATTAAATGAGAATAAATCAATCAGTGAAATTAAATATTTTCATCCTTCAGGTAAAACGTTGCCTAACGGTAGTTTCTATCAAAAAGGTGGTTTTTTAAGAGAATGTAAGATAAATAAGGAATCTTTTATATTAACAGAGGATATACATGATAAACAATATAATATGAAAGATTACCGTGGTGGTATAATTGTTTTTTCTACAGATGTTAATGCTGTTGTATTAAATAAAAATGGTTTCATAAATAAACTTAAACAATTTTTAGCTACTTTTTTACAAAGATGGAATAAAGATAAAAAAATACATAGAGTTATTAATAAATTTAATAATGAAGTTTATAAAGAAACGAATGATTGGATTGGTGCCTATTCATTAGGAAATTTCTTTAAGGGAAAATACGTCGGTGATAATGGCGAAATGTTTGATGATAGATCCCTATCAATTGAAATAAACGGTTTATCCTCAAAAGGATTATTGAGATTAGCAGAATATATTTGCCAAGATTTTTTACAAGAAACTGTTTTGGTGAAAGATTTAAACACTAATAAAATATATCTTGCTAATAGTAAAAAATTTGAAGGTTCTGAAGAGGAATTAAAAGATAAATTAAATAATGAAATAAATGTGAAATGCTAAAACAAATGGAACAAGAAACGTGGTTAAATAATGTATATAAAAATATGGCTTCTTTAATACCAGAGAGTAAAGAAGTATTTTTAAATAAATTAAAAAATAAAATAAATTTTAATTATGATAAAATTACAGAAACTACTCTGCGAAATGATAGAAGTTATATTTTAACAGAGTCTCAAATAAACGAATATAGATGGATATTGAATCCTAATAGTTGGGAGGTAAATAATTATTCAAAATTTCTTGATATAGTTGAAAAAACACCAAGACATCTAAAGGGATTTTTAACCCAACATACAATGGAGGAAATAACAGATAAAACATGGATAACCTATAATTTAAAAGGTTATGATGTTGCTTTTGCCTTACATTATATTAAACCAGGCGAAATTGATATTTGTAATTTAGTTAATAATAGTGACCTTAAAGGAATTGGTGACATTGTATTGCAGTTTGCTAAATCACAGGGAGGTACTCAAATGGATAATTTTAGAGGAATACCATCAAAGAATGACCCACAAGGTAATGGTAAATTAGGTAATCTTTATCGCCGAAATGGATTTGATAGGCAAACATGGAGTTCAAAATGGGAGCCAAAATATCAAGAAGATATCCCTGATGAGTATAAATTTGATACACAAAGATTTGGTGAACCTGATGTTGAGGGGCTTGAATTATCTAAACATAGGCAAAAATATGATTCACCAGACGGTATTTATAAAAGAAAGTTTGATAAAAAATACGGTAGTAGATTTAAAAAATAAAAATAAATAATGAAAAATATTGTTTTAAATATTCCGCATAGTTCAATTAATGGTATATATGATGAAAAATATGGTAAATGGTGTAAATCTCCGTTATTCATAAATAATATTGTAAATAAATGGACGGATTGGTATACTGATTATTTGTTTAGTGTTGACAATAGTAATATAAAAAAAGTTGTATTTCCATATTCACGTTTTGTTTGTGATGCAGAGCGTCTTGAGAGTGATGAGATGGAAAAAATTGGACAAGGTATTGCTTACACCTCATTTAATGATTATAGACGAACCATAAGCGAAGAAGAAAAAGAAAGAATTATTGGTTTATGGAAAGAACACCAAAACAAACTTGTTGAATGCATAGACAAGGATACTGTATTGATTGACTGTCACTCTTTTCCGTCTGAATTAAGTGAAACAGATATTTGCATTGGCTTTAATGATGATTGGTCTTATGATGAGAACATTGTTGAAATGATAAAATCTGTCTTTACTAAAAAAGGCTATTCAGTATCAATGAATACACCTTATTCCAATTCTATAACACCCAAAACTAATTTTGAATATAAGTCAGTAATGATTGAAGTAAACAAAAGGGTCTATATGAATGAGAAAACGTTATCTTTAAATCCAAATATCCGTCAATGGATGCGATGGAATAGTGCTATTAAAGAGATATATGTGAATATTTTAAACAACAAACAATAATCAAAAACTCAATATATTTCAAAGGCTACAATAATCAATAAAAATTGAATTTTGTGGCTTTTTTCTTTATATTTAGTGATAGTTATATTACAGAATTAATTTAGAATAATAAATGATTAATATAATAGCAGCAATAACGGATAATAATGCCCTTGGTAAGGATAATAAGTTACTCTTTAGATTAAAGAAAGATATGGCGCATTTCAAGAATATTACTACAGACAATGTGGTGATAATGGGTAGAAAAACTTATGAAAGCATAGGCAAGACATTACCAAATAGAGTAAATATCGTATTGTCAAGAAACGTGAAAAGTAATGAGGATTTTTATACGTTTGACAGTATCGAAAAAGCAATAGAATGGTCTAAGGAGAATTATCCGCAGAAAGAGATATTCATTATTGGAGGCGCATCTGTATATGATAAGGCTTTAAAAGATGATATAGTCGATAAATTATATATGACCAAAATCAAACAAACTGTTGAAGACGCTGATGCTTTCTTTCCTGAGATTGATTACAAACGAAAATGGTCAATTACTTCTGTTGAAAGATTTTTTGAAAACGGTATTGAGTTCTTCATATATGAAGCAGAAAAGAAAGATAAAGTATTTAGTTTCCAAAAAAACTAAATAATATCGTTATAGGCCATTAACATTTATTAGGAAATAAAATTTGTTAGATTGAAAAATAAGTTATAACTTTGTATTCGTAAAAAAAGTAAATTTCAATGGATGAAATAATTTATAATAAGTTATGTGAAAGTGGCCTATCAAGAATAGAGCAGTGGATGGATATACATGATATTGCATGTATATCTGCAAGTAGAAGTTACATTAAAGATATAACAGATGGTACAGCAAAAGATGATGCTAAAAGAGTAAAATTAAATAAAAATAAACCAGTTAAGATTACGCCACAGGAAAATAAAGTTCGTAATAGTCAATTAAAAGCTCGTTTGTTAACTCTTGGCTATGGTGTTACTTCTATTGATGGAAGTTATATAGAAGGCTTTGGGCAAAAGGGCATTGAAGTTTCTGAACAGAGTTTTTTTGTTGTTAATTTGAGAGATGATAGTAATTTTATTGATAATATCATAGAATTGAGCGAATATTTTAACCAAGATTCTGTATTATTAAAGCCAAAGGGGGATTTGGCATTTTTGTATGGTACAAACAATGCAGATTTTCCTGGATATCATCAAAAAAGTGATAAGAAGAACTATCATGCATTGTCAGGTAGATTTATGTCAAGAGTTAAAAAGGCAGCATTTGCTTTTGCAAATGATAACAATGTAATAATGAAACCTTCTAAAAATGACATGACTTCAGAAGACAATGATGATTACGAACATGAGTTTTTGTTTAGAAGAGATGAAAGGCCTACGTTTTCAAAACGGAAAGAAAATAGAATTACTTCTGAAACAAAAATTTCTTTATCACCAAAATGCATTGAAATGTTGAATGAATATATTGACAAATCCATTTTAGATGTAAGAGAAAATTATAAAGGTTTTAGAAAACAAAATTTAATAGGAACATCTAATATTATTCTTGAAAACATTAAAAAGACAAGAAATAAAAATTAAATAAAATTTTAAAAACATGACTATTTTAGAAGAAGTAATAAATAAAGTGTTATCTGAGGAAGGACAAAAATCAAAAGATAATGAGATGTTCTTTAAAGGATGGAAACGAATTGATGAAGCAAGTCTTAATCGTATAATGTCTCACGGAGAACATGGATTTATTGTAATTTCTTCTCAAAGAAGTTCATTGGAAACTTGGGATAATAATCCTTCATTAAGTTTAACTGCTGAATATAAAGAATGGCTTACAACGAAAGAAGTTGAACCTTCGGAAGAAAGCGTAAATGAATTTCTTAAAGAACGTAATGCGACAGCAGAATCGGAACTAAATCGAGAAATTAAAGATAGTGGTTATGCTTATTCTCCTGTTAACGGAGGTTATCATTATAAAGACGCACCAGATAATTCTAATGACAGCTATGAAATTTCTTACATAGTGTATAATCATAAACGTAGTGGTATAGAAGACTATGGAAATTTTGAAGAATTATTTAAATTGGCTTTGAAATGGTGTGCAATGTTCAAACAAGAAAGTGTTTATGTACAATTTCCTAATGAAGCACCTCATTATTATAATGCGCAAGGAGAAATATGCGATTCACATTCAAGTAAGAATTTCAAGTTTAATGACGATAAACAGGAATATTTTATCACGACTAAACGTAAATCCAATAACCCTCAGAAATTCACAGCAGATATACAATTCGAAAGTATGTATAGACGTAAGGTTTCTGAAAGAATAGAAAGGATGAAACGTACACAAAGTGGTGAAGTGATTTTTGATGATTTGGATTTGATAAAAAGATAGTATACTTTTTGAAAAAGATAAATGTAAAAGTAATTAAACAAATAGTGTGCCATGAAAGAAAATTGGCTTGATGAATGTAAGGATATGATGTTCCGCTTAGATTCAAAGACAAGAGATTTGTATAAATCTAAAAAAAGAACATTACAAGAGAATATTGATTTTTATAGAGATAAACTGAGGTATGCTTTAACAGAAAATGAAGATGTAATGAAACGTTTTTATAATATAAAAACTAATCATTGTAAACCAATGTTAATTGAAAAAATTACATTAGATAGAATTATCAATAAACACGGGGATAATGGTCTAATTAATATTAGTGCTTGGCGTAGTTCATTAGATAATGAAACTAATACACAAAATACAAATAGATTAATTAAAGATTTACAAAATTCTGGCTATCGTTATCTTCCTGGTTATGGTGGGTATAGAGATACTAAAATGGGTGAGGAAAGCGATTTTGAACCTTCTTTTAATGTGTTTAATTACAATACTAATGGTGAGCCTCAAGATTTTGAAAAATTGAAACAATTTGGTATTGAATTGGCAAAAAAATATGACCAATCTTCAGTTTTGGTTAAGGCACCAAATGAAGTACCTATGTGGTTTAACGGCGATGGTGAACGTGTTAGCAAAGATGAAACCAATAAAGTTTTTAAAAATGATGCTCAACAGCCATATTTTACATCTTTAAAGACTCCTGAAGAGTTGGCAAATGATACTGAAAGACAGTTAAAGGATAAATACATACGTTATTGTAAGGATAAAGGTATTAAAGCGGATATGCGCCAACCGTATGATGATTTTAAAAAGGAACATTTAAAAGATGTGTCACCTTCAAGAAGATATACTTATGATATGAAAGGTATATGGGATGAATGTTACGTAAATCCTTCTCCCTGTGATTTGAATGAACGAAGAATGCGTACTATCAAAGGCGAAATTTTAGTTGACCTTGAACTTGTTTAAAAAATATACAATTTTTATAATATATATATAATATTAATTAGTAAAAAATGAAGACTTGGTTACAGAAAGTTAGAACTATAATGGGAAAACTTAATCCTGAGTTTAAATTTATAAATGAAATTAAAAAATCGAATTATGAATGTAAGTATGAATGCTTGAATGAAGCGAAATCATGGTCAGATGGGATGAAGAAAAATAATTTTCCTAAAATTAATTTTTCAATAGAAAAAACTATTTTAAGTGAAGGTATTGACTTTGAGCCAGAAGAAAATGAAAAAGGTGGTATCATTGTATTTTCCACTGATGTAAACGCAGTTGAATTATCACCAAATAAAATTAAAAATTGGGTTAAACAAAAAATAGCTACCTATACCAATAGGTTTCAATCTACAAAGATGATTGATAAAATTGCTGATAAGCACCAATTAATAGGATGGACAATAGGGCATTATCTTGATGGGCGTTATAAAGCAAAAAATGGTAAAATGTTTGGCGAAAATTCACTTTCTGTTGAAATTATCGGTATCAATTTTGAAAAACTTATAAGTATTGCAGAAGATATTTGTAGGGATTTCAAACAGGAATCGGTTTTGTTACAAGACTTTTCAAGTGGTAGAGTTTTATTTGTAAATCCAGACTAAATAAAAAATAATATACAAAATTTAACAATTAAAATTTGGTGGTTTCAAAAAAAAACTTATATTTGTAGAAAAAAAAAGGAGATACAATTATGAACACAATAGCAATTGACAGCAATATATATAAAGGTGCAGAAAGTTATGCTAAATTACATAATATTAGTGTGACAGCTGCAATAGAAAAGGCGATTTCT
>ENA-ORRO01001224-ORRO01001224.1-human-gut-metagenome-genome-assembly--contig:-NODE-1224-length-18717-cov-2.592487_pt1 | contig 18717 bp, 12 predicted proteins | sample MGYA00242176_ERZ509136 | MGnify/ENA primary metagenome ERZ509136 (study PRJEB26280, sample SAMEA2338644) | human gut metagenome | biome: human gut; feature: human-associated habitat; material: faeces...
CCGGCTACCGGCATTTAAAGAGAAGCCATATTGGTTTCTCTTTTTTTCTTATAGAAAATCCAGTGTTTTTGATAAAGAAAAGTGATATATATTTCGGCGAAGGGAGTGTAGATGATGGAATGCAAGGAGATACAGAAATTATTTATTCCTTTTATTGACGATAAGCTTAGCGTATCGGATTTAGCTGCATTTTTGGATCATATGGACACATGTAAAGAATGCCGGGAAGAATATGATATATACTATACAGTAATTATGGGAATGCGTTATCTGGATGAAAGACAGAATATTTCAGAGTTTAAACTGGATTCGGAGCAGAAGCTTCACTCTGCAGCCGATTATTTACTAAAATACCGCATTCTGTTATTAGAAAAATATATACTTTTGGCAGTGTTGTGCATTGGCGTGATATTGTTGCTATAGGAGGTCTGACAGATGGATGGAAAGATTGTATTGATTGATGGACATAGTATATTGAACCGGGCATTTTACGGGGTGCCGGACCTGACAAATTCAGAGGGGCTTCATACCAATGCGGTATATGGATTTCTGAATATTATGCTGAAAATATTGGATGAAGAAAAACCGGAGTATCTGACGGTAGCCTTTGATGTAAAGCATCCTACCTTTCGTCATGAAATGTATGCGGATTATAAAGGAACCAGAAAGGGAATGCCGGAGGAGCTGAAAGAGCAGGTTCCGTTGATTCAGGAAATGCTGCGTGCCATGGGAGTCCGTCTTGTGATGAAAGAGGGATACGAAGCAGATGACATTCTGGGGACCATTGCACGTCAGGCAGAGAAAGAAGGACTGGAGGTCTCGCTGGTATCCGGGGACAGGGATCTTTTACAGCTTGCAACCGACCGGATCATGATACGGATTCCAAAGACAAAGCGTGGCGGCACAGAGATTGAGAATTACCATACGCAGGATGTTATTGATAAATATGGCATCACTCCGCCGCAGATCATAGACCTTAAGGGACTTATGGGGGATGCTTCCGACAATATTCCGGGAGTAGCCGGGGTCGGGGAGAAAACAGCCGTAAAGGTATTGACAGCGTTTCCTACTGTGGAGGAGGCATATGTACATCTGGATGAGGTGACACCGAAGAGAACCCATGATCTTTTGGAAAAGGGACGGGAGCAGGCAATCCTCAGTAAGGCACTTGCAACCATAAAGACAGACTGTGAGCTGGATTATTCTCTGGAAGAAGCACATATTCCGGAGCTGTTTAATGAAAAGTCCTTTGCCATGGTAAAGCGGCTGGAGTTTAAATCTCTTTTGAAGCGATTTGATAAAAAGCAGCAGGAGCAGGCAACGAAGCATCTGCAGATACAGAACTTAAAAACAAAAGAGCAGTGTCAGGAGTTTTTCAGGCATTTATATCAAAGCAATCCATCAATCGTCGGTGTGGGTTTTCTGGCAGATCACTGGGCCAGTGAGGGAGCCAGAAAGAAAAAGGCGAAAAAGTCCGGAGGGCAGCTCGCTTTTGTCTTTGACGATGGGGATGCCGGTATTATGGAGGAACATACCGGGGATCAGGAAAAGGAATATCCTTTTTACGGTATTTCCGTTTCATATTCTGCAGAGGATGAGGTTCATACCGCCTGTATTATGGCAGGGGAAGCGTTGACCTCGGCAGAGATCGTGGCGGAGCTACGGAAGCTGGTGGAGACCATCAATCATATTGCTGTGCTGGGCTGGAAGGATATGCTTCATCATACGACTCCTATAGAAGAATTGTCCGGGGAGCACGAAGCAGCAGGACAGGATGGATTTCCGGCGGCAACGGTAGAGGAACAGAAAACTCTGTTTACAAAGATCGCAGATCTGGAAATTGCGGCGTATCTGTTAAATCCTTTGAAGGATACTTATCAGGTGGACGATATTGCCAGAGATTATCTGGATATGACCATATCCTCTTATGCGGAGCTTTTTGGGAAGAAAAGAATTGCAGAGCTTTACGAGGAGGAAACACAGAAGGATGCCCTGATGCAGTATCTGGGTCAGCTTTCCTTTGTGCCTTGTCTGGCATATGGAGCTGTCAGAGAGGAGCTGGAGGAGCAGGATATGTGGCAGCTCTATGAGGAAATTGAGATTCCTACTGCATATTATCTGTATCAGATGGAGAGGCTGGGAGTATGTGCGGACGGCCGGGTTCTGACAGATATGTCAGCGTCTCTTCAGGGGACCATCGAGGGGCTGGAAAAGGATATTTATGCGCTGGCGGGAGAGGAGTTTAACATTAATTCGCCAAAGCAGCTTGGTGTGATTTTATTTGAAAAAATGAAGCTGCCATTTGCCAAAAAAACAAAGACAGGATATTCCACCTCTGCGGATATTCTGGATAAGCTTCGTTCGGAGGATCCTATTATTCCAAAGATTCTAGAATATCGTCAGGTGACAAAATTAAAATCGACTTATGCGGACGGGCTTCCGGTTTATATTGAGGAGGATGGAAGGATTCACGGAAAGTTTAATCAGACCATTACCGCAACCGGCAGAATCAGCAGTACTGACCCGAACCTGCAGAATATACCGATCCGGATGGAGCTTGGAAGGCAGCTTCGGAAGGTGTTTACTCCGCGAAGGGACTGGGTATTTCTGGATGCGGATTATTCTCAGATCGAGCTGAGGGTATTGGCACATTTGTCCGGTGATCCGGAGCTCATCGAGGCATACCGGGAAAATAAAGATATTCACCGAAGTACCGCTTCCAAGGTATTTCATGTACCGTTTGACGAGGTGACTGATCTCCAGAGAAGAAATGCCAAGGCAGTTAATTTTGGAATTGTTTACGGAATCAGCTCCTTCGGCCTGGGACAGGATCTCAATGTGTCACGGAAGGAAGCGGAGAAGTTTATAGAGCAGTATTTTGAAACTTATCCGGCTATTAAGACATATCTGGACGGACTGGTTGAGGATGCCAGGAACAAGGGATATGCCAAAACCATGTTTGGCAGGAGAAGGCCGGTTCCGGAGCTTTCCTCCAGCAATTTTATGCAGCGTTCCTTTGGTGAGAGAGTGGCAATGAATTCTCCGATTCAGGGAACTGCGGCAGACATTATTAAGATTGCTATGATCCGTGTTTCCCAGAAGCTTTTAGAGGAAGGACTTCAGGCGAAGGTGGTGCTGCAGGTTCATGATGAGCTTTTGGTGGAGGCCCCGGTGGAAGAGACAGAGAAGGTCCGGGAGATTCTGGAACAGGAGATGGCTCACGCGGCAGAGCTTGCGGTACCTCTGGAGGTTGAGGTGGAAGAGGGCAGCAACTGGTATGAGGCCCATTAGATTATTCCATGCGCGGTCTCCCTATGAAAAGAAAAGCTGCATATGGAAAGAAAACTGCGTTAAAATATGTGGCAGGGAAAGGAAAATGACATGTATGTGATTGGTTTGACAGGCGGCGTGGGAAGCGGAAAAAGTCTGGCAGCCCAGATGCTGGCAGAGAAAAGAAATGCTGAGCTTTTGATCACTGATGAGCTTGGCCATACCGTGATGGAAAAAGGCGGCCGTTGTTATGATGAGATTCTGGAGCATTTTGGGACAGAGCTTACTGATACACAGGGGGAGATTGACAGGGCGAAGCTGGCACAGAAGGTCTTTGCTGATGACACAGAGAGAAACTGGCTGAACCGGTTGATCCATCCGGCGGTGATCGATTATGTAGAAAAATACATTGCCGGAAGAAGGAAGCAGGAGGGCGTGATCGTTCTGGAGTCCGCACTTTTGTTTGAAAGCGGCTGTGACCGGCTTTGTGATGAAATCTGGTATATTTTTGTTTCTGAGGAGATCCGAAGAAAACGTCTGGCAGATAGCCGGGGTTACAGTCAGGAGAAGATTACAGCCATTTTGAAAAGACAGATGACGGAAACAGAGTTTCAAAAGCGCAGTGATGTTGTGATCCGCAATGACGGTACACCGGAGGAGTTGGAGAGCCGGATATTATCGAAAATAAAGACGCAGTAACGCCGGGTTTGCACAGGCCTCCAGCAAACAGCCAAGGATCAGGAAAAGTGTGGAGACGAAGAAAAATGGAAATTCACAAAGGATCAGAGAGTGTTTTGATATCGTAATACTGTGAAGCTGGCTGTGGATATGATCACAGTGATTGATACAGATCAAAAATGCGGGAATCACAAGGAATGCCTGTGGCAATAGAAAACAAAAGTATCCTGCCAGTCCCCAGAGTCCATTTAATTGGACACAGAATGCCAGCAAAAGACCATGCTGAAAACCAATGTATATGGAAAAAAGACGATAATAATATTTCCAGACATTGGTAAAAGAAAAGAACCAGAGGAGCAGAAAATATTTTAAGGTTCTGCGAATGGCAAGCAAGAAGAAATCCTGACGGTCTATTTCCAGTGTCTGAAGCTGGGAAAGCAGCGTCTGGTACAGGTGAAAAATATAAGCATATATGCCGCTGCGCAGGAGAAAGGCAGTGATACATCCAAGGGACAATCCTGCGGCAACGAAAAGAAAAACGCTGATAGAGGTATTTGACAGCGTTTTTTTTGATTGGTCTTTCATAGAGAAAACTCCTTCTGAAGCTGATTTCGGAAACAGAAAAATGATTATAATGCAGTATCTTTTTTATTATATGGAGTGGAAAAATCAAATAGAACAGAGAAATCTGTCGAAGTAATTCTGTTGTATTCCGGATGGATATTCGTTAAGGTGGAAAAGGAATTCATTGGGAGGAGTTGTGAAAAAATGAGGATACAATATAAAAACTGGTTCATGCTATTTGTGCTTTTGTGCGTAGTGGTTGCAGGCTTATATGGAATCAGCGGAAGGCTTGCCGGAAACCGGGAGGGCGCGGAAAACCGGAAGGAGGTCTGGGCAGTCAGCAAAGGGAAAAGTGCAGCGGCCGGTGGCACGAGAGGAACATTGAAGCTGTATGCAGGAGAACTGAGCGGGAGAGCTACAGCATATCATTGGGAGACGGCAGGGGATCAGAGAGTGCTTTCCCTGCTATATCAGAAAGTCGGTGATCTGGCAGAGGTGACATGGCAGAAAAAAGGCAAAGGGGCAGTTTACCGGATCCGTTTAAAAAAAGATGTGATGGATTCTGATGGAAAGCTGGTGACAGCGGATACCCTTCTTTATAATTATTATATGCGTTGTCAGGCAAGCTATCAGGGGGATGATGAGATTGATGGTATGAGTATCCGGGGGCTTCGCACCTATCGTTATGGCATAACCGGGAAAAAGCTCAGACAGAGGGTGAAAAAGGTGAAGCAGGAAATCAGAAAACCGGACAAAAAATTGCGGCAGCAGGCGGTGAAGGAGCTTGCGATTCCTGTATTGTACAGGGAATATTACTGGGTGAAAACATTATATTATAACAAGTCGGCGCAAAAAATCTGCGACCGTTATCCAGAACCGGTACAGCTGTTTGCCTATTATTATGCTCCTGATACCTCTTATACCGGTAAAGGGAAGACCGTGAAGCAGGCAGTTCAGGATATCGCAAAACAGTATGGGACGAATCTGGAGCATCTGGCAGAGATGACAGGCAGAGATTATGAGACAAAGCTGCAGGGAATGGCGATACAATACTTCTGGCCGGACCGGGCAGCAGGAGCCGGAAAGATACAGGGGATTCAAAAGCTGGATGATCGGACCGTCCGGATAGAGACAACCGGGTACCGGGAAAGTGACCTCCCAAAATTGCAGAATATCTATGTGGTTACACGGCAGTGTTCCGGAAATGCTTCCGGAGAAAAAGAATCCGGAGCCGGAAAATCAGGTAGAAGTCTGCCGGTTGGAACAGGGGCGTATATTTTGCAGGAGGAAGGAAAAAATATGCTCCGGCTGCAGGTGAATTCCTATTATCACAGAGAAGCGGTGAATCCCACGCAGATTGTTATTCAAAACGGAGATCTTACTGCCAGCCGGTGCATTCGCAGTGTATGCGATGGGACATTTGACATGGCCTGCATCTGGGAGAGGGCAGAGTATGAAAAAAAGGAGATCAGCAGCACCATGAAAAAGGGGGATGCTTTGTGGGAGTCAGCTCTTTTGGGAGGTCTGGTCTATCATCCGGGAAGGGTAAATACGACAACGATATCCAAAGAGGCTGCAGATACAGGAGATCTGGGGAACGTCATCAGAGGCTTGGAAATGAATTAGGTGGAATGATAAAAGTGTCTCAGGGACAAGGAGAGTTCTTTACATTTCCGGTGATATCCATTATGATGGAAAAGAACAGACCGGTGTGCCTGCTTTTCGGAGATGGCACGGTCAATAAAGAGTCAGAAAGGAACAGTACAATGGCACAGAATCCAATTGTAACATTTGAAACAACACAGGGCACGATCGAGGCAGAGCTTTATCCGGAGATCGCACCAAATACAGTCAACAACTTTTTGTCACTGGTAGGAAAGGGGTTTTATGATGGTCTGATCTTCCACCGCGTGATCAAAGGTTTTATGATCCAGGGAGGAGACCCGGACGGAGTTGGTACCGGTGGACCGGGATATTCTATTAAGGGTGAGTTTGCACAGAATGGCTTTGCAAATGATCTGAAGCATTCCGCAGGTGTACTTTCCATGGCACGTTCCATGATGCCGGATTCCGCAGGATCACAGTTCTTTATTATGCACAAGGATGCGCCTCATCTGGATGGCGCTTATGCCGCTTTTGGCAAGGTGACAAAGGGACAGGATGTAGTGGACAAGATCGCTGAGGTAGAGACAGATTACAGTGATGCTCCAATGGAGCCTCAGATGATGATCAAGGTAACAGCAGATACCTTTGGTGTGGATTATCCGGAGCCGGAGAAGTGCTAATGGATAGACTTGTTTTGTAGTTTGTCTGAGCGGTAACTTATAATGAAATGATAAAAAGGAGATTTTCCCATAGGGAGGTCTCCTTTTTCAGTGGAAATTGTGATGCAGTGTTCAGGAGAAAATGTTGACTTCGTTTTTTGTGTTGATTGTTCACAAAGTTTTGACATTATTATGATAGAGTAGATTTTGACGTTGCGGAGAGCCGCAAAGATTGGAGGACGAAACATTGATTGAAGTAAAAAATCTGGTGAAGCAGTATGGAAATCATGCAGCCGTGGACGATCTTTCCTTTACTGTAGAGACAGGAAAGGTAGTGGGATTTCTGGGACCAAACGGTGCCGGTAAGTCTACAACGATGAATATGATCACGGGGTATATCGCACCCACATCCGGTATCGTTTTGATCGACGGGGTAGATATGGAGGAGGAGCCGGAACTGGTTCGTAAAAACATCGGTTATCTTCCGGAAAATCCACCGTTATACCCGGATATGCGTGTTCGTGAGTACTTGTATTTTGTGGCGGAGTTAAAAAAGGTACCCCGCAAGGACAGAGATGTTATGGTCAATGAGATCATGAACCGGACGAAGATCGTGGATGTCTCTGAGAGGCTGATCCGTCACCTGTCCAAAGGATATAAACAGAGAGTCGGTGTGGCAGGAGCCATGATGGGGTATCCGGAGAGTTTGACCGACCCGTCTTATGCCGGGCAGTTGATGACGCTGACCTATCCTTTGGTCGGGAACTACGGTGTGCCGGCTTTTACCATGGAAGAGAATGGCCTGGCCACTTTTATGGAGAGCGACCGGATTTATGCCTCGGCCATTATCGTAAGCGATTATAGTCTGGCCTACAACCATTGGAATGCAAAAGAAAGTCTGGCGGACTGGCTGAAACGGGAACAGGTGCCGGGCATCACGGGAGTGGATACGCGTGAGTTGACGAAAGTGTTGCGCGAGCACGGGGTGATGATGGGTAAGATCGTGTTTGACGACGAACCGGATAACATACCCGAGGCCGATTATAACGGTGTGAACTTCGTGGATAAAGTGTCGTGTAAGGAAATCATCCGCTACAATGAAGAAGGCGGGCGGAAGAAAGTCGTGCTGGTGGATTGTGGCGTGAAACACAATATCATACGTTGCCTGCTTCGTCGTGGCGTGGAAGTGATACGCGTGCCTTGGGACTATGATTTCAACACGTTGGAGTTTGACGGCCTTTTCTTGGCCAACGGTCCCGGCGATCCGGACACGTGCGAGGCTGCGGTGGCGAACATCCGCAGGTTCCTTGCTTCTCCTTCGGTGCGCCCCTGCATGGGCATCTGTATGGGCAACCAGCTTTTGAGCAAAGCGGCCGGCGCCCGGATTTATAAATTGAAGTACGGACCCCGCAGCCACAATCAGCCGGTGAGGATGGTGGGCACGACCCGTTGTTTCATCACGAGCCAGAATCACGGTTATGCTGTGGATGCGGAAACGCTCGGGGCAGACTGGGAACCCTTGTTCGTCAACATGAACGACGGTTCCAATGAAGGCATACGCCATAAAGTGAATCCTTGGTTTAGCGCGCAGTTCCATCCGGAAGCTTGCAGCGGTCCGGTGGATACGGAGTTCATGTTCGATGATTTTGTTAATTTGCTCAAATAAGAAACAGGTGGTCTATGGAAGATAAAGGAATAAAGAAAGTCTTGTTGTTAGGTTCCGGTGCGCTGAAGATCGGCGAGGCCGGTGAGTTTGATTATTCCGGTTCGCAAGCATTGAAAGCGTTGAAAGAAGAAGGGATAGAGACGGTACTCATCAATCCGAACATCGCCACCGTGCAGACGAGCGAAGGTGTGGCCGACCAGATTTATTTTTTGCCGGTGACTCCGTTCTTTGTGGAGAAAGTCATCCGGAAGGAACGGCCGCAAGGCATCTTGTTGGCGTTTGGAGGACAGACGGCTTTGAATTGCGGTGTGGCCTTATATAAGGAAGGCATTTTGGAGAAATACGGCGTGCAGGTGCTCGGAACTCCGGTACAGGCTATCATCGACACGGAAGACCGTGAATTATTCGTGAAGAAGCTCGATGAAATCGACGTGAAGACCATCAAGAGCCATGCTTGCGAGAATATGGAAGAAGCCCGCAAGGCGGCTGCCCATCTGGGCTATCCCGTGATTATCCGTGCGGCCTATGCGCTGGGTGGATTGGGCTCCGGATTCTGCGACAATGAGGAAGAACTTAACAAGTTGGCAGAGAAGGCTTTCTCGTTTTCACCTCAAGTGTTGGTGGAGAAGAGTTTGAAAGGATGGAAAGAGATTGAATACGAAGTGGTGCGCGACCGTTATGACAACTGTATCACGGTGTGCAACATGGAAAACTTTGACCCGCTCGGCATTCATACTGGTGAAAGTATCGTGATTGCTCCCTCGCAGACGTTGACCAATTCGGAATACCACAAATTGCGGGCGTTGAGCATCCGCATCATCCGTCACATCGGAATCGTGGGAGAATGTAATGTGCAATATGCTTTCGACCCTGAGTCGGAGGATTACCGTGTCATCGAGGTGAATGCCCGTCTGAGCCGTTCTTCCGCTTTGGCTTCCAAGGCCACGGGGTATCCGTTGGCTTTTGTGGCGGCCAAGTTGGGGTTGGGTTACGGGCTGTTTGAACTGAAAAACTCCGTGACGAAAACGACTAGCGCTTTCTTTGAGCCGGCTCTTGACTATGTGGTCTGCAAGATTCCGCGTTGGGACTTGGGTAAATTCCATGGAGTGAAGAAAGAGATTGGCTCGTCGATGAAGTCGGTTGGTGAGGTGATGGCAATAGGCAGAACTTTTGAGGAGTCTATTCAGAAGGGTCTGCGTATGATTGGCCAGGGCATGCACGGCTTTATCGAGAACAAGGAAATAAAAGTGTCAGACATCGACAGCGCTTTGAAAGAACCGACCGATAAGCGAATTTTTGTGATTGAATCGGCTTTCAGAAAAGGATATACTGTAGATAAAATCCACGAACTTACAAAGATTGACAAGTGGTTCTTGAACAAGTTGAAAAACTTGCTCGACACTGCTGTCGAACTTGAAACATACTCTGATTTGGATTCTGTTTCTCCGGCGTTGCTCCGACAGGCAAAGGAGCAGGGATTCTCCGATTTCCAGATTGCGAGGGCTGTGCTTAAAGACGGAATGACAGAGTCGGAAGCGGCAAACAGAAAGGTGCGTGCATTGCGTAAGGCATATGGCATTCTTCCTGTTGTAAAGCAGATTGACACGCTTGGCGCGGAATATCCGGCTAAAACCAACTATCTGTATCTTACCTACAACGGTTCCGCTCACGACATTGACTATGAAAACGACGGAAAGTCGGTTGTGGTGCTTGGCAGTGGCGCTTATCGAATCGGAAGCTCCGTGGAGTTTGACTGGTGTAGTGTAAACGCCCTTATGACCGTGTCAAAGGAAGGCTGGCGCTCAGTGATGATAAACTATAACCCGGAAACGGTGTCGACAGACTACGATATGTGCGACCGTCTTTACTTTGACGAGCTGACCTACGAGAGGGTTATGGATATTATTGATCTTGAAACTCCTCATGGCGTGATTCTGTCGACAGGAGGTCAGATTCCTAACAACCTTGCCACCCGCCTGGATGAAGACGGGGTCAACATCCTTGGCACATCGGCAAAGAGCATCGACAATGCGGAAGACCGTCATAAGTTCTCGCAGATGCTCGATGAGTTGCACATTGACCAACCGCGTTGGCGCGAGTTGACGTCGATGAGCGACATCAATGAGTTTGTCGACGAGGTGGGCTATCCTGTTCTGGTGCGTCCGTCGTATGTGCTTTCAGGTGCGGCGATGAATGTATGCTCTAACGATGAGGAGCTGGAACGTTTCTTGAAGCTCGCAGCCAATGTGTCTAAACAGCATCCTGTTGTCGTTACTGAATTTATTGAGCATGCGAAAGAGATTGAGATGGACGCTGTCGCTCAGAATGGCGAGATAAAGGTGTATGCAATTTCAGAGCACATCGAGTTTGCCGGAGTGCATTCCGGTGATGCTACAATTCAGTTCCCGCCGCAAAAATTGTATGTTGAGACAGTGCGCCGCATCAAGAAGATTTCAAGCCAGATAGCAAAAGCTCTTAACATCTCGGGTCCGTTCAATATTCAGTATCTTGCAAAGAACAACGACATAAAGGTGATTGAGTGCAACTTGCGCGCATCCCGCAGTTTCCCGTTTGTATCAAAGGTGCTTAAGCTCAACTTCATTGATTTAGCGACAAAGGTGATGCTTGGAATTCCAGTGGAGAAGCCTAACAAGAACGCGTTTGATTTGGACTATGTCGGCATAAAGGCTTCGCAGTTCTCATTCTCACGTTTGCAGGGAGCCGATCCGGTGCTTGGTGTCGACATGTCGTCAACGGGTGAGGTAGGCTGCCTTGGCGACGACACATCGGAGGCGATTTTGAAATCAATGCTTTCTGTCGGATATAAATTCCCGAAAAAGAACGTGCTCCTCAGCACGGGTTCTGCAAAACAGAAGGCCGACATGCTCGACGCGGCTTCAATCCTGTATGAGAAAGGCTATAAGCTTTATGCCACAGGCGGTACATATAAATATTTGACAGACAATAATATCCCGGCTATCCGGGTGTATTGGCCAAGTGAAGAAGGCCAGCAGCCACAGGCCTTGGATATGCTTCACAATAAGGAGATTGACCTCGTTGTGAACATTCCAAAGAACTTGAGCAGCAAGGAGCTGAGCAATGGATATAAGATTCGCCGTGCGGCAATCGACTTGAATGTGCCGTTGCTCACCAATGCGCGTCTGGCATCGGCGTTTATCGATGCAATTGGCAAATATGGAATGGACGACATTGAGATAAAATCGTGGGATGAATACTAAAAAATAAGAACAATGAGAAAGAAAGCAATATTTTTGATGATGGCGTTGGCTCTTGCATCAACGCCGGCGATGTTGGCTCAGGAAGCTGCCGACACTACATTCGTTTTTAAAGATATAAAGGTGAATCCGACCACATCGGTCAAAGACCAGAACAAATCGGGTACATGCTGGAGTTTTTCGGGTGTCTCGTTTTTGGAGGACGAACTCCTTAAAAATGGCAAGGGCGAATTTGACTTGTCGGAAATGTATATAGCCCGTCAATGCTATATCGACAAGGCAATACACTATGTGCGGTATTGCGGCGCCACAAATTTTGGACAGGGCGGCAGCATCCTTGATGTGCCGTATGTTTACGATGCGTATGGAATGGTTCCGGAAGAGGTATACGCTGGCTTGAATTATGGCGAGGAAAAGCACAACCACGGAGAACTTGCAGCTGTGCTTGAGGCGTATCTGAAGGAAATTGTGAAAAATCCAAATGCGAAATTGTCGGAGGCGTGGCTCAACGGATATATCGGAATTTTGGACGCTTACCTTGGAAAAGCGCCTGAGAAATTTATGTACAAGGGCAAGGAATACACTCCACGCTCATTCGCCGATATGCTCGGTTTGAAAATGGATGACTTTATTCCTGTGACATCGTTCACCCATCATCCTTTCTATAAGCCGTTTGTGCTTGAAGTGCCCGACAATTGGTCGAATGGTCTGTATTACAATGTGAAACTTGACGAGTTGAAGAAAATCGTTGACGATGCCATTGAAAAAGGATATACTGTGCTTTGGGCGGCTGATGTCAGTGAAAAGGGTTTCAAATGGTACGACGGTGTGGCTTTGATGCCGAAGGTTGACCGCAACAAAGAGCGCACGGGAACCGAATTGGCAAAGTGGGTCAAACTGAAATCGTCGGAAAAGGAAGAAGAACTTTATGACTTCAAGGGCCCGGTTGAGGAAATTGAGGTGACTCAGGAGTCGCGCCAGAAAGGATTCGACAATTATGAGACAACTGATGACCATGGTATGGTGATCATTGGAAAGGCTGAGGATCAGAAAGGAAACAAATATTATAAGGTAAAAAACTCGTGGGACACAGACCAAGTTTACCAAGGCTATTTCTATGTTTCTGAGGCATATTTCTTGTCGAAGACAATGAGCATATTGGTCAACAAAAAGGCTGTGCCGTCTGACCTTTTGAAGAAAATGGGTTTGTAAGCCATTGAGATTCTATGATTTCTATACAGAATTTAAGCGTAGAATTTAATAGTACAGCCCTTTTCAGCGGCGTGAATTTTGTCATAAACAAGCGTGACAAAATAGCCCTGGTCGGGAAGAATGGAGCCGGCAAGTCAACGATGTTGAAGATAATAGCCGGACTCCAGGAACCGACAGGCGGTGTCGTCGCCGCGCAAAAAGACATTACAATCGGCTATCTCCCGCAGCAAATGATTCTGACTGACGAACGTTCTGTTGTGGAGGAGGTGCGCACTGTGTTTGGAAAATTGGACGAGATGAAGGCTTCTCTTGCCCGTATGAACACAGAGCTTGCCGAACGGACGGATTATGAGTCGGAATCGTATGCCGAACTGATTGACCGCATCTCTAATCTGAGCGACTTGGTTCAGATGGAGGAGAGCGAGAACGGGGAGGCGGAACTTGAGAAGACGCTGCTTGGTCTGGGATTTGTCCGCTCTGATTTTGACAGAAACACATCGGAATTCAGTGGCGGATGGCGCATGCGTATAGAATTGGCAAAACTGTTGCTGATGCGTCCGGATGTGTTGTTGCTCGATGAGCCGACCAACCACCTCGACATTGAGTCTATTCAATGGCTTGAAACGTTCTTGAAGCAGAAGGCTAACGTTGTGGTTCTCGTGTCGCACGACCGTGCATTCATTGACAATGTGACAAACCGCACGTTGGAGATTTCGTGTGGCAAGGTCTACGACTATCAGGTTAATTATTCGAAGTATGTCGTTCTGCATCAAGAGCGTATAGAGCAGCAGATGCGGGCGTATGAGAATCAGCAAAAGCAAATACAGCAGACTGAAAGATTCATTGAGCGCTTTCGCTACAAGGCTACTAAGTCGGTGCAGGTGCAGAGCCGTATAAAGCAGTTGGAGAAAATAGAGGAAATAGAGGTTGACGAGGTCGACAATTCGCGATTGAATCTGAAATTTCCTCCTGCTCCACGGTCGGGCGACTATCCTGTAATCTGCGAAGGTGTTGCCAAAAAATATGGCGACAACACAGTGTTTTCCAATGTCGACCTTACAATCAAACGCGGCGAGAAAGTCGCTTTTGTGGGCAAGAACGGTGAGGGAAAGTCAACGCTTGTGAAGTGCATAATGAACGAAATTCCGTATGATGGAAATCTGAAAATCGGGCATAATGTAAAAATCGGCTATTTCGCTCAAAATCAAGCGTCTTTGCTTGATGGCGAAATAACGGTGTTTGACACGATTGATCAAGTGGCGGTTGGCGACATCCGCACGAAAATAAGGGATATCCTCGGTGCGTTTATGTTTGGAGGCGAGGCGTCTGACAAGAAGGTGAAAGTGCTTTCGGGTGGAGAAAAAACTCGATTGGCAATGATTCGTCTGTTGCTTGAGCCTGTCAACCTCCTTATCCTTGACGAGCCTACCAACCATCTGGATATGAAGACAAAGGATGTGTTGAAGCAGGCAATAGCCGATTTTGACGGAACAGTGATTGTCGTGTCGCACGACCGTGACTTCCTCGACGGATTGGTTGAGAAGGTTTATGAGTTTGGCGGAGGCAAGGTGCGCGAGCATTTGGGCGGAATTTACGACTTCCTGCAGCACAAGCAGATGGAATCGTTGCGCGAGTTGGAGAAGTCGGCGCCCTCCAAAACCGACAATGACCAAATTCAGGAGCCGGCAGTTTCTTCCGGAAAGCAGTCGTATGCGGAAAAGAAGGAGTTTGAGAAACAGATAAGAAAAGCGGAGCGGCTCGTGAAGGATGCGGAAGCGAAAGTTTCGCAACTTGAGGCGGAACTGAAAGTTGTTGAGGACAAACTGGCTGCCGGTGCAACCGACAATGATCTCTTTGAACGGCATGGCGAAGTCAGCAAGAGTTTGGATGCGGCTATGTCGGAATGGGAAGATGCTACAATGGAATTGGAAAATTTGAAAAACAATTAAATAAAAGGACATTATGAAACTAAAGTACAGTTTTATGTTGTTGGCTTTGGCTGGCGTGATGAGCGCCAATGCCGGTGAGCCGAAGACTGGTGTGTCGAGAGAGAATCTGGATGAGTCGGTTTCTCCCTGCACCGATTTTTATCAATATGCATGTGGCGGATGGCAAAAATTGAATCCGCTGAAGCCTGAGTACTCGCGCTATGGCTCTTTTGACATGCTCGGCGAGAACAATAAGAAGCAGTTGCATGATTTGGTTGAGGGTCTGTGCGGCACCTCTCACACGTATGGCTCTGTAGAGCAGAAAATCGGCGATTTGTATTCTATGGGTATGGACAGCGTGCGCTTGAACAAAGAAGGCGCAAAACCAATAAAGGCTGACATCAAGCGCATTGAAAAGGCAAAACGCGAAGATATTACAGGCATTCTCGGATGGATGCACAGCTTCTCATCGGCATTCTTCGGAGTGGGCGTTATGAGCGATCTGAAAAATTCTGACATCAACATCCTTTATTGGGGTCAAGGCGGCCTTGGCTTGGGCGACCGCGACTATTATATGAATGATGATGCCCAGACATTGAAAATCCGTGAGGCATACAAGCAATTTATCGTGAAGCTTCTGATGCTGTCGGGTTATAAAAAGGCCGACGCTGAGCGTATGCGCGACAACGTTATGGGAATAGAGATGGAGCTTGCAAAGGTGGCAATGACCCGTACGGAGCAGCGAGACTACATGGCGCAATACAACATCCGTACTCTCGCAGAAGTTGAAAAACTTTGCCCCAACATTGATTGGAAGCAGTATCTGACGGCTCAATATCTTCCTATTGTCGACAGTATGTGCGTAATGCAGTTGAAGTCGTTGGAGAAGGTGAACGAATTGATTGCAAACAAAAGTATGCGTGAAATCAAGGACTATCTGATTTTCCATTTGGTTAACTCTGCGTCGGATTATCTTGGCGACAATTTCCGCAAGGTGAACTTTGAGATGAGCAGTACAATTTCAGGTGCGGAGCAGGACAGACCGCGTTGGAAACGTGCATTGTCAGTTCCTGACGGAATGCTTGGCGAGGCATTGGGACAGATTTATGTGAAGAAATATTTCCCGGAGGAGTCTAAGCAAAGAATGCTTGAGCTTGTCGGAAATCTGAAAACGTCGCTTGGCGAGCACATCCAGAACTTGGCTTGGATGAGCGATGCCACCAAGTCGAAAGCAATGGAGAAATTGTCGGCATTTACAGTAAAAGTAGGTTATCCTGACACTTGGAAGGATTATTCAGGAATCATCATCGACCCGAAAAAATCATATTGGGAAAATGTGAAGTCGGCAAGCATCTTCCATGTGAAGGACTCTAATGAGAAATGTGGCAAGCCGGTCGACAAGGCAGAGTGGGGTATGACTCCGCAGACAGTAAATGCATATTACAATCCGTCGACCAATGAAATCTGCTTCCCTGCAGGTATCCTTCAAGCTCCGTTCTTCTCTCCTGACGCTCTCGACTGCGACAATTATGGTGCAATCGGCGTTGTAATCGGACATGAGATGACTCATGGATTTGACGACAACGGACGTCAGTTTGACAAAGATGGAAATATGGAAGACTGGTGGACTAAGGACGATGCAGAAATGTTTGACTCTCTTGCAAACAAATTGAAGGCTCAATTTGACAAGATTGTGGTCATCGATTCTCTCCATGCCAACGGCAAGTTGACTCTTGGCGAGAATATCGCCGACCAGGGCGGTTTGCGAGTTGCCTACACTGCATACCTTAAGACAAAAGAAGCGAAGGAAAACAAAGTTGTTGACGGTTTCACGCCAGCACAGCGTTTCTTCTTGTCGTATGCCAATGTGTGGGCAGACAATATCCGTCCAGAGGAAATCCGTCGTCGCACGACTACCGACCCTCATTCGCTTGGTCGTTGGAGAGTGAATGCAACCTTGAAGAATATCGATGCTTTCTATGAGGCATTCGGCATCAAGGAAGGCGATCCGATGTATATAGCGCCGGCAGACCGTGTGGTAATCTGGTAATCGACAAGAAAAAGACAAAAAAGCGTTGGATTCATTGAATTCAGCGCTTTTTTTGTATCTTTACGCAATGAAGACGTTGGATGTGTTTCAATTTAAGCAATTCTCTGTGCGGCATGCAAAGAGTGGAATGAAAGTCGGGACAGACTCTGTCCTGCTTGGGGCATGGGCTGATTTTGTGGCAAGAAACCGAATATTGGACGTCGGAGCAGGAACAGGAATTTTGGCTCTTATGGCGGCTCAGCGCAATGCCGACGCTATGGTGGATGCTGTGGAGATAGACGCCGTCGCAGCGGAGGAGGCTTTGCAGAATGCGGAAAACAGCGCATGGGGCGGACGGATAAAAATATTCGAATGCGACTTCCTGCGCTTTGAAAGTGGCTCAAAGTATGATTATATAGTGTCCAATCCACCATTCTTCGATTCGGGTGAAAGAGCGCCCGATGCACGCAGAGCTATGGCGAGACATACTGACACGTTGCCTTTCTCTGAGTTCTTTGGCAGATGCAAATCGTTGCTGTCAGACGACGGACTTGTTGGCTTGATTGCTCCGGCAGAGGTAAGGCAGACAATAGAGTTCTGGGCAGGAGAGGCAAATTTGTGGCTTCGGCGCCGCACTGCAGTGAGAACAACTCTGAAGAAACCCATAAGGCGTTACTTGTGGGAGTTCTCAAATTTGCCGGCGGCATTGGAGGAGTCGGAAATCGTGCTTCAGGAAGGACCGGAGCGAAGCAGGGAATTCAAAATGCTTACGGAAGCTTTTTATATCCACTGACTTAATAAGTTGTAAAAATATATAAATGCGTCAATTCTGATTAAACTAAATGAAAGTTTATTTGTCATTAGAATAAAAGTGAAAGACTATGAAACGGAATTATCTTTTAATTTTGGCAAGTGTCTTGACTCCGCTGTTGGTGTCAGGACAGAGCTATTATGACGATGATATTTACTACAATCCATCTAAAGTAAAGAAGACGGAGAAGCGTGAAGTCAAAAAGCAGATAACTGAGGAAACTGCGGATTTTGAAGAACCGACATACCAGGTGTATACAAGCAATCCTCGCGATGTCGATGAATACAACCGCCGTGGCGCATACAAAGTTTCTGCCGACACAATTTCTGCCGACACAGTGGTGGCAAATCCTGATGTTTTCCAATACACAGAGCGTATGGAGCGTTTCGACAATCCTACAATCGTGGTTTCGTCTGACGACAGCAGATTGAAGGAACTCTACTATGCTGACAATGTGAATATATATGTAGGGACACCATCGGTTACATGGTCGATTGGCGGATTCTATAATCCGTGGTACAGCCCGTGCTACAGGTCGTCATGGTACTACAATTCGTGGTATTGGTCATTTGGATGGGGATGTTATCGCCCGTATTACGGATGGTATGACCCATTCTGGGGACCGTCGTATCCATATTACGGTTGGGGATATGGATGGAGTTATCCGCACTATTATCCATACTATCCATATTATCCGGGCGGACATCATTACTATTCTGATGGCGGACGCAGACCGTTCAGTGCATCTCACAGCCCGAGCGGACGCAGACCGGAATTGAGCAGACGCGGAAATTATAGCGGGTCCGACAGTTACAGATCAACAGGCCGCCGTCCGTCGTCTTCTTATTACACTCCGTCGACAAGACCTTCGGACACCGCCCGCCCGTCGACAACCTACAGTGGATATCGAGGTGGCTCGACAACATATACGTCGCCAAGCACTAATCCGGGACGCCGTCCGTCGGTGAGCACAGAGCGTACCACTCCGTCGTATTCATCTCCGAGCCATTCCACAGACCGTACGCCTTCATACAGGCAGCCGTCGACATCTTCGCCAAG
>ENA-ORRO01001225-ORRO01001225.1-human-gut-metagenome-genome-assembly--contig:-NODE-1225-length-18712-cov-4.822319_pt1 | contig 18712 bp, 17 predicted proteins | sample MGYA00242176_ERZ509136 | MGnify/ENA primary metagenome ERZ509136 (study PRJEB26280, sample SAMEA2338644) | human gut metagenome | biome: human gut; feature: human-associated habitat; material: faeces...
TTCAGGATCGACTCTACAAGAGCGACTTCGATCGATTCCTCATGTTGGAGCAGTCGACGCATGATGCTCTGCCGGAGGATTGACTTTCTATTGTTTACAGCAGCGCAAAATAAAACTCTTTTCTTGTTGAAAAACTCGGGGCTCCAAAATTAACGGAGGCATCCGTTAGGGGTGCCTCCGTTAGTTTTAGAACAGCTGTAGCGCGATTGAGAAGGCGAAAGGAAGAGAAATGAGACGCAGCAAACTATCTGACCATACCTTTCAAAAAGGCAAGTTTATAACGCCAATAAATGCAATACCGCTGATGCATGAACTTGAAGACGAAAAGTCGTGGACTTATGGCCGCATGCCAGAGTACCTTTGGATTGGATTGATTTTGAAATATTATGGACGAGATGAAGGGTTAAGAAAGTCCTACGGCATTATTTCTGCATTACACAAATTGGCACCTGGCCTCTATACAGCAAGATTATCACAGATATTAAAGCTGGACGCAGATATTCAAAAGAGATTTTATGATTACATTATTTGCAGTGGAGCTAAAGAAGCACTTGCGCCGTTAACGGTTTTTCTTACTGCAAGCAAAGCCCCGGTTTTTGCTAAGTGCTTTTATTGTCCAGATCAGAGTGTTGAGGACAGGTGTGAAGCGATAATTCAGACAATGCGTGAAATAATGGATCACCAATCTAATGAAGCAACTGATATCAGGTTTGTAGCACTCTATTTTAATCAACTTTCAGGGGAAGTACATCTTTTAAGAGAACAGGTGGATTTGCTGGTGGCCTATCCGTCATCCAAACACACTGATGAAATAATGTGCATGGCTCGTCCAACAGTACGTTCTCTTGAAATGATGATTTTGACTTTTGAAGAGGTTGACTCTGCATACTTGAAGGAATTTTGGAGGTGTGTAAGCGAAATGACAGATTGCAGTATATTCGCCATTCGATTTTCAGAGGAAAAGAGAAACATCACCGCATACATGGAAAAACTGCATGAGGTATTTGTGTATCTCTCGGAACTGTTTTTAACAGCTGCCCCGCTTAATGAGAAAATGAGTGTTTTGCTCGGGATTGCGACATATTCTTATAAGCGATTGAAGGAAATTTATGAGCATCAGTTATTTAATTCTATATCTGGCAGAAGTTGCGTGCGTGTCTTGATTGAAGACTATATTATGATGAAATATCTCGTAAAAAACGAGTCGTTTCATGAAAATATTTGGCGTGATTATCAGCTGTATGGTATGGGGCTATATAAGCTCGTTTTAGCAAGGCACAGGGAAAATGGTGCTTTAGAGGAATCTCATTTCGACGAAAAATATATCGAAGCTTTAGTCAATGAATTCAAGGGTGAAGAATTCATTGATATGGATACTAAATATTTTGACAAGCAAAACATAAGGCTTAAAGCGGAAGATGTCGGAGAGAAGAATCTATATGGCTTATATTACGATTACGATTCTTCTTTTGAACATGGATTATGGGGAGCTATTCGTGAGTCTTCTCTTTTGAAATGTAACAACCCCGCTCATAAATATCATTGTGTTCCGGATGTTGAGGACGAAACCAGATTGAAAACCGTTCTGCCAGATTGTATTATGATTATGAACAAAACTATATCTTTTTTGGACGAGATATATGGTATCCCAGAACAGTTGTTAAATGAGGTAATTAACTTTGAAATCAAACCTATTGCTGGATAAGATTCATTTAATACAAACTGAATATAAAGAATTGCTCGCAACTTTGTTGCCAAAATTAAAAAGTAGCCATTCACCAGAAGCGTTGGATGAAATTAATTTATTCTGGCTGCGTCATATCGAGGAAATTCAGCTGTATCTAAAAGCTTGGTTCCCTGGTGAAAACAGTTACGTTTTCACGGCTGCCACATTTATGGATTTTGAGGATAACGAACACTTACCTTTTTTGTTAATGGGAGACAAGCATATTCTTGATGATCCTCTGAGTAAGTATTCAGAAATACGAAGTAAAATGCCAGATGGCAAAGATGCTGAATTTCTATATGAGCAAATCGGAGTGACAGCAGAAGATAATCTGAAGCTATTAGAAAATGTTCATGGTGAAATCCTCATACTGCCGCTTCGACTTCTCAACCAATCAAATGGCTATCATTCGCTCTATAGCGTCGGGGGACAAGCATTTATTAGCCTTTTTAATGGAATCGACAATCTGAACGATTACTTTGCAAAGTGTAACAGCATTGATGATATTATACGATTTGCCCGTGAAGATATTGGAAGATTAGTGATGTTCTCGGAAGATGATAATGTGATGTTACCATTTGGAGAGCGGTTCAGGGGCGCTTTGTCTGGAACCAAATACATGGTAGATCGAGCCAAGCCAGATTCATACAATTTCTTTATACTTGTATTTGGGTGTATCCAACAAGCCATTGATGTTCTTGTATCGTGTATAGAGTACGGCTGTATCCCATATATTAGATATCCAGTTTCGCTTCACTACATCTCACTATTGTCGGAAAGTATGTTAGACATAGAGCACATAGTCAAGCTTCGTTTCAAGATGAGTGTTGCATTTGTTGTTTATCAGCTTTGCGATAAGGGTAGACTTGCAAGAGTTAGTTTAGAAGAGTTTTTGAAACAGATTCAGGCATATAACTTTAATGAAAAGCTGTTCCGAGTTCTTGCCGAACATGATATTAATGAAAATAGTTTCTTAGGGCATACAATTACACAGCTGGTAATTGACGAGTTAGAGGCATTCTATAATATACTGGCTGAAGAAAGCGGTATATAAAGTAAAAAAATCTGGCGAGTAACTGATAGAGATACAGCGGATGTGGTTTCTGACTTTGTAACCAAGGTTGCGGAGAGCGAGTTTTACGATCAGCGGGCGAATGCGTAAAATTGCGGCTTGACCACAGTTCCACCACAGACAGATGTGGAAACAACGGAGGCTGCACTTCTCGAAAGTTCTGGAAACAACGTTGTTCGGAACAAAAATGACTAAAAACAAGTAGAAATTGTTATAAAAATTATCAAAAATCTCTTGGTAAGGATGAGGTCGGCGGTTCGAATCCGCCCAGCAGCTCCAAAAAGTCCTGTTTTCTCTCGAAAGCAGGACTTTTTCTTTACTTTTTTGCCAATTTAATCTGTGGGTCACGGTGTGGGACAGTTTTGACCCACACCGTGACCCACACGCGGAAATGCGCAGAAGGGGCGAAAAAGGAGCGGAAAGGAAGTTCGGCAATCTATCAGATGGCTTTTGCTACTTTTAATGCACAATATGCGTATTCATTCATCTTTTAATCGCCTAAGTGGAACCTCAAACTGTTCTACCATTTGGTACATAGGTTCTTTCCCCTCAAGGAAGTCTTGATAGTCTGGATACTCTTCGTAAAGCTTCAGCTTTTGAAGGACTTCCCGCGCCGTTTTAGCGCCTACACTCCGACTCCAGCCAGCAAAACCTATTGAATAGTTAATTGTTTCGGGCTTAAATGGCCACGGCCTTTTTACTTCTTGCCGCAAATGAATTTTCCCATTCTCCAATTTTGTTGTAATGTTTGCCCCCTCCAGTGCGGCTATAAATTCTTTCATTGTTGGCGAAACATGATTGTCCCATGTCTGTCCAGCCGCCCTCTGTTTTGACGGTTACGGACAAATCACTCAATTAAAAAATATTGCACTGCTATTATGCATCACTGTAACGAGAACGCATTGTATACTCCGTTCCGTTTCGTGTTAGTAGGAAACCAATGGGACTGCCTTGATAAAGGCTGTCAATCCACCGCTGATCGGCACTCCCGATGGGGCTGATGACCCCTTCATATTGAAAGGAAACATCTATTTCCACAATCCAAGTATCTTTGCTGATTTCAGATGGTCTAAGTACGTATATGTCCGCGCTTTCTCTGCCCATATCAGTCGTTGGCAGTAGGCGCACTTTGAGATCCCTGTACTCCGTAATCGTAAATGTTCGAGCATCGGAAGGAGTCATCAAGTCGTCGAGGAACGATTTTGCTAATTCGACAGCAGCTTCCTCGGGATAGGTAGTGCTTTCTTCAGAATCTAAGGCTCCCTCTCCGCTTACATAAACGTACAGTTTTGTATTCTCAATGGGAATGGAATACGGCGTTTTAGGTTGAGGATCACTGACGGGTACTTGAGGCAGCGGGACATCGGCAGGCATCTGAATTCTGCGCAACACAAGCAATGCAACTAGCGCACACAGCACTGCAGCAACCATCCAGTGGATATGCTTTCTGCGTATATATTGAGCGAATTTACCATCGTGTGCCATTTGCTAACCTCCTTACCTGTTTCTTTCTACCTTCAGAAACGTGATGACCTAGCGATCTCTTTTTTAGTCGATTCCCCTCACATTCATAAAGCGGTAGTTTTAAGCCCACCGCAAAGGACTGCCTTGCGGTGTAAAGAATACTGTGGATTGGATTTCTTTTCTGCACCTCATTATAATACAATAATACAAACCGCGCGGAAGTAAAAGGGGATAAATACAAACAAGCCATTTATTTTCCGCCAAGGCTTTCACTACTTGTTTTGTAAACACACGAACACAAGCAATTAGGCTGAATATTTCATATGTCACCTCCCTACTGATATGCCAACGTGGATGCTCTATTAGTATAGTTGATTTAACATGGCCGATTATTACAACATTTCCCAATTAATTGAAATTTGTCCTGGTTCTCCTGCCCAGATGTCTCTATCAGAGTCAGGCTCTCCTTGGGCGAATATCCCTACAGCACCGAGTGCAGGGTGTGTCCATCTGACACGGAAGAAGATTTGGTTGCTGTTGTCCCGAGTGTGCTACCTGCAACACAGATATTTTTATTGTAACATGGACTGTTGCGCTTTGCAACGAGGGGGTTTGTTAAGTGCCAAGTCAGATTCTTGGCATACCCCGTGTGCTGGTGACCTCGCGGACGCTGCCGCCGCGCAGCTTGTTATACTCCTCGCGAGTCATGTCCACGTCTGCCGCCAGCAGATGGTTGGTGATGTTGTGCTCCACGGTCAGGTTGAACAGCAGCTTGGACATGCGGTTTGCGAACACGCCCAGCGTTCCCTTCAGCACGTCAGCCACTGCGTGGGGCAGGAACGCTCCGGCGTTCTGCACCTTCAGGTAGCCGTCATAGAACCGAACGGCCTTTTCTACGAACTCACTTTGGCTGCCGCAGTTAGCCAGTGGCGCGTTTATTTCTATCATTTTCTTTGATTCCGGCGTAAGCCAGAAAGCGTACTTTTTCTCCTTGAATTTTTACCGTGACCCCGCAGTTTTTCCCGTAACTGCCGTCACTCCTGCCATACGGAAGGTAAAGGATACTCAGTACGGAGCTATCCTGCGTCATATCTCAAGCATCCCTTGCGATCCTGCGCTGGCGGCTTTTTTGTTCTTGCGTGGGTATAGATATCCAGCGTGGCGGAGAGCTGGCTGTGGCCGAGGATACCCGCTACCGTTGCCATATCCGCACCGCCTGCGATCATCAGGCTGGCAGCGGTGTGGCGCAGGCTGTGGATATTGAGCTGCTCTCGGTCGATATCCCGCCATTGCAGGGCGCAGCACTCGCCGCGCCGCATCCCCGTGGCAATGATAAGCTTGAAGTATGTCTCATACTTGATGCTCTCATTTTCCAGTGCAGCGATGATTTTCTGCGCCGTTTCTTCGTCGGCAATCTTTTTCCCTGTTTTCTTACCTGCGTAGCGCGACATGGAAGTGGTGACAGAACACCTATTTCCATGGAATATGTTTCCTGTTGTGAGCTACGAGTATCATTTATGGCCGGTAGACTTGCATTACCGAGACTCGCTCTCGAGGAGGAAATAGACGTACCAATCACTGGAAATGTGCTTTCAGGCAATGGCTTTCCTGTTATGTCACGTTTTGGTTAACACAAGTCACTTTCCAACGATCCTTCCAACAAACGCCCCAAATCTACGCAAAACTTCTCGATACATATTAAAACACATCAACACGAGAAGATCCCCCAATCCCTTGCAGTACAGGGGATTGGGGGATCTTACTTGGCATGAATGGGTACACCGTAAACGCATCCACGCCATTTTGCAGAACTAACGCAGCGAATGTGTACCCTTACGCAAAGTTCTTCCTATGGAACTTGTACGAACGCCATCCAAGTGATATACTTTTTGAAACGCCCCGGAAAGGACTGAGTGTATGGACCGTGCTGCCGACTTGTGGACCTTGGTCAGCAATTTAAAAAATGCCGCTTATGATGAACAGGTACATATTCTGCAAATGCTGGGCGATAAGCTTATCAATGATTGCCGCATCGAGGTCTTTGGCGTGACCATTGAGCCGCTATGGGTAGAGGCCTATTGCTATGACGAAACGCATTTCCCCGACTACAATACCCATCGCAGCCGCAAGCAAAAAAACCGGTTTGGACAGATGTATTTCCATGAGCGAGGCTACGGCGGTGTGGATATTTGCTTATCAAATTCGGAGGATTTCTGCCTGTCCTTTCTGCTGAAGGCTACTCTCGCCAACGGGCACTTTCTGACGCAGACGCAGCTTCCGCGCGTGCTGTTGAGCACCGGCAAAACGAAAGCGGACTTCGAGCATCTGGAGGACATACTCCACCCTGCGGACGCCCGTCACACCATCTGCCACACGACCCGTGTGAACTTGACCAAACCCTGTTACAGCGACGCCCCGCTGACCTCATTTGCGCTGGACGCAATTCCCAAGTATGATTTCCGGTTCGCCCGGAAAAACCTTCGCGAGAATGTACGGACGTACCTGCTGGCCTATATGGCCGCACATCCGGACTGTATCGAACAAGAATGTAGGGCAGAGTGCCGCCGTGTGTTCGGATGGGTGCCCAATCTGGTGCGGACATGGGTGCACAACTGATGTGCAGCTTGTTATTGCTCTGGCTGCCGTAGGAACAGCACGCCCAGGGTGCCGGGGCCGCAGTGTGAGGACACAGTGCAGCCAGCCTGAGTGACGAATACCTCCTGGAAGGGTGCCAACTCCCGTACCAGCTTCGTCAGCTCCTGTAGAGTGCCCTCCGCCACCTCGCCGGAGTGGGTGATGAAAGCGTGATCAGCCACAACTGTCTTATCCGCCAACCGTTCGGTGATATACTGGCGGTACACCTTTTCCATGGCGCCGCGGTACTTTTTGCAGACTGCCAGCTTGCCCTCCCGCATTTCAAGACAGGGCTTCAGCTTCAGCATATTGGCGCCCAGCGCCGTCACGCCGCTGCAGCGGCCGCCCTTCCACATAAACTCCAGTGTGTCCAGTACGAAGCTGGTGTCGCTGCAGGGTGTCAGGCGGCGCAGCTCTGCGGCGATGTCCGCCGCCGTCATACCGCTGTCCCGTAGCTTGGCCCCCTGTAGTGCCAGCAGCCCGCCGCCGGTGGAGAGCTGGCGGCTGTCCACCACGTGGATCTGTCCCTGGCCCGTCAGCTCCTGTGCCGCCAGCACCGCGTTCTGGCAGGTGCAGGACAGCTCCGAGCTGATGTCGATGTGGACGATGTCATAGCCTTCCGCTAAAAGCGGGGAGAAAAATGCCTTGAACGCTTCTGGACTGATCGCTGTTGTTTTGGGCAGGGTGCCGTTCCGGCGGTAATCGGTGTACAGCTCCGCCGAGGTGTAGTTTCCGTCATCAGGGAAGACACGCCCGCCACTCTGGATAGTCAAGGGTATGGTGCGGATATGGAAGCGCTCCAGCAGCTGGGGCGTCAGGTCACAGGTGCTGTCGTAGGTGATGCAGACAGGTCTGGGCATGGGGTGTTCCTCCTATTTTTCCTATGGTAACGGCAGTATACCGAAGAAACCTCAACGTAAGCTCAAAAAATCTCGATTTTTGAGAACAGGTGTGATAAAATCCAAAAAAACACAAGGGAGGGACAGACATGTTCCGCATTTTGGTGGCCGAGGACGATGACAACGCCAGATTTCTGATGTGCGAGGTGCTGCGGCGTGCCGGGTACGAGCCGTGCCCTGCGCGGGACGGTGTGGAGGCGCTGGAGGTGATGGAACACTACCAGTGCGATCTGGCGGTGGTGGATATCACTATGCCGCGGATGGACGGCATCACCTTCACCCAGACGCTGCGGGAGGGGAACTGCGATCTGCCGGTGCTGATGGTGACGGCCCGCGTGACCCAGGAGGACAAGCGCCGGGGTTTCCGGGCGGGGACGGATGACTATATGGTCAAGCCAGTGGACGAGGAGGAGATGCTTTGGCGTATCGAGGCCCTGCTGCGGCGGTATTGCAGCCGGGCAGACCGACGCTTGACGGTGGGCACCACGGTGCTGGACCGCGGCTCCCTGCAGGTCATCACTCCGCAGAGTACGTGGCAGCTGTCCGCTAAGGAGTTTTTGCTGCTGTATAAGCTGCTGTCTTACCCCCGGACGCTTTTCACAAAACGGCAGCTTATCGACGACATATGGGATCTGGACAGTGATGTGGACGAGCACACTGTGGAGGTTTACATCTCCCGACTGCGAGAGAAATTCCGGGACAACCCGGATTTCGAGCTGCGGACGATTCGGGGATTTGGCTATATGGGGATGCCCCGGGAGGACGGCAATGGCCAGAAATAAGGTGAAAAAAGAAAAGCCGCCTGTCCGGCTGCTGGGCACCATGTTCCTGCTGGTGCTGGGGCTGGTGGCGGTGTATGTGGGGATGGCGTTGGGGATATTTACACTGGTGCAGCGGCTGGTGCATCTGGAGGACGCCAGCTATACGCTGCTGTGGCCCATCCTCATCCTTTCGGTCAGTGCCATCCTGGGCGTACTGCTGGCCATATTCATTTTCCGTGGGTATCTGGCGCCGCTGTCACGGTTGATGCAGGCCACGCAGTCGGTGGCGGAGGGCGATTATACCGTGCGGGTGGATATGCGGGGCGCCCGGGGCGAGGTGGCGGAATATATCCGCAGCTTTAATAAAATGGCGGAGGAACTGTCCAGCGTGGCGCTGCTGCGAATGGACTTTGTGAATACCTTTTCCCACGAGTTCAAAACGCCGCTTATCTCCATCCGGGGATTTGCCAAGCTGCTGCAAAACGACGACCTGACACCGGAGCAGCGGCGGACCTATACGGACACCGTGGTGCAGCAGTCCGAACGGCTGGCTGCTATGAGCACCCACGTTCTGGAGCTGGCCCGGTACGAAAACACCGAGATCGTGTCCGACAAGACGCTGTACAGCCTGGATGAACAGCTCCGCCGGTGTGTGCGCCAGCAGGAGAGGGAGTGGCTGAAAAAGAGCCTGACCGTGGAGGGAGACCTGGATCCGGTGGACTATTACGGCAATGAGGAGCTGGTGGAGCACATCTGGTCTAACCTGCTCTCCAACGCTATCCGGTTTACGCCCGCCGGCGGGCAGATCACCGTGGTGCTGCGGCGGGGTGAGGGAGAGGTCACCGTGTCTGTCTCCGATACGGGTATCGGTATGGACGAGGAGACACAGCGGCACATTTTCGACAGGTTCTACCGGGCTGCGCCATACCCGGATGACCGGGGCAACGGCCTGGGCCTCTCCATTGTCCGCCGGGTGGTAACGCTGTGCGGCGGGAGGGTGACGGTGTTCTCCCGCCCTGGAAATGGCTCCACATTTACCGTGACGCTGCCCGCAGAGGAATAACGGTGCGATCCGCCGGATAGTGATGTGTATAAAAAGGCACCTTTGGTTAAACAAGCACCCGCCGCACAAAAGGGAACGACCGCCCATTCGGCGGTCGTTCCCTTTTATCGTGGGGTGGGACAGGCCCCCTGAAATGCCGGAAGCCCGGCCCGGCACAAGGCCGGACCGGGCCCCGGCGCTGGAGGGGACCAGCACCCTTCGCTGAGAGGTCCAGGGGGGGTAAACGCACAAAACGCGGGGGATGTCAGTACAGGGGAATTACGTTATCGCTGTGTTATGCTGTGTCAGCCGTTACTTGGCAGCCTTCTTGGCTTCCTTGGCGGCCTTGTCAGCCAGGTAGTACATACCGGGAGTGTTGTAGTACTCCTTCTGCAGGTCCTTCACCTGCTTGCACATCAGCAGCAGGCCGATCATGTTCAGGATGACGATAATAGCCATGAAGCCGTCGGTGATCATGTACATGGTGGTCACGTTGGAGAACGCGCAGGCGATGCCGATGAACAGGGGATACATAAACACTCAGATCTTGGAGAACTTACGGCCGAACAGGATCTCAGCCTGGATCTGGCCGAAGAAGCCGGCGGAAATGATCGTGGAGAACACGAACATGAACACCGTAATGGCGACGAAAATGGCGCCGAAGTTACCGAACACGGACTGGAAAGCAGCCAGGGCCAGCTGGCCGGAGCTCAGACCCTCCTGGGTCCACACGCCGGAGGCCAGAACAGCCAGGGCGGTGATGGTGCAGATAACGATGGTATCCATGAAGACTTCGAAGATACCGAACTGGGCCTGACGGATGGGGTGATCCGTATCGGCGGTGCAGTGACCGGCGATGGTGGAGCCTACGCCCGCCTCATTGGAGTACACGCCGCGGGCAGCGCCCCAACGGATAGCAGCCATGACGGTGGCGCCGGCGAAGCCGCCCACAGCGGCGCGGCCGGTGAAGGCATCCTGGAAGATCATGCCAAAAATAGCGGGGAGCTCGCCCACATGGGCGAAGATGATGACCAGAGCGCCCAGCACGTACAGGCAGGCCATCACGGGCACCAGGATGTCGGTGACGCTGGACACGCGCTTGAAGCCGCCGGCCAGGATAACGCCCACCAGAACGGCAATGATGATGCCGGTGACGGTCTGGTTTGCGCCGAAGACGTTGAACTGCTCAGCAGCGGAAACGCCCTGAGAGGCCAGGGAGGGGACCAGCTCGATCATGAAGAAGAAGGCGTAGCCGACGCCGAACACGACGCCGATCTTCTTGCCCAGACCGCGCAGGTAGTAGGCGGGGCCACCGACCCACTCGCCTACGTCGTTCTTACGACGGTACTTGATGCCCATCGCGACCTCGCAGTACTTGGTGCACATGCCGAAGATAGCCAGGATCCAGATCCAGAACACAGCGCCGGGGCCGCCCAGGGCGATAGCCACGGGCACGCCGACGATGTTGGAAGCGCCGACGGCGCAGGCCAGGGCCGCGAATGCGGCGGAGATGGGACGGACCTTGCCCTCTTCCTTCTTGGCGAACATCTTGCCGAAGGTCTGGCTCATGGCGTAGCCGAAGTGGCGGATCTGGGGGAAGCCCAGATAGATGGTCAGGAACAGACCGCCACCGCCGATGAGGATCAAAATGGGAATGCCCCAGAACCAGTTACCAAAATCTTGAATAGCTTGCAGTATAACCATACTTTTCTCCTTTCACGCGAAACAATAGGTGATTTTCTCTGTGATTGCGCTTGTGCGTTTTGCGTTTTGTGCTTGGTGCGTTTTGTGCGTTTTGACAGGGTCTCTCAGCGTAGGGAGGGATAGCTCAGCTCAGCAGACGCTTCACCGCTTCATAGGTGATGTTGGGAACATTTTGGAACGTCTGCCGCATATCCACGCGCTCGGTGAGCATATGTCCGTCGCGGCCGAAGGTACCGATATTGACAACGGGGACGTCGATCTGACGGATCTTATCCACCGGGTGCGTGTATTTCACGCCGTACTGGGGCATGTTCGTCTCCAGCGCCTGGATGGCCAGGGTGTCGTCGCACACGGCCATAAAGCTGGAGTCGGAGATGTAGGGGTAGAACATACGGGTCTTGATCTGGCGCTGGGCCTCGGGCCGCACCACCTCGATGGCGCTCTCCACCGCGTCCAGCAGAGCCTTTTCCTTGGCCGTGCGGCCGGTCATCTCGATACGGGCACTGAAGATGGAGCCGAAGAACACCACCACGGCGGGGGACTTGTCCTCAGACCACTTCCATGCCTCCTGCACCACACGCAGGCCGAACAGCCGCAGATCCAGCTCAGGATCGTCCTCATGCAGCTTCACGGTGAACTCGTGAATGGCTTTCTTGAAGGCCTCGCCGTGCACGGCGGCCAGCTCGTTATAGAACTCGTTCCAGGTGTAGACACGGGTCTTCCAGGGCAGCTGGTGGAAGTCCACCTTGCTCAGCTCGCAGAAGCGCTTGTACTGGGCATTCAGGTACTCCACCGTCTCGTCAAAGGCCTCCACAGCCATCTGCTTGCTCTTTTCCAGCACGATGGAAGGACTCCAGCCGTGGGTGAAGAAGTTGTAGTAACCAAAGGCCGTCAGCGCCGTCTGCACAGTGTAGGGGCCCTTGGTGTCCATCTGCTTCAGGGAGATGGGCGGAATGGCCACCTCACCCTGGGCGATGTCGCACAGGTCAGTGTTCAGGGACATCTTGCGCGTGATGTTGGCCAGCACCAGGTTGGGGTCCAGCGCGCTGAAGGCCTGGCCCACATGGGCCTCCTTGCCGAACACGGCGAAGCAGGGCAGCAGCTTGCCGATGCTGCCGTAGTAGATGTAGCGGTTCTCGTCGCCGGGAGCGTAGTTGGTGGAGTAATCCGCGTTGATGCACGCCACATACTCGAAGTGCTCCTTCTCCTTCAGCTCCTCCAGCAGGTCCAGGGCGGTGATGATGCCCTTGGAGTTGTCCTCCTCGTCGCACTCGCCGATAGCCAGCAGGTTGCCATCCAGCTCCTCGGGATGCTCAGAGAAGTACTGGATCAGGTACATATGGCCTGCCACACCGGACTTCATATCCAGCGCGCCGCGGCCGAACAGATACTCGCCGGACTCGATATCGTCAATGACCTCCTGGGGCAGCACGAACGTCTCGCGCAGCTTGGCGGGCAGCTCCTCGCAGCGGAACGCGTACTCGCGGATGGTGCCGAAATCGTCCACGCCCACGGTGTCGATGTGGCCGATGAGGATGACCGTGCGGTTGGAATTGCCCTTGGTGCCCTTCACATAGGCCAGCGTGCTGTGCCGCACCACAAAGTCGTTCTTGGTCTGGAAGCACTTGACCTGCTCGGGATGTGCCTGGAAGTAGGGCAGGGACATATAGAAGTCCTGTATATAGCGGGCCACGGCGCTCTCGCCGCCCGGCTCCTTGTTGATGCTGGGGATGGCGACCATCTCTTCCGTCAACTGCTTGACCTTGTCAAAAGAATTTAATTTCATGTCTTAGCTCCTTTGTTATGCTGCGCGTATCAGTCGCGGTGATATCTCTCGATGCCGGCCATATAGGTGTTCAGCACCTGGATGTCCTTGATGTCGTTTTCGGGAATGTGGAAGATGTCGCGGTCGATGACCACCATGTCGGCGAACTTGCCGGCCTCGATGGTTCCCATCAGGTCCTGATCGCCGTTGGCGTAGGCCACGTTCTTGCTGTACATACACACCGCGTCATACACGGATAGCTTCTCGTTGGGGTGATAGCCGCCCACGGGATAGCCGTCCATATCCTGACGGGTCACGGTGGCGTAGATGCCGATCCAGGGATTGAAGCTCTCCACCGGTGCGTCGGAGCCGCCGGCCATGATCAGTCCCGCGTCCAGATACGTCTTCCAGGGATAGCTCAGCACGGCGCGTTCCTTGCCTACGCGCTCCTCGATCCAGTGCAGGTCGGTCATCAGGAACGTGGGCTGGATATCCAGCACGATCGGCAGCTTCTTCATGCGCTCGATCAGCTCCGGCGTGGCCATCTGGGCGTGGATGATGCGGAAGGGGAGACGCTTGGCCTGCTCCTCCGGCGTCATGCCGTCCTTCAGCCCCTGCTCAAGGCAGTACTCCACCGCGTCCAGAGTGACCTCCAGCGCCTTGTCACCGATGCAGTGGGTGGCGGGCTGCAAGCCGTGGCGGTATGCCTTGTACATTCTCTTGGCCAGGTCCTCGGGGCTGATGACCAGAATGCCGGTGTTGCCGGGATCGTCCGCGTAGTCGGTGTACAGCTTGGCGGAACGGGAGCCCAGGGAGCCATCAGAGAAGCTCTTGAAGCTGCCCATCCGTGCGGCACGATAGGGATCATTCCGCTGCTCGGGTGTCAGGTTTTCCGGGTCGAACATATAGTCCAGGCACACGGCCATACGCACCGGCAGCTCGCCGCGGTCGCTGCGGGCCACATAGTCGGCGAAGTCCTCGTCATAGTGCCAGATCTCCGCGGCGTAGGTGTGCATCATGGTCACGCCCAGGCTGGAGGCCAGCGCCAGACCCTTCTTCATGCACTTCTCACGGGTGGCGGGCACCAGAAACGGGTCGGGGATCAGATTGTCGTAGATCTTGGAGGCCTGCTCACGGAAAATGCCGTTGGGATTGCCGTCGGCATCCAGCTCCACCAGGCCGCCGGGGCCGTACACGTAGCCGTTGGTAATGTTGGCCTTCTCCAGCGCCATGGTGTTGGCCACCGCCGTGTGCAGGCACACGCGCTTGATGACGATGGGGTGATCGGTGCTGGCCTCGTCCAGGTCCAAACGGGTGGGCAGCCGGTCCTCGCAGTCCTTCCACTTGGACTGGTCAAAGTTGGAGCCCTTGATCCACTCGCCCTTGGGCGTCTCCGCCGCGCGGTCACGCAGCAGCTGCAGTGCCTCGGCGCGGGAGGTGGCGCCGCCCAGGTCCACCGTGGTATAAGTCTGGCAGAAAGCGAAGAAGTGCAGGTGGGAGTCGCCCATGCCGGGCAGCACAGTCTTGCCCTGCAGATCAATGCACTTCGCACAGTCAAAGCGCTCCAGCGCCTCTTCCTTTGTGCCCACATAGGCAAATTTGCCGTCCTTCAGCACCACTGCTTCCTTGCAGACGCCCGGCGCTTCCATCGTGTAGATCTTGCCGCCATAAAACAACGTATCAGCTTTGACCTTCATTTTGTACACCTCTCCAATTTCAACGTAGTATTATTGTGATTTTGTACAGTTTTGCGTACGTAAGGTTTACCTTAGTTGCCATTATAACGGAAAATGGACCGGGTGGCAATTTGTCGCCTGTTCCCCCTGCGGAACAATTTGTGCAAATTATGTTTCCTGAACGGAACGTTTGTTGACATATTTGACGTATTTTGCTATAATCGTTAAAAACCAGCGCAAAAATGAGCCTGAATTGATTTTGAGGAAAACGCCTATGGACACTGCAAGAGAAAATATCACAAGAGAAGTCGGCAGCCGCATCCGCTACGCCCGCAAAAGCCGGGGTATGTCGATGGACGAGCTGGCTCAGGCCATCTACAAGACCCGTTCGGCCATCTCCAAGTACGAGAACGGACAGATCTCCGTGGATATTGCCACGCTTTACGACATCGCCAACGCCCTGAAGGTCAGCATCTATGATCTGCTGTACCGCAATACACCGGATATTGACCAGGAGTACAACGCGGAGGTGCCCGCCTTTTTCCGGGAGGTCTCCCAATTATATATGTACTTCTTCGACGGCCGGGTCAACCGCGCCCAGTGCACCGTGATCGATATATTCCCCACGGAGGAGAGCAGCACGGCCGAGGTGCTCATGTACATGAACATCAAGGACCTGGCCCACTACCGGGTCTGTGAGAGCACCTACCACGGCACCCTGACCCACTACGAGGCGTTCAGCGCCATGCTGTTCCAGAATGACGATATGCCCATGGACAAATACCAGATCGGCATTCCCCAGCCCTATATGGACGACGACCGGAAGTGGGTGCTGACCTATGGCATCTCCTGCCGCCCGCTGATGCCCTCCGCCGCCAAGCGCCTTCTCAGCAAAACACCGCTTTCCATCGACAAGGCGCTGGTCCAGGAGCTGAAGATATCCAAGGAGGATATCCGCCTGATGAAGCATTATAATATGTTCGTCATGGTGTAGCCGGCATCGCCTTCTGTATATGTATGAACAGTCTTACCCGAAAAGGACGCCCCGGCGTCCTTTTTCCATAGGGAAACGCGTTTTTTGAAAAAATTTTCGGTTTTCCTGTCCGCATTTGCTCCGCTGCGCCGTTTACAGAGTGATGACACAGGGCGGCCGCCTGTGTTATGATGAATGCAACAAGCTGCGGGGAGGTGGGCGTTTGACGGTGTGCATGACGGCGCTGGAGAGCGCGGAGGAGCGGCGGCTCTTTGAGGACGTATACCGCGCCTGCTGCGGGCGGATGCTGGCGTTGGCGCGGCGGAGGCTGTCCGCTCAGGCGGACGCCGAGGACGCGGTGCAGCAATCGTTCCTGGCACTGGCGGAGCGCTTTTCCCGGCTGGCGAAGCTGCCGGAGACGCAGCTGGAGGCCTATCTGGTGGTGACCGTGGAGCGCAAATGCATCGACATCCTGCGGCAGCAGGCCCGCCGTGACGGCGTGCCCTTTGACGAGAACACCGTTCTGGTCACGCCACCGCCTTGCGGCGACCCGGTGGCCGACGCTATGGGGCGCTTGCCGCCCCGCTGCCGCGAGGCGCTGCTGCTGCGCTACGGCTGCGGCTACAGCACCCGTGAGACGGCGTCCCTGCTGGAGCTGTCCTTTGCCGCGGCCCAGAAGCTTCTGCAGCGGGCTAAGGCCGCGCTGCGGCAGGAGCTGGAAAAGGAAGGATTGACTGTATGACAGATATCACATACGAACGTGTGCTGCGGCAGGGCGCGCAGCGGATGGCGGCGCTGCTGGCATCTGAGCTGCCGGAGACCGATGCCCCGCCTTCGCCGGAGTTCACCCGGCGGATGGAGCCGGTGGTACAACAGGGCACGCGGCGGCAGAGCCGCCGGAGAATGTGGCAGAGAACAGCGGCCGCGCTGGTGACGGTGTGCCTGTCCTGCGGGGTAATACTGGCGGCCAGTCCGGTGGCGCGGGCGGCGGTGAGCCGCTGGTTCGTGCAGATAACGGAGCTGGTGACAGCCTACCGCATCACCCCGGCGGACGCCGGGGACACGGTGCAGGACTACACCCCCACCGCCCCGCTGGGCTATGTCCTGTCGGGCGACTTTACCGGCAGGGAGAACGGCATCCGGGTCATGCGCTGGACGTCCTCACAGAGCGATCTGCTGTTTGAGGCCGTGCCCATGACCGGCGACGAGCCCATCAGCGTGGAGCTGCGAAGCAGCAGCACCGGCGGCCTCTCCTCCACGGAGACGGGGCAGCGTCCCACGGGCGGGGCGGGCGAGCCGAAGGACTACGAGACGGAGAATGTGACCGTACACGGCCTGTCCGCCCAGCTATACCGCATATTGCCCGCAGAGGACGCCTCTCCGCAGGTGCAGCACGGCTGCGGCCTGTGGTTCTATCGGGGAAGCGACCCCGTGCATTTCCATCAGGTGTCCATCCCGGAGGGCGCTGCGGCGCTGGTGTGGGTGGACGAGCGAGCCAACTGCCTGTTCCTGCTGATCGGCGGTCAGTCCCGGCAGGAGCTGGTGTCCACGGCAGAGAGCATGTATGAGAGCGAAAGGAGCTAAGACCATGAAAAAAATCACCGTTATCGCGTGCCTGCTGGCGCTGCTGACGCTGAGCGCCTGCGGCGCACAGACGCTGCCCGCCGATGAAGGCGACGTGCCGCCGGTGGAGGGCATTTCCCAGACGCAGGAGGACGGGCAGACCGGCACGAAGGTGGTCTATATCCCCATGTGGATGCAGGACTACTCCGTGGTGTACTACGACGCCCACCTGAACCGCACTGTGGAAAGCGGCGGCGACCTGACCGAGGAGGAGATCAACAGCCGGGAGGACATCTTCCCGGAGGAGATGTACACCATAGCGGCGGAGCCCAACACCAAGGTGGAGTATGACCTCCACGGGTTTATCCAGAATATCTACTACCGGGGCGGCGATGGGGAGTATTACCTTGACCCGGCCACCGCCGCGGCCATGCAGCCCTGATGCGCTGAGTGCAAAGGCCCGCCCCGCAGGGGCGGGCCTTTTTGTGCCTCCTTATTGCTGCGCCAGCGCTGCGGACACAAAGCCGCGGAACAGGGGATGGGGCCGGTCCGGCCGGCTCTTGAACTCCGGGTGGAACTGGCAGCCCACGAACCACGGATGGTCCGGTATCTCCACCATCTCCACCAGACGGCCATCCGGCGACGTACCCGCCACCCGCAGGCCCACGGCCTCCAGCTCCGGCCGGAACACGTTGCTGCACTCATACCGGTGACGGTGGCGTTCCCATATCTCCCGCTGGCCGTAGGCCTCCCGGGCCTTTGTTCCCTCCGCCAGCACGCAGGGATACTTGCCCAGCCGCATGGTGCCGCCCTTGGCGGTCACGCCCACCTGGTCCGGCATCAGGTCGATGACCGGATGTGCCGTCACGGCGCTGAACTCTGCGCTGTGGGCATCCGCCCACCCGGCTGCGTGCCGCGCAAATTCGATGACCGCAATCTGCATCCCCAGGCAGATGCCCAGATAGGGGATACCCTTCTCCCGCGCGTACTGTGCCGCCAGGATCATCCCCTCAATGCCCCGGTCACCGAAGCCGCCGGGCACCAATATGCCGCTGCACCCGCAGAGCGTTTCCGTGAGGTTTTCCGCCGTCAGGTGCTGTGAGTCCACCCACTGGATGTCCACCTGTGCGCCGCAGGCGGTCCCCGCGTGGAACAGCGACTCCGCTACGCTGAGATAGGCGTCGTGCAGCTCCGTGTATTTGCCCACCAGCGCGATGGTCACATGACGCTGCTCCGCCGCGTGTATCTGCGTCACCAGCTCTTGCCAGTGCCGTATATCCGGCTCGCCGGCGCCCAGTCCCAGCATGCGGCACACCACCCGGCACAGCCCCTCCCGCTCCAGCAGCAGGGGCACCTCATACAGGGTGGACGCCGTTAGGTTGGGGATGACGCAGTCCTCCTCCACGTTGCAGAACAGGGCGATCTTCCGCCGG
>ENA-ORRO01001237-ORRO01001237.1-human-gut-metagenome-genome-assembly--contig:-NODE-1237-length-18624-cov-7.842372_pt1 | contig 18624 bp, 10 predicted proteins | sample MGYA00242176_ERZ509136 | MGnify/ENA primary metagenome ERZ509136 (study PRJEB26280, sample SAMEA2338644) | human gut metagenome | biome: human gut; feature: human-associated habitat; material: faeces...
ACATTACTCATTCTACTCTGCAAAACGGCGGTACGATTGACTATGTAATGGGTGATAAACCGAACAAGAACAGAGGTATCGCACCTGAAGATGCTCCTTATTCATTCAGTCGTGAGTAAAAGATATCTTGCTTATATCTTATTTTGAAAATTGCTTATTTATGAAGACAATATTTAATATCGTGCTTGGGCTGGCGTGTGTTGCAGAAACACTAAATGCTCAGGATGCCAAGACCATATTTCAGACAGCAGAACCCTGGAAGCAGGAAACAGATATTCGTGCCGATGCCGTAATGGTATATGGCACGGTAGATAAACCGAATATGACCTTTGAACAGCGCATAGAATCATGGCGTAAAAGAGGATATGGCATTCAGTTTATGACGGGAGTAGCCTGGGGAGATTATCAGGACTATTTTTTAGGTAAATGGGATGGAGTGACCGATCATTTGCGCGAAGGACAGCGGGAAAAAAATGGTGCAGACATCTCGCATGGGCATTTGATTCCTTATGTTGTTCCAACCGAAAGCTTTATCAGATACATGAAAGAAAAGCAGATAAAGCGGGTGATAGATGCAGGCATTACAGATATCTATCTGGAAGAACCTGAGTTTTGGATGAGAGGAGGCTATAGTAATGCATTTAAGGAAGAATGGATGAATTATTATGGAACGCCATGGCAGGATCAGCAAGACTCACCGGATGCGACTTATCTGTCGAATAAACTGAAATATTGGCTGTATTATCGCGCCTTGGATGAGATATTTTCTTATGCTAAAGAGTATGGTAAGAGCAAGGGATTGGAAGTAAAATGTTATGTCCCTACCCATTCTCTGATAAATTATACTTCATGGCAGATTGTGAGTCCGGAAGCTAGTTTAGCTTCGCTTGATTGTGTTGACGGCTATATCGCTCAAGTATGGACTGGTACATCTCGCGAACCGAATTATTTTAAAGGGGTGCGTAAGGAGAGAGTCTTTGAAAATGCTTTTCTCGAATATGGCTGTATGAAATCGATGACAGCTCCTTTGGGACGGAAGATGTATTTTCTGACTGATCCTATTGAAGACCGTGCGAAAGACTGGACCGATTATAAAATAAATTATCAGGCTACTTTTGCAGCTCAGTTGATGTATTCGGATGTAGATACGTATGAAGTAATGCCATGGCCCGACCGTATATATCAGGGATTGTATGATATAGCAGGAACTGACAAAAAGCAGCGTATTCCCCGCGATTATTCTACACAGATGCAGATCATGATAAATACGCTGAACGACATCAAAGTGTCAGATTGTGCTGTTAGTGGAACTCACGGTATTGGCGTATTGATGGCAAACTCGATGATGTTCCAGCGTTTTCCTAATCATGACGGTTATGATGATCCTTCTTTCTCCAGTTTTTACGGACAGACCTTACCATTGATGAAAGACGGTATTCCGGTAGAAATTGTACATATGGAAAACTTGCCGTTCAAGCAAACATTGGCCGATGTAAAGGTTTTGATTATGTCTTATTCTAATATGAAGCCAATGGAAGAACGTTATCACCAGATGTTGGTCGATTGGGTAAAAAACGGTGGTGCACTGATTTACTGTGGAGAGGATATTGATCCGTATCAGCAGGTTCCTGAATGGTGGAATAAATCTCCTTATGCATATCATTCGCCTTCAGAACATTTGTTTGAATTAGCAGGACTGGACAGGAAACCGGCTGCCGGAAAATATACGGTGGGTAAAGGAAAAATACAGGTTATACGCCGCGATCCGAAATACTTTGCGTTGGAACCGGATGGTAACAAAGTGTTTAAAGAGTGTGTATATTCTCTTTATAAGGAGGTGAGTGGTGAAAAAGTTGAACTGAAGAATAATTTTGTTGTCCAGCGTGGTGCATATGTCATTGCGGCCGTCCTGGATGAAAGTATTTCTTCTAAACCTGTACAAATTAAAGGGTTGTATATTGATTTGTTCGATAAAGACCTGCCTGTTATTTCTCAGAAAAAGATTAATCCGGGAGAGCAGGCCTATTTGTATGATTTGCGGAAAATAACAGAGAAGAGTAAAGCGCATGTTTTGTGTGGGGCATCAAGAATCAGTGATGAAAGACTGGGTGAGAAGGAATACTCTTTTATTGCTAAAAGTCCGTTGAACACGACGAATGTTTCCCGAATTTATTTGCCTTCCGTTCCTAAAGAAGTAATGATAAATGGTGAACATTTTGACTGGAAGAGTAACTGGGATAAGAAATCTTCTACTTTGCTAGTTCGGTTTGAAAATAACCCCGATGGAGTAGAAGTAAACGTTAAGTGGTAAATATTGATATGATAACTCAATAGATTTTTTATAAAGAATGAAACGTATTGTTTTTTTAGATTATGTACGTATTTTCGCATGCTTTCTGGTAATGGTTGTGCATGCTAGCGAGAATTTTTATGGTGCTGCCGGATCTACTGATATGGTAGGTCCACAGTCATACCTTGCATCAGAGACAGACAGGTTGTGGGTATCTGTATACGACGGATTTTCACGTATGTCGGTTCCACTTTTTATGATTGTGTCTGCTTTTCTTCTTGTTCCGATGAAGGAAGGACAGAACATGTGGCAGTTTTATCGTCATCGCTTTATGCGCATATTGCCTCCGTTCTTGATCTTTATGGTTTTATATAGCACGTTGCCGATGTTATGGGGACAAATTGACTCAGCTACCTCGGTGAAAGATTTGTCACGTATATGGCTGAATTTTCCGACTTTGGCAGGACATCTCTGGTTTATGTATCCTTTGATAAGCCTTTATTTGTTTATCCCGATCGTTTCACCGTGGATCAGTAAAGCTAGTGCGAAAGAGGAACGTTTCTTTATTGTGCTTTTTCTGGTGTCGACATGTATGCCTTATCTGAATCGTGTAGCGGGTGAAGTATGGGGACAGTGTTTCTGGAATGAGTACCATATGTTATGGTATTTCTCAGGTTATTTAGGTTATCTTGTGCTGGCACATTATATACGTGTACATCTTACCTGGAGTCGCTCTAAACGTCTTTGGGGCGGTGGACTTCTGATGGTAATAGGTGCATTGTGGACCATTTATTCTTTTTATTGTCAGGCCGTTCCAGGTGAAATACTCTCAACTCCTGTAATCGAAATCGGATGGGCTTTCTGCACCATAAACTGTGTACTTCTTACTGCCGGAACATTCCTGATATTCAGCACCATTAAGGCTCCTTCTGCTCCACGGTGGGTAACTGAAATGTCAAAGTTGAGTTATGGTATGTACCTGATGCATATATTCTGGTTAGGATTGTGGGCTGCCTTGTTTAAGCACAATTTGGCATTGCCTACTGTTATGGCTATTCCTTGTATTGCTGTCTGTACATTCATTTCGAGCCTTATTGCAACGAAGATCATATCGCTTATTCCTGGAAGTAAATGGGTTATAGGATAAAACCATTGGATAATGATTTGTCATGAGATGAGATTGTAAGCTTTATCTTAGGTTGTTTATCATTTGTTGGGCAGTAATGTTAGTAGCAATAGTTGGTCTACTGACGTTACTGCCTTAAAACATAGAAACATATCTGTTACAGATAAGGTAAAATTTCAATTATAGAAAACCGTTAGGACAATTAAAGTATATACGTATATTTAAAGAACTACTTATATTTAATATGAAGACAAACACTGTAATTTGTACATTATTTATTTTACTTCCTTTTATATCGTATGCTTCGATAAAGAAGACGAAAAGTAGTGATGTGCTTCAGCCCGTTTCTTTTAATGAAGTAATTCTCGAAGATAATTTTTGGTTGCCACGTTTACAGATTCAAAAAGAAGTACTTGTTCCCTTTGCTTTGGAAAAAGTACGCCCTGCCATGGACAATTTGCGTAAAACCGGAAATTATTTAAATGGAGTGAAAGATGAGCTTCCATTCCCGCATCGTTTTGTAGCTTCAGACCTTTATAAAGTGATGGAGGGAGCTGCATATCTGTTGACTTTGGAAAAAGATTCAGCATTAGAGCATACGATGGATAGCATTATAGATCTCATCGGAAATGCACAAGAAGAGGATGGATATTTATATGAGGCTCATACAACTGGAGTTTCGGCTTCACATGAACATTGGGGAGGAGCTGGAATGGGAGATAAGCCGTACTCATGGGTAGTCCATAGCCATGAATTATACAATATGGGACATATGTACGAAGGGGCAGTTGCTTATTATCTGGCAACGGGTAAAGATAAATGGCTGAAAATTGCTGAAAAAAATGCACGTCATATAAACCATGTCTTTTTTGAAGGAGATCCTAAATATAATAATGGTAATCCAGTAAATCAGGCTCCTGGTCATCAGGAAATAGAACTTGCATTGGTTAAGCTATATCGTACAACAGGAGATTCACTTTATCTGAAGATGGCTAAAAAGTTTATTGACATTCGTGGTGTCACTTACCAGCCCGAAGGAGAAGGTGTAATGGCACCTAGTTATGCACAGCAGCATTTGCCTGTTCGTGAGCAGACTAAAGCGGTTGGACATGCTGTTCGTGCCACTTATCTTTATGCTGGTATGGCTGATGTATTGGCACAAACAGGTGATAAGAGCTTGCAGCCTGCTCTTGATAGCATTTGGAATAATATTGTAGATACGCGGATGCATATTACAGGGGGATTGGGAGCTATTCATGGTATTGAAGGCTTTGGTCCAGAGTATGTACTACCTAATAAAGATGCTTATAATGAAACTTGTGCCGCCGTAGGAAATGTAATGTTTAACTATCGGATGTTCTTGGCAAAAAAAGACGCCAGGTACGTCGATGTGGCTGAGGTAGCATTATATAACAATGTGTTAGCTGGGGTGAATTTGGATGGTAATAAGTTCTTTTATGTAAATCCGTTGGAAGCTGATGCACGTAATGCATTTAATCAAGGCCTGAAAGGACGCTCTCCTTGGTTTGGTACGGCTTGTTGTCCTTCCAATATCGCCCGGTTGATACCTCAGATACCGGGAATGATGTATGCTCATACCGATAATGATATTTATTGTACTTTTTATGCCGGTACTTCTACAGTGGTTCCTTTGTCTGATGGGAAAGTAACGATTAAACAGACAACAAATTATCCTTTTGATGAATCTGTACGTTTTGAAATAAAACCAGAGCAGTCAAAGCAAAAGTTTGCCATGCATTTCCGGATTCCAACGTGGGCAGGCAAACAATTTGTTCCTGGAAAGTTATATCATTATTTAAATGATAAACCAGCTGAGTGGAAAGTTTTATTGAACGGGAAAGAGGTTTCTGTGAAACAGCATAAAGGATTTGTTACCATAGAACGTGCCTGGAAAAATGGAGATCTGGTGGAACTACAGCTTCCTATGCTAGTCCGTTACAATAAGGCTATTTCTCAGGTAGAAGCAGATATAGATCGTGTATGTATTACTCGTGGGCCGTTAGTATATTGTGCAGAGTCTGTAGATAATGTTGCCATGCCGGCAAGTTATGTTGTGAATCCATCTGAGGATATAAGTATTACTAAGGGAGCAGGTGCATTGAAATATATAGATTTTATAACAGTGCCTGCGCACTCTGTTCAAGACAAGGATGTACATTCTCTTACTTTACTTCCTTATTATGCTTGGGATAATCGAGGCGATGACGCTATGATTGTATGGTTGTCGGAAAATGATTCTTTGGCAAATGCATCTATACCTAAAATTTCTGAGTATATTTCGGATATAAAAGCTACACATACATTTGATAGGGATGACGTATATGCAATGTTGACCAATGGGTATCCAGCCAATTCTTTTGACACCTCTATTCCACGTTGGACAAGTTGGCCGCAAAAAGGTGAGGAGCAAATTGTTGAATTTATCCTGAAGCGTCCGATTGCACTGCAAAGTTTTTCTGTATACTGGTATGATGATGGTGGAGGTGTACAGGTTCCGAAATCATGGTCATTGGAGTATAAACAGAATGGAGAATGGAAAACTTTTCCAATTTATGTGACAGATGAATATCGGATGCTGAAAGACCAATACAATATGGTTCATCCGGGTAAAGATATCACCACTGAAGGGCTGCGTCTGAGAATTGTACCTTTGCCTCATGCAGCAGCTGGTATTTTGAGTGTACAAATTGAAGAAGTAAAATAAAAAACTTCCATTTACAGTTCAAGAGAGTAAAGAATCAGCCTTTCGCTTGTTCTGGCTAATTGGAAATTTTATTGCTGTCTGATAAAACTGCGTAAAAGCAAAAGATTTTTATCAGACAGCAATTATTTTAATTGGAGATATAGTCTTTGGGAAGTACTCCAAATTTGGCTTTAAAACATTTGGCAAAGTAAGAAGACGATCCGAATCCTGTACGTTCGAATACTTCTGTAACTCTGTAGCCTTCTTTTAGTAACTGTGCAGCTTTATTGAGACGGCAGTTTTTTAAATAGTCGTTAGGTGGCATTCCAGAAAGAGCTTTTAGCTTCCGGTAGAAATTAGAACGGCTCATGTTCATTTCTGCGGCAAGTGTATCGATTGAGAAACTTTCATCTGCCAGCTGCTGCTCTATAATTTCTTGCATCTTTTTGATGAACTCCTGATCTTGAGGAGTTAACTGAATACCTGTTTCTTCTTCTTCCTTTTCTTCTGGTTGTTTGGCATCAGGAAGGAACGAAGTCATATGTTGCTGGAATGTTGTGCGCAGTTTCAGCAAATTGCGTATTTGCATATGTAGTTGCAAAATCGTAAACGGTTTTTCTACATAGGCGTCTGCACCATACGAAAAGCCTTCAACCTTTGCATCTGGCAAAACCTTCGCTGTTAGCAAGATGACAGGTATGTGTGAGTATTCGATATTGTTCTTGATTTTGGCACACAGTTCGAGACCGTTCATGAGTGGCATCATGACATCGCTGACTACAATATCTATATCATTGTCTTCGATGACTTGTAAAGCCTCAATACCATTTTTAGCTTTCAGTACATGGTAATATTTTTCCAGACCGGAGTACTCCATTTCCAAAAGATCAGTGTTGTCTTCCACCAGCAGTACACTATATTGAGGAGCATCAGGCGAATCATTGCTGTTATCGTTTGCGGCTGTATATTGTGAGTCTGGTATGATGCCTACTTCTTCTTTTTGTTCATTTTTGCTGTAGATAGGAAGAGTCAGAACGAATGCTGCTCCGCCCAGATGACTGTCTTTTACGCAGAGTGTTCCGTGATGGGTTTCGGCCAGTGCACGTGAATAAGCAAGTCCGATACCGCTTCCCTGAACAGATTTTTCGTCAGCTATCTGGTAAAAGGTCTGGAATATTTTTTCTTTCTCGTTGTCTGATATGCCAGGGCCGTCATCTTCTACCCAGATAGAAAAATCTGTGTCATTCTTTTCGATACCTATTGAAATTGCCTTATTGGCATATTTCATTGCATTACTTAATAGGTTGACCAATATTCTGTTGATCTTTTCACCGTCTATCAGTGCTTCAAGCTGAAAATTCTCAGGTATATGGATTGACAGGCTGATATTTCTTAAATCGGTAGATCCGATAAACTGTTGATAAATATCATTAATCAAGTGGCATATATCATGCTGCTGAAGGTGAAGTTTGATTTCTCCTGATTCTATTTTCTGAAAATCAAGCAGTTCATTGGTTATTCCTAGCAGGTAATCCACATTCTTGTTGATAACATTTAAGTACCGTTCCTCCATTTTTCTGTCTATGTTCACATGCATGATGCTTTCCAGAGGAAGTTTAATTAATGTAAGAGGTGTTCTGATTTCGTGAATCAGGTTTATGAAGAAGTTTACTTTACTTTTGTATACTTCTCTGTCTTTTTCAATCTGATATTCTTCTACTCTTTTCCGATATTTTCTTTTTAAATGTTGTTCCCTTTTATGTAATGTATAGACTATACTGCCGATTATGCATAGTGTATAGACAATATATGCCCAGATAGAACGGTACCAGGGAGGAGTGATGATAATCCATAACCGGGCTGTCTCCTCATTCCATTGCTGGTCGTTGTTCGAGCCTTTTACCAGTAAGCAGTATTTTCCTGGCGGAAGGTTGTTGTAAGACGCAAAATTATCCTCTACATTATTGTACCATTCTGTATCGAATCCTTCCAGTTTGAATGAAAAATGATTCTTTTTAGGATTCTGATAGCTTAAAGATGAGAAATAGACTGTAAAGCTATTGTAATGGAAAGGTATTTTTATCTCTTGGGTTAAATAAATGGGTTGCTCAATGTTCAGTAATTTCCGTATATCCAAAGTTGTATCTGTGTGTGTCAGCACAAAATCGGTAATATATACAGGAGGTATGAACGTATTCTTCTGAACCAGCGACGGCTTGAATGAACTGAATCCGTTGACTCCTCCAAATAACAGAATTCCTTCTGATGTCTTGTAAGAAGCACGTTCGCAGAACAGGTTTTCCTGTAGTCCGTCAGATGTAGTGAAGTGCTGGTACTCTTCTTCTTTTTGAGGATTTATTTTGGTCAGACCTATGTTACTGGTAACCCATAGATAACCTGAAAAATCCTGCTCTATAGAGTATACTACAAGTGTAGACAACTGTTTATTGTTGCTGTTGAAAGTAGTGAATGTTTCTGTTTGCGGATTAAACTGGCAAAGACCGTTTCCATTGGTTCCCAGCCATATCTTCTGTTTGGAGTCTTCAAATAAAGTTACGATGGAGTTACTGCTTAGAGATGTGTTTACTCCTTGTTTATGTTCATAGTGTTTCCAGTAATTGTCTTTTCTGTTATTGTAAAATATTCCATTGTTGGCAGTTGCTATCCAGAGATTGTTGTGCGAGTCTTCGTAAATGTCTGTAATGGAAATCATGGCTCCGACCGACGTTTCTACTCTGAAGTTATCTTCTTCCGAATTATAATAACACAGTCCCCAGTTGGTTCCTATATAAATGGTTCCGTTGTTGCACTTATATATTTTTTGGATGTTGTCACTACATACTGTATTGGGGGTATTATACGAGTGGTGATAACTTTTTATTTTTCCGTCGCTCAGGTTAAGTACTTTCAGACCGTTCGAGAACGTTCCGATCCAGAGTTCGTTTCCGTTCAGGCAAAGAGTTCGTATATCGAAGATTTGTTTTTCTTTTTCTGCCAGGTTATATTCCTGAATTTCTTTACTGTCTATATTGTATTTGAAGAGTCCTTTTTGGGTACCTATCCAGATAATACGGTGAAGATTATCCTCGTAAAACGTGTTTACGATTGGATTATTAGGGATAATATGCTGGTTGAATATCTTATTTTTGGGTATGATATGAACTGCTCCGGCCTGATTGGTTAAAGCCCATATTCCACCTTCCTTATCTTTCATGAAAGAATTAATATTCTGATTTACAACGGCATTGTTGATGTTGTAGGTTTCTGTTAACTCCGATAATACCTGTGTCTTATAGTTGTATAGAAAAACACCGTTGTCTGTACCGATCAGGAATGTTTCTGGATTGAAACTGATCAGACATTGTATAATCTGAAATTTGCTGGATTCTAGTCTGTGATATGTTGTCTGGCCTGACGAAGGATCAATCTCGAATAAATATTTGCTGTCAGTACCTATCCATAGCCGGTTATTTGCCGCTAATATAGAATTAGCTTTCAATGAAGTTGTGTTTGTCTTTTCTGCTTTTGTATGCAGGGGATATGAGTGAAGCAGTTCTTGATTCTTGTTAAAACATAATATCCCCTCTTGCAAAGACGAAACATACAACTTTTCGTTTTTGGCATCCACATACATATCCCATATAAATGATTGACACTGGTTGTTTTGTTCCAGAACCTTGGTCTTCAGGTTATAGAAAAATACTCCCTGTCCTAAAGTGGCTATTGCGATTTGATCATCAGAAAACTGGACTATCTTTCTTACTTCACTGCTGATCGATACTCCGAATTTAGTTGTCTGTGTAAATGCCTTAAAACTGTTTTTTCTGTCGTAAATGTATATACCGCAGTCGGTTCCTATCCATATTTGACGCTGCTTGTCTTCAAATAGGGAAAAGATAAAATTACTGCCCAGCGATTGTGCCTTTTCTTGTGAAGAAGTTCGGTATATTGTATTTTTTTGTCCGTCAAAACAATTTAAACCATTATTGGTTCCTAGCCAGATAAAACCGTAACTGTCTTGCAGAGCACACCATATTGTATTGTGTGACAATCCGTCTTTTACTGTATAAGAGTCGATTACGAATAACGAAGAGGCTTTTATCTGATGATTGAATAAAAGAGCGAATAGTATTAAGAAGTATTTAATTAAGTGGCTTTTCGATAGCATACGTCAGTCTTATATAATGGTTTTTCATGTTTAGGTACAAAGTTATAATATTTATCTGTTTGAAGGGAATAAATCAGATTTATTTGCGCATGAATAGTCGGATTAGATTGAGTCTTGCTTGCATTGATATGTATCTTTATATAATTAGAAAAACAGAATTCTGATTTTCACAGAATTCTGTTTTGGAGTATTTGAACGTATAGTCTTAATTTTTTTGCCAGTGAATGGATTGCAGGAACCAGCGGATATCATTTTCATTTAGTCTCTGCTTTTTCAGCAATTCGGGGAGGCTGTCGTAATTTTTACGGAACTCATTGATGCGGTCGGCAAACGAACTGTTATCATAAGTTACGGCTCGTCCGGTTGTTTCCATATCACCTAGTTCCTCGATATAATCGATGCTGGCATTTCGGTATCTCATTTCAACAAAACTCTTTTTCATTCGTTTGAATTTGCCATACAATCCGTCGTTTATTTCCGGTTGGTTGCTGTCATAGGTTACCTTAACCGTATATGCACGTTTGCAGTTACTGTCGGGCAGTGAAATGCTGAGCTTCAATTCAGTACCATCGTAGCTGTATGCCGCTTCCTTACCGTTGACGGTAACCCGGACTGCTGGAGCAGAACCTAAAATATCGATACTGTAATTGCGCTTTTTAGGCATGCATTGATAATTACCTTTGCGTTCACCAATATTTACGGTCAGCGTATTTTCGTCTCGAACAGATGAAACTTGAGTACGTGCATACTGCTTCTGGTAAGTCTGGTCATTACCGTTGTCTTCATAGAACGAGAAAGAACCGTTTCCTCCGGGGAATAATGTAAATCTGACAGTCTCGTCATTTCCGTGCAGATTTTTTACGTCACCGTAGAAAGGAAGTATGGCACCGGCTTTTACATACACAGGATATTCGTCGAGGGTAAAGACACGTTCTACAGTCTGTCCGCCCTTTAACAGTGTACCGGTATGCCATTCGTACCAGTCGTTTCCGGCAGGCAGCCACACCTTTGTTGTAGCGAAGCCATTGACCATAGGCGATGTAACGGGGGCTATGATCATTTCATCTCCAAACATATACTGGTTTTTAAACTGATAAGCTTCTTTGTCTTCCGGATAGTCGTAATACATCGGACGGCAGAGTGAGATACCTTCGTCATATGTCTTGCGTGCCATGGTATAAGTATAAGGAGCTATCTGATAGCGCTGGCGTATCGTGTTGCGCAGTACACCGAGATATTCCTGGTTGAATACCCAGGGCTCTTTGTTCATAGCCGAGCTTTTCATGGAGTGTGTACGCATAATCGGACTGAATGCTCCGAACTGCATCCAGCGCACAAATAGTTCTTTGTCCAGCTCCGATACGCCTTTGGCAAACTGGTGACCTCCCAGATCGTGACTCCAGTAACCGTAAAGCACATTAGATGCGGTAGAGTTGAAGTAGGGGAGAAACTCCAGCGTTTTCCATGTACTGTAGGAATCACCGGAGAAACCTATCTGATAACGGTGATTTCCCAGACCTCCCCAGCGGTGATACAGCAACGGACGGGTTGTACGGTTGCGTTCCATGTCGCTGAACAGTACATAATTAAGCCACCATGTATTGTTCAGTGTCTTTATATGTCTGTCGAACATATCCTGTTGCCAGTCCAGCCACCAGAAATCTACTCCTTCTTTTTCCATCGGGCGCAGAATGGTATTCAGCCATCCGCTCATGAACCGTTTGTCTGAACCGCAATAATCTATCCGCTGCTTGCTGCTGGGATCCATTCCCATCCAGTTAGCCATATCTTTGTATCTCTCTTCGTATGGCTCAATGCCGCCGGCAGGGTGCAGGTTGAGTGTAACCTGCAGTTTTTTACCTTTCAGATATTGAAGGAATTGTGCCGGATTTGGGAAAAGAGATCTGTTCCATGTATAACCGGTCCATCCGCCTCTTCCCGGGTTTACGTAATGCCAGTCCATGTCGATGACTAACACATCCAGCGGTATGTCGTATGCATCAAATTTGGCAGTCAGATCCCGAAGTTCGTCATCAGAATAACTCCAGTATCTGGACCACCAGTATCCGAAAGCATATCGTGGAGGTAAAGGTACTTTTCCGGCAAAAGTGGTAAAGTCTTTGAGAGCCGCCTTGTAATTATGTCCGTAGGCCATAAAGTACCAGTCCTGTCCCTCACCGGAAGGGCGTTCGGTTACCCATGCCCATTCCGAATCATCGAACAGCAGTCCTTTAGAGTCGTCTATCAAGGTCCATCCGTCGGTCGACAATATTCCGTCTTCTATCGGCATAGGCTTATGGTCGCCATTGTCATTCCCGTTTCCAACGAAAATGTCGCCGTCATATCCGTCTAACGTGCGGAATGTACCTTTCAGATTTCCGGCATTGGTATCACCCGGTTTCCAGTGGAAGGATGGAGTGATATTTTTTGAATCAATAGCCAGGTTGCTTGCAGTAAACTTTCCGCTGTCTTTCTTGTATTTCAGAGTGAATTTGCTGGTTGTAATTTCAATCCACCCATCCGAGTCGTGTACTTGAAATTCGGCCGGTGCATAATTCCTTTCGACGGCTACGAAAGACGGAGAGTTGACAAACTTCCCGTCTTTCTGCCATTCCATACGAATCGTTCCGTCACTGATTATCGTAAAGCGAGTATGTTCGTCCTGATATGCGACATTAGAGGTATTATTGTCTTGTGCCAGCATTTTTATGCCGGAGCAGATGCATAGCAGTAAAATCCAGATTGTTCTCATTGTTTCTACTAAATGAAATTAATTAGCCGGGAAAAGCAGCATTAGTGCCGGTATTCCCGATGCAGAATAACTGTCGATAACTTCATTTCCCGATAACTTCTTTGTGTATTCTCCTCCACAGATGTTGCGGGTTTTGTCACGGTTGCTCCATCCGGTAGCGATTGTTTTTTTCAGGAAGGGGACATATTGCTTCTGCCCGCAGTCGTATACCAGCATTGCAATATACTGTGAGAAAATTGCTGTATAAATTCCTTGCTCTATACCGCTCTCGAATGGTAACACTCCATGTTCTGCCGACATGTCTTTCACCGTATAGTCTGTTGCCAGAATAGCATTGTCCAGGTATTTTTTATCTCCGGTAGCTTTGTACAAGAGTACAGAAGCACCGATGAAAGTTGCCTGATTGTACACATGGGTTTTCCAGGCCGGTTCGTGCTGTCCGTGTCTGCTGTCGGCTATTCTTCCTGTTTGCTTGTCGAACAGATTCTCTACACCCCAGTCGTAAATTTCTTTTGCTTTGGCCAGATACTGTTCGCGTGTCTGATACAGAGGAATTTTGTCTGCTGATGGCTTTCTGTTTTTAGGTACACTGTTGTAAAGTGTCATCGCAGCTACGACTGTCGGGAAATTGATACATGCCATTTTTCCGTCACGGTCACTGTCGTTTGGCTTTGGATGCTGTATCGGCTGCCATTGCCAGAACATCCCGCCTTTCTTCGGGTCGTATGAACCGGTATCTCCGACTTTTTCTGAGCCATACCATACACGGCTGAAGCTGGCTTCCGAGAGTTTCAGATATTCATCGTCGCCGAACAACTGGTAAGCACGTGCCAGTGTGATGGTCCACCACTGGATATCGTCGTAAATAAACCAGCCGGTATTTTCATTGTTGTCATGAAAGTTGAATCCGGCATATTGTGCTTTATTTCCTTTAAATATTTTACGGCTTAATTCCTTGAATTCCTTTTTACGCTTTTTATCTCCCTGTTTGCAAGCCAGGCGATAAGCGTTCATCGACATGTCCCAGTACATCGGCTGGCACCAGATTGCAGCAGCTCCTTTCCAGCGGTCTACTGCTTCTGGAAAGGAAGTATCGGTCTTGTAAATGTATTTTTTACTGTCAAGAAAAGTCTTGTTGAAGCCCTCATAAGCACTCCATACGTCCTGATTGGTATATCCGTCATTTACGGCAGATGCGGACAATACCGCACAGCAACCTATTACTGAAATATATTTTCTAAGATTCATGATGGCTTATTATTCTACAACAAATTTAAAGATTGTATGGCTTGTATATTTTTCTCCCGGACGTAATACGCATGAAGGCCATTCAGGCTTGTTGGGCGTATCCGGATATTTCTGAGTCTCCAGACATACAGAAGCGCGGAAGTTGTATTTGGTATTTTTCTTTCCGGTTTGTGTGCCATCCAGGAAGTTTCCGGTGTAAATCTGGATTCCCGGTTCGTCTGTATAAACTTCCAGTTTGATACCGCTCTGTTCCGATTTCAGAGAAGCACATACTTCGTTGATGTTCCCTTTGGTATCGAGTACCCAGTTGTGGTCAATACCGTGACCGTTTTTCAGTTGTTCTGTTTCTTCATTCAGACGTTCTCCAAGTACGGCGGGCTGGCGGAAATCCATCGGAGTTCCTTCTACCGGAAGAATTTCACCAGTTGTCATGAATGTACTGTCTACCGGTGTGAAGTGGCTGGCATTTACCATTAATAAATAATCAGCATTTCCTTTGGCTGGATCTCCGTCCAGATTGAAATAAGAATGGTTGGTCATGTTGATGATAGTCGGTTTGTCTGTTTCCGCTTCGTATTTCAGATCGATGGCATTGTCGTCTGTCAGTCGCATGGTAACCGTACAGTTCACGTTTCCAGGAAAACCTTGTTCCATATCTTTGGCATAGTAAGACAGTTTCACCTCACTGCTGTCTGTCTGGGTTGCGTCATATACTACATACTGGAATCCCTTAGGACCACCGTGCAGACAATGTCCGTAATTGTTCTGTGGCAATTGATAAGTTGTACCGTCCAGTGTAAAACGTCCGTTTGCAATTCTGTTCGCATACCGGCCGATACTTGCTCCGTAGTCGGAAGGATATTTTATATAATCCTGAATAGAGTCGAATCCTAATACCACATCGCGCATTACTCCGTTACGGTCTGGAGCCATCACCGAAACGATTCGTCCGCCGAAGTTGGTAACACACACTTCCATGTTGTTTTTGTTCTTTAAAACAAATAGACCTGTCTTTTTTCCGTTTATGTCAGTAACGAAGTTCTGAGGGTTCAGACCGGAGTCTGTGAGAACAGCAGAATTATCTTGTTTGTTCCCTACGCATGCAGTTAAGAATAATGTTGATAAGATAGATGCAATTAATGTTTTTTTCATAAGCTTATTAGTTTGTTTATACAAAAGATACCTGTCCCGTAGAACAGACTAAGCAAAGAAAGGCTTTTTACATTAATTTAAACGAAAATCTTTATTCAATGAATGATAATATCTGCTCAAATTACCCTTCATCCCCGTTCCTACCCCTTCTGAGGCCTTTTCTCAGTGTGTTTTCTCATTGTCAGGAGTATTTTCATACGTCCGCACAGATGCCAGATTGCCAGTATGCCGAACAGGATACCTGCCTGATAATGCAGTATTCCTAAATGAGTGCCGGCATTTCCCCGATGCAATATCAGGATGAGGCCTGTCGCACTTGTCAGTAAATAAACGGCCGACAGACAAACCGTAACCTTGCTGCGTTGCCTGAATTTTTCGGGCAAGCTTTTATACCATCCCCGGTGAGCCCTTATGTGTCCAGTGGACAGGATGAGAAACAATACTCCCCATACGATATGTGTAACTCTCCAGATTTTTACATTTGACTGTACGATACCATGACCTGCCGCATGGATAATCAGACCGGTAATAAGAGTGAGCAGACATATAGCTGCCAGAACGAGGTCGATGTAGAATGTTCTTTGTTTCTTCATGATTATTATTTGTTAGGGTTAGCCGGTACAGTTCGGGGTATGTCCGGCATACATACTTCGTGTTGTTCCGGATGCAAAGTTAGCCCGATGAAGAAACGGAGGCAATGGATAAGATAGGGGAGTACTTGGACTATTTATGGTTTTTGCGGAAGTCGGTTGGAGATATTCCTGCTGTTTTCGAAAAGAGCCGGGTAAAGTAAGCGTAATCTTCAAATCCGAGTTCCTGAGCTATTTCCTTTACGCTTTTACTGGTATATATCAGGCTCCGTTTGGCTCTTGTCACAATTTCATATTGTATGTTCTGGCTGACACTGAACCCCGTCGTCCCTTTTACCGCTTCGTTGAGATACATGAGCGAGATATTCATCATGCGTGCATAGTAACTGGGACTATGGCTGTGCTCTATATGCTGTTTGAGCAGGTTCCTGAAGGTGATGGTATGCTCCACATAACGTTGGGGCAGGCTATGAGCCGTTTGCTTGGAGGTGATAGCTTCTCCGATGATGTCGATGATGGCAAGCGACAGGTGCAGTGCCAGTGCCTGTGGATGTTTGCCAGTCTGTGCCAGTTTGCCGGCCAGGATGGTAAACAGCGATGTCAGTTCAGTCTGCTGTTCCGGTGACAGTTCTACCGTCTGTGTGCCAAGTGTATATTGTTCAAAGGATCTTTTGGAAGTTTCTTCGATGAATGCGCTGTCAATCATCAGTATATAGGCATTCAGTCCGGTAGCCTGTACAAAGCTGTGTACCTGTCCGGGTAATACCAGAGCGGCACAATGCGCCGTCAGCCTGTAGCTGTTGAAGTCTATATGGATGTCACATTCACCCGATTCGACGAAGCCGAACATATAATAGTCATCCTGATGCGCATAGTCGACAGGGGTATGTTGCATGCCGTCTGCTGAAAATACACGAAGGTGTATGCCAGTATCGGAAATATCGGAAACTCTATGTCTGGGCAGTTTTTTCATCGGAATATATAAAAAAGAAAAACCACCGATAATTTAGTTATCGATGGTTTTCTTTTGGTGATCCGCTTGGGGCTCGAACCCAAGACCCCAACATTAAAAGTGTTGTGCTCTACCTGCTGAGCTAGCGAATCAAACCTGTGTTGCATTCATTTCCTGATTGCGAGTGCAAAGGTAGGTGTTTTGAGTGAAACTGCCAAATATTTTGGCAAGTTTTTTCAAATAAATTTTCCTTTACGTTTTTATCTTGCTGATTTATAGCGTATTTTGCTTTCGAAAAAAATAAGCCTTTACAAACCGGTTTTCCTGAAATCTTGTAGATTCCCGTTTCTGCCGGGGTTCTTACATTCGGACAGCCTGATTTTTTACATACCGGTAGCCGCTTTTTATCTCCTTATTTATTCTCGGGCGCCGGTCTGCCGTTCCATTCTGGCCGGCCGGATCTTTACGAATGACTTGCCTGAGCCTTTTTTTCCTCTTCTACCGCTTTCCGGTAACAACATCTGCACAGAGGCTCGTATTCTTCCTTTTCTCCCAGCAACACCCGTTTGTCGTTGGCTACGGTACGGTGTGAAACATAGGCCAGATCTCCGCACTTCACGCAGATGGCATGCACTTTGGTCACCTCGTCGGCGATGGCACACAGGGCAGGCATCGGACCGAAAGGTACACCTTTAAAGTCCATGTCCAGTCCGGCTATAATGACCCTCACTCCGCGGTTGGCCAGCTCGTTGCACACCTCAATGAGGCCTGCGTCCAGAAACTGAGCCTCGTCTATGCCCACCACGTCTATGTCCTCGGCCAAAAGCAGTATCGAGGCCGATGTGTCTATGGGCGTGCTGGGTATGGCGTTGTTGTCGTGGCTCACCACGTCCTCTTCTGAGTATCGGGTGTCTATGGCGGGCTTGAAAATCTCCCCCCTCTGATGTGCAAACTGCGCGCGTCGCAGTCGGCGTATCAGTTCTTCGGTCTTGCCAGAGAACATGGAGCCGCATATCACCTCCACGCGTCCCTGACGCATCATCTCTCCGTTGCTGGAGCCTACGTCTTTCATTTTCAGTATGTATGTTTTTGTTGTGACGGCCTGGCGCCGTGCCATTCTTGGTTTACTACGGACAAAGGTAATAATGTTTCTTCATGTGGAGGCTACTCTGGGCGCTGAAAATGAAAATTTATTGGGCTGGGTGTTGTGGTTCATTGCCCGAAAAGTGTAACATCGCACCGCAGTGCATTTTTCGCTCTCTTGCCCTTGGATATCTGTTGTAACAATTTTTAAGTGAGTCGGCAGCGAGTTTGTCGGCATGTCCGTGGGTGCTCTTATTCCGCTGGAAATATGGCACTTCCTTCTGGATGGTGGCCCCTCTGGGGGCATTAAGCAGACTCCTGGTTACCACATTTTCGCCTGGTAAGTGCTTCAATTCGTTTTTTATCGCTAATTTTGTCCCAAATAAACTGAATGATGGGCATATTATACCTTGTACCCACACCCGTGGGCAACTTCGAAGACATCACGATGCGATCCTTGAGGATACTCCGTGAGGCCGATCTGATACTGGCCGAGGATACCCGCACCAGCGGCAACCTCCTGCGCCACTTCGACATCAAGAACGCCATGCTGTCGTAT
>ENA-ORRO01001238-ORRO01001238.1-human-gut-metagenome-genome-assembly--contig:-NODE-1238-length-18623-cov-3.655483_pt1 | contig 18623 bp, 23 predicted proteins | sample MGYA00242176_ERZ509136 | MGnify/ENA primary metagenome ERZ509136 (study PRJEB26280, sample SAMEA2338644) | human gut metagenome | biome: human gut; feature: human-associated habitat; material: faeces...
CTAAACACGACTCCAGGAAGGACTTTCAATGTCGTACGCACTAAAGGTAAGCGATTACAACGCTTTCGTCAAGGCATATTACGTTGACTCAAAAGCCAAGGACAACCACGTGCATGTTGTCTACACTGACAAGCCAGACCTGGCTCTAACTTTCGATGACATAGAGGAAGCCGCACTTCATTTCATGTTCATCTGGTCAAACGCTTCCAGGACAGACTCAGCTGTAAACTCCATTTGCATCGCCGAAGCCCAAACCTACTACAAGGAAATCTAACCATGCCATACATCGTAGGAAACTCAGAAGGCTACTTCGCAGGTCAGAAGGACGGCAAGTCCACATTCACGAAGTACAAGAAGTTCGCGTTCGAACTGAAACAGTACGACACCGCAGTGAAGGTAGCCAAGATTCTCCAAAAGATGCGCAGACACCGAATCAACATCTACGAGAAGGCAATAAACCCGTACACCTACCAACCACTCTACATACTGACAAATCAAACAGCTAGAAAGAAGGATTATGGACAAGACGGTTCGTAACAGAGTTGGACGACGCATTTTCGTGACACATTGCGTTGGCGTGATGTTCGACGATAACAACGACATGCACGACGTCGAATACGATATAGTAGGGAACATCACATCCCCAAAGCGTGCAACCAACATCATCAAGAAGCGAATGGGCATTGACCGCGTGTTGGTGAAACAAGTTAGTGTCACATCCAAGTTCTATTCCATGCCCGCTCAGAAGTTCATCGAGAATGCCGACAAGGTAACTGACTAAAAGGAGAAAACATCATGTCCGATTCCATCATCAAGTCCGAGTCCACCGCCATCGCCAACGTCGAGGATGACAACGCCCTCAACATCCCCACCGGCTACATCTGCACCGTTGACCGAGACACCCGCGAAGGCATCATCACCGTCGCAAACGCCCTGTCCGACGCGCAGTCCCTCGCGGACTTCGGAGATAAGCCGTTCACGCTCGTTGACGTCATCACCACCCCTGGCGTGCGCAACCGCACTGGCGAGGTCTGCACCAACACGTACCTCATTACCAAGGACGATGGCATCCTCATGTCCCAGTCCGACGGCATCAAGCGTTCTGTGCAGCAGATTGTCGGCCTGTTCAACGGTGACTTCGGTGACGGACTCAAGGTTTCCGTCTCCAGCAAGCACCTCAAGAGCGGAAACACCCTCAAGACCCTTCACTTCTACACCGACTAGAAGCTAACGATTTAACCAGTTCCCATGGCGCGGATGTCAACTTGGCGTCCGCGCCATTTGTCTAAGGAGGATAGAAATGACTCTAACCGCCTTGTGCGAGAGGTTTATTGACAAGGACTATAGGCTTTCCGTAGTTGAACTGAAAGCTGATTGCACTACAGAACCTTTGGCTACATCTGAACAAGTTTGGAAACTTGAGTACTCAAAGTGGGCCTTGTATTCTGTCAAGTACATTGATTTCGCGTCTTGGATGGTCTACGTCACTGCTCCAAACGACGGCTACAAGAAGGCTGATTACTGATGCCGGTCAAGTACGGCTCGACGGCCTATTACGCGAAGCTCGCCCGCAGACGCGCCAACAACGCCATTCGCGAGCTGAACCGAATCGCGTCAAGCCCAACGGCTACAACCAACGAGCGTGCGACTGCCCGCAGACTAGAGTCCGAGTTGAAGCGCCAGTACAAGGCAACTTTCAAGAACCAGGGACTTAACAAGAGCGGAAAGAGGAAGATTGCGTCGCAAGCTGATATCGAACAGGCTACGGCTCGCATAAACTCGCTCGCCAACACGTCTAAGATTGCACGTGGAAGAAACGGCGCAAAGAACCTCTTCACCCAAGACCAAATCAACATGGCAACAAGACGAGACATGGACACCGCCACAAACCCGTCCATGTACACGAAGGCGCAAGTTAAGGCATTCTATCGCGCGACGCAGAAGATATGGCAGAATCCAAACGGGTTGACAGACCAGACCAAGATAAACAAGAAAATCATGGACTACTTCGGAACAAAAGACCTCGCAGTCGCAATGGAGCTGGCGCTGTCAACTCCAGGAGCGCAGAAGGCGCTGAGATTGCAGGAACTAGCTGACACTGACAAGTCACAGTGGACGCAGGAGCAACGCGAGTTCTACGAGCGTGCTATGTCCGAGGACACGTCAGACGATAAGCAGGGAAGCCCTCCAGAGCAGATATACGTATACCAGTTCGACCCTGAACTGACTTACGAGCAGAACGTGCAATTGGCGACGAAGGAAGGATGATTGTAGGTGAAGAGAACTCAGTACGTAATATGCGCGATTTACGACACCGAGACATGCAACATAGGTCACGGAAACCAGACTCGCGCGTATCCGATTCTCTTCATCGACAACGACTTGCGCGACAAGGACATGCGCTACTACGAACCAGACAAGGATGACAAAGTAACCTTCTACAGGCACGAGCATGAGTACATCGGAAAGCTTGAGCAGTACATAGCCTGGGGACAGGTCATCGGAAAGGTTCCAATAGTATGCGCGTACAATCTCATGTTCGACCTGCAACCAATAATATGGCTGCTCAACAACGAGTACAAGATAACCGCAAACGCTCAGAGTTCGACAAACGCCTACACGGTTGACCTGGTGGACGAGGATACGGACAGAACCGTGCTGCGCTTCTGGGACACGTTCCACCTTGAGATGCGAGGACTCAAGGCGATGGGCGAGACGTGCGGGCTTGGAAAGGCGAGCGGTGATTGGGACTACTCGCTAACGAGGACGCCAGAGACGCCGCTCACTGACTTGGAACTCTACTACGCCAAGCGAGACGTCCAGGTGATACCAGCCTATCTCAGGTACCTGCTTCACGCAAACGAGTGGATGAAGTCCGAGGAGCTTGGAAGTCGCGTTCTGACAAAGACGTCAATAGTGCGACAGATGGCAAGGCACGACATAGCTCCGATATGCATAGGAAAGAAGAACGGCAAGAAGCTTCACATGGACAAGGCGTTCAACGAGCTGTGCATGGCGCAACTGCCTAAGACCTACGACTCGTACGCGGTTCGCAAGGGCTGCTTTCGCGGAGGGTTCACGTTCACCGCGGCTAGGTACGCAAATGTCGTTCTCAGAAACGTAGCGTCTCTAGACGTGACTTCGATGCACCACACTTTCATCAACGGACGTTACATTCCGCTTGACTTCAACATGGCGTCGCCAGAGCAGCTTGAGGTCGCTTTCAGGCACGTCACATCAAGGACGAGGAAACAGGTTCTAGACAACTACGCCAAACCGTTCGACTACGCCTTTCACGCACGAATCCAGTTCACCAACGTAAGACTACGTAAGGGCACGTGCTTTGACTATTGGGGAATAGCGCTTGAGTCAAGCGCGAAGTTCAAGAAGGTTCTGATGGCTGGAAGCGATATCGGAAACGACCCTCGCAACGCAGTTCAAGAGACGGCAACTAGGATGGAGGGCTGGCATGACAGCTACGTAAACGCCACGTTCGCCCTAGGCAAGCTGTATGAAGCAGATTCCGTAACGATGCACCTAAACGAGGTCGAGCTGTGGTGCTTCAACCAGGTGTACGAATACGACTCGCACAAGGTGATATTCGGTGAGATTTCAATGAACTGGAAGCTTCCTCCCGACTACGTGACAATGCAGAGCAACATTCTGTTCGAGACGAAGAACGCCGCGAAGTTCATCAACAACCATTATGAGGAGGGAAAGCCGTATGAGTACGACATACCGCAGACGATACCGCAGGGAATCGCCGAAATGCTCAGGAAGGGCACATGCTCGCATCAGTTCTTTGAGGCCTACTACACGTCAACCGTAAAGGGCATGTTCAATGGCATCTACGGCACACAGGCCCAAGACGTGTACAAGCCTTCATACAAGTGCGAGGAAGGCGAGCTTGTGATTGACAAGGCAACCGTAACAACGCGAGACAACTGGGAGGAGCGGCAGCCTAAGAACTGCAAGGTGCTGTACACCTACGGAATGAGAATCGTTGCTGGTTCGCGCATGCATCTGGTGATAGCTATGGAGCTGCTGCACGAGTCGCTAGGAAGCAAGGTTCGGGTATGCGGAGGAGACACTGACTCGATGAAGGTAAGCTGCGACGAGGACGTGTCCGACGAAATGCTTACGGCAGCACTGGAGCCAATAGCGAAGGCGGCTAGAGACGCAATCGACAAATGCATGTCTAGGATGCGCGAGCAGCACCCGGACAAGGCATCCAAGCTGACTGGCATCGGCTCGTTCGACGTGGAGGGCGCTGGTTCGGGCACGCGATGGGACTACCACATGGAAGCTTGGAACAAGGCACGAGTATCCGAGAGCTACGGCCACTCCCACATCACGTGCGCTGGACTGTCGCGCCCAGATGGGGCTTTCACCATAGAGGACTTCATAGACGCATTGCTAGCTGCCGGATATGACGTGGAAAGGGTGTTCAGTAATGTACTCGGGTACAACGTCACTGTCACGAATCCTATCTCCCACTCCCTTGAGGGATACCACCCGAAGGCGGAGGATGTGTACGACGGAGAGGTCACGGATTACCTTGGAAACAAGGCTCATGTTGTTTCGCATGAGAGCTGTGCGCTCTACGAGTCTGACCGAGTTATCGGAGAGACGGAGAAACCGACTAACGCAATGTCCGTTCGTTACCTACAGGAAAAGTACAAGAGGGATGTTCCAACTTCAGTTCGCTCTTTGCAAGTCGCAATGCGTGAAGGAAATGTTGTTGAGTGCTACGTCCAGGAGCACACCGAGTACGGCTTCGAGAAGACAATGAGAGGAGTTGTGAAATGAACAACGCGATTTGGGTTGTGATAATGGCGGCGAATGCTAGTAGAGCAGCTGCATCAAGCTCATGTTCCAACGCATCTGACATATCAGGCGTAACCTGTCTGATTATAATTATAGTCTGTGTAGCTGTTTTCTTGCTGCTTTTGGCTTCTGTTCGAGGCGATTGATGATTGGATTTTCTAATGGCTGACTTCTATGACTGGCAGAAGACGCTTTCATACGACGCGGACGTTACCATGGTGATAGGAACGCGAGGAGTCGGAAAGACGTTCGGCCTTAGGACGCAGTTCATACGAGACTGGAAGAAGGACGGCAGCAGGTTCGTAGAGGTGTGCCGATACAAGAACGAGCTGTTCGGCGTATCCGACGGGTACTTCAACCGAGTCGGTGACCAGGATGAGTTCAAGGACCTCATGTTCAAGACCGACTCACGATACGCCTATGTGGCATACAAGGACGCAAAGACAGACACCGACAAGCCAGACTGGAATATTATCGGGTACTTCGCCGCCCTATCGGACGCGCAGAGACTAAAGAAGAGGACGTTCGACCACGTTCGCAGAATCGTCCTTGACGAGGCGATAATCGACCGTCGAGACAGGTACCACAACTACCTGCCGTCGGAGTTCACTGTACTTGCCAACCTGGTTGACACGGTGTCGCGCGAGCGCAAGGACACCAAGTCAGTGCGGCCAAGGGTGTACCTTCTCGGAAACGCGCTGTCGTTCGCAAACCCGTACTTCGCCAGGTACGGAGTAACGTCCGACCTTAGCTACGGGTACAGGTGGTTCAACAACAAGACGTTCCTGCTACACTACGTGTACACTCCCGAGTATTCCGAGGAGAAGCAGACAGGAACCGTGGCCGGTCGCATGCTTGCTGGAACCACGGAGGGAGACTCCATCGCAAACAACAAGTTCATGCTCGACTCAAACGAGTTCGTTGCGAGGAAGCCGTCTAGGGCCAAGTTCACGTTCGGGATAGTGTACAACGGCAACGAGTACGGCATATGGGTGGACATGCGAGAGGGGCGCTACTACGTGTCCAAGAAGATACCAAAGAACACGCTTCGCCCCATCTACTCGCTGTCGCGCGAGGACGCGAGCGTTAACTATATGGCCGTCACCAGGGCATCTACAGTCATGCAATCCCTTGAGAACATGTGGTACCTTGGATTGATAAGCTACGAGAGCGTGGACCTCAAGATGCAGTTCGCAGACGTGCTAGCCATGTTCGGGATAAGGTGATGTGACAATGGCAACCCCAGACTACTACAATGGAGACGGAGAGGTCACGTGCATGGACGCGCTTCGCTCGTGCGTGCATGGATGGAAACCAGACCCTCTGTTCGCCTTCTGGTTCTGCAACGCCTTCAAGTACCTGTGGAGGTTCAAGGGCAAGAACGGTCTGGATGACCTCTACAAGTGCAGGACCTACATAGACATGATGATTGACGTTCTTGAGTGAGCGCTATATCATATAGGAGCCGTGACACGGACTCGGCGGGCAAGTAGACAGGTGCGACGATACGCGATGATGCGCGCGCATATGTCGGGGCTTGCTTAATCGCTCCCTTTTCGCTTGCGTTTCCGACGCTCGCGGCATATCATCTAGGCCATGGGTTCCCGTCCCCAAGACGGTGCGACCCATGGCCGCTTTTTTGTGCAATGGCAACGAAGAGAGGAGAAGCGCAATGGAAGACGAGGAGAACAAGGTTCCCGATGGCGGTTCCGCCAAGAGTCCGACCGATGACGGTTCAACTGAGGTTGCAACTAAGGATGCAACTGATGGTGCAACCGATACTGGCGCAGGTGTGGCGCAGCCCGACTATTCCATGCTAATGCAGATGATGCAGGAGATGCAGGAGAACCAGACCCGACTCGCGGGTCAGATTGCCAAGATTTCCGACGCGCAGTCCGCGCTCATCGACGCAGGTGCGGTCATCCACGAGGACGGGAGCCGCAGTCCCGGACTCGTTGGCGAGCAGCCCTGCGATGACGAGTTCGTTCCCATCGAGCGGCTTGACCTTTCCATCTAGCAAGGAGGAATCACACAATGGCAACCAACAACGCCACGATTCTCGATAGAATCTGGCTGTCTGGAACCAACGACTTCCAGCAGCGTATCCCGCAGCCGACGCAGCAGACCATCAAGTCCACCATGGACGCGCTGTTCGATCCAATGAACAAGCAGTATTACAACCAGTTCGTTGACAGTCTCGTCATGCGAATCGGAATGACGTTCGTCCACCAGCAGGCATGGAAGAACAAGCTCGCAGTCTTCAAGGACTCCAAGATGATGTACGGCGCCACGGAGCAGGAGATTGCGACCAAGTGGGTCAAGGCTCACGCTTACCGCGATGACGTCGAGGACGTCTTCAAGGTTTCACGTCCCGAGTCCGCCGTCTGGTACCACTCCCAGAACCGACGCGACCAGTACATGATTACCGTTGACCGCCAGGAGCTCATGTCCGCGTTCACCAATGAGTACGGACTCAACTCCTACGTCGCGAGCATCCTCCAGGCTCCCATCAACGCCGACGAGTACGACGAGTACCGAATCATGCTCCAGCTGCTCGCGTTCTACGAGGACACGTTCGGCTTCTACAAGCACCGCCTCTCCGGCGTTCCGTCCGATGAGGCCACCGGCAAGGAATTCCTCAAGGCGGTCAAGGCGTACACCCAGAAGCTCACGTTCCCGACCACGCAGTACAACGGCGTCCGCCTTCCCGACCTTCCCGTCTTCGCTCGACCCGACGAGCTGGTCCTGTTCGTCACTCCCGAGATTGCCGCGTCCGTTGACGTTGACACCCTGGCACCGCTGTTCCATCTCGACAAGGCCGATATCTCCGCGCGTCAGATTGTCGTTGACGAGTTCCCGTTCAAGGATTCCAAGTGCTGCGCAATCCTCACCACGCGCGACTTCTACCGCTGCCGCGACACCGTTTACCAGACCGATTCCATCTACAACCCCAAGACGCTCGGCACGAACTACTTCCTGAATCACTGGGGCATCTACTCCGTGTCCCCGTTCGTCCCCGCAATCATGTTCACCACCGACGCGGTGTCCGGCATCGACGTGGTGACTCAGAGCGCCACCGACCTCGACCTCACCGTTGACAAGGCGCAGGCGGCGGCTGGTGACGTGGTGCAGCTCACCGCGAAGCTTATCGGCAAGCTCGACAAAGCCGACGGTACCGGCGTGGTTCTGGCACCCGACGCATGCACCTACTCAGTCACCGCCATGGACAAGGCTGACTCTGACGCAGTTGCCATTCAGCTTCCGTCCACCACCTACGTTGACGAGTACGCCAGGCTGCACCTCTCCAAGTCCCTCAAGACCGGAAACGTTATCACCGTCACCGCAAAGTCCACCTACGTCAACCCGTCTGGCGCCACCACCGCGCTGACCAAGACCGTGCCGGTCACCATCGCCTAGCACACAGGCATTCCAAGTTCGTAGGATTCGGGACGCGCGGGCTTTGCTCCCTTTAACCGCGCGTCCCGTCTCCATATAACACAGGAGGTGATTTGCAGTTGGACTTCCCGCACCTTCCAGACACCAAGTACCCGTACCTCGACAACGTGTCTAATCCTGGTTACGAGAACAGGTTCGACTACCTGCGCTGGGTTCCCAACACCAAGGTAAAGCTATGCTCGGTTCGTTGGAACAGCGACTATTCCGATGTTGTCAAGTTCGACACCGACCAGCTGCGCGACGAGTGGTTCGACCAGCTTCCGACCGACCCGTACTGCGAGATAGTTCTCAACACTAACAAGCAGCTAGGAAGCGACAACACCGTCAAGGTTCCAGTACCTTATGACAGGGCATCGCAGTTCAACTACTGCGTCGTTGACATTCCCATAGCCACCAGCGCGGACGCGCCGCTCGACTACGAGTCAGAGTACGGATTTCACCGCTGGTTCTTCTTCGTCACAGACTTCGTTCAGGTGAACGCTTCAACCACCCTTCTCACGCTGTCGCTCGACGTGTGGACGCAGTACATCAACTCTGTTGGCATCACGTATATGGTGCTGGAACGCGGTCACGCCCCTGTGGCAGCTACCGACGTGGACTCGTACCTAGCCAACCCGATGGAGAACAGCGAGCTTCTTCTAGCTCCAGACGAGAACTTCGGAAACGACACCGTGTCACGCGGAGGGCGCTTCATCCCGTTCGGAAGCGGAGAGAAGTGGCTGTGCATAGCGTCGGTGTGCCCTCCCGAAATGCTATCGCAGCTTGGCACCGTGACCGACGGAGGTTCGGCGTCCTATTCCGACCCCGTTTTCTCCGACGAGTTAGGCTACCCGAACGACGCCATGCGCTGGGGCCACCAGTACCACGTAGACGGGTTCGGATTCGGCAGCGGTCGCGACTACTCCGGCGTGACCACCGCGGTAGGTAACGTCGGTTCCAGCGACGGCAGGATTCCTAACAACGTAACCATGTACGCTGTTCCAGCTAGCGACGCGTTCGGCGGAAACCTTCTTGAAGACCTTGTGCGGGTGTGCCCGACGTTCCTCAGGACGGTGAGGGCGTGCTTCGTCGTTGCGCGAGAGATGTTCGACACCGGCAATCAGCACAATATTGCAGGACATTTCCTTTACGAGGTTCGCGGCAACTCGCGCGACCTTGGTGACGTTACGCTTACGAAGGACATGTTCGCGTATCCCAACGAGTACGCAGGCTTCGCAAAGCTCTACACGTATCCCTACGCGCAGCTTGAGGTGACGGACAACGAGGGCAAGTCCGCAACCGTGCGAATCGAGACAACTAGCGGAATCAAGGCGCACGCAGTGACCTCGCTCGCGTTCCCATACCTCAACATGCGCATGTTCCTCACTGGCATCGGCGGCTCTGGAAGCGAGTCCTACCAGTGGATAGACCTCAGCGGAGTGCACGACGAGCAGATGCGCAACTCCGACTGGTATAGGTTCTGCTATGACTTCGGAATTCCTACGTTCGCACTGTACATGGACGGTGCGACTTCGTGGCAGGTCCAGAACTGGAACCGTGCTCTTGGAAACGCGCGAAACTCTGCGCTTGTTAACTACCACAACTCCGTTCGCCAGGCGAACAACGCCATGGCCAACGCAGTTGACGCAGCCGACACGGCGCAGACGAACTCAAACAACTCCGCAAGGAACGCATACACCAACGCGGTAAACTCAGCCAACACCGCTCAGACGAACACCAACAACGAGGCGAACACCCTCGACAAGAACCACTCCAACACGAGGGCTTGCAGGACCGACGTGTGCGCAAACATAAACGCGACAAACACCAGCAACCAGAGCACAAGGAACTCTGCTTCGCTAACTCAGGTTTTAGCCAACAACACGCTTAATCAACGTCAGACGTCTTTGTCAAACGCTACTTGCGTGGCAAACACCAACACCGAGAACCAAACATCAATGTCGAACTCAATCACGAACGGAATATCTGCCGTAGCAAGCGGTGCGGTGTCTGGTGCCGTGGGCGGTAGCGTTATTCCCGGCGTAGGTACGGTGCTTGGAGCTGTCGCTGGTAGCGGTTCCGCGTTGATTGGCGCTATTGCAAACGGTGTAACGACTCAGATTTCCGCCAACGCGAGCACTACTATTACAAACGCAACGGTCACGCTAAACTCGAACATATCCTCGTTTACACAGTCCACCAACCATGACAACACCATGGCTGCGAACACTGCCAACATCACGATAACCAACAACGACAACACGCTCAGAACCAACAACACCGCGCGAGAGAACGAGTGCGACGCGGCGAACACCTCCAACACCAGCGGCACGATGCGCACGAACGCGGCCAACACGCGCAACACTAGCGTAACGAACGCTGGCAACACGCGAGACACCGCAATCGGCAACGCCACAAACACTCGCAACAACGCTGCGTCCAACGCGGGCTGGACGCGCGACGCAACTGTCACGGCAGCGCAGGACGTTGCCAGGAACACCCAGCGCGACGCCATGGCGGGACTTCTCGACGCTCGAAACGACGCCCCAGTGGAGCTGTGCCCGACCAGCGGAGACGCCACGTCAGAGTACATGCGCACCCGCGGCGTGCAGATAAAGGTACGCACTCAGTCCAAGTCCGCCATACGCATGGCGGGTGACACGTTCGCCAGGTTCGGGTACGCCCTGAACCAGATTTGGAACGTCGCAAAGTCGGGCCTCAAGCTGATGCGCCACTTCACGTACTGGAAGGCCAGCGACATTTGGGTGTACGATGTGTGCGAGACAAACGACACGCCCCAGAACGCGATAGTTGCGATATTCGAGAAGGGCGTAACCGTGTGGAATGACCCCGATGAGATTGGAATGGTGAGTCCATATGACAACTGACGTTTACGACGTGGTTCCGAGCGGGCAGATTTTTGCCATAGCTACCAAGGAACCTAAGCGTGACCTTAACTGGCTGCTTTCCCAGGACTCGTACCAGGGACTCACCGATGACGAGATTCAGCAGATAATCGACTACAAGGCCGAGCAGGCAAGGAAGTCGGAGGAGGTCAAGGCAATGCAGGAGTCTTATGAGAAGACAATGCAGGCAAGCCTGGACGCTTCTGCTACAATGGTGGAGGACAGCAGGAAGGTTCTCGCGACCCTTCTTGCAACGTCCACCAGCTATGATTCAGTTGCAGCCGAGAAGACTACCAACGAGCTGTTCAAACCAGAGGTGATTTAGTTGGGTCACAGGGGTGGAAAGAACAGGAACCGCAACACGTCTCAGGACGCTCAGCCGTACATGTTCAAGTCCAAGGGCTACGGACGCGACTACTGGCAGAGCGACGCCTACGCGAAGAGGCTGTACAACTACTACCGAAACGTCATGATGCAGATGGCGATGATGCGTTTCCGCTGGGTCGGCCTTCCCAAGACGTGCAACGAGCGCTACCTGGAGTACACGTTGCTGACGCAGGGAGTCGCGACAATCGCGTTCCCAAGAAAGATGCGCGGCACGTTCTTCTCCACGCAGGCGGTTCTCCAATCGCCGCCGAACGTCTACGATGACTGCACTCACTGGGAGTCGCTTGGAAACAACGGTTGGCGGTTCGACTGCGGCGTTGACAACGGCGTGCTCGTGTACGACAACTGCACCAGGATGCCAGTGATGGATGGAATCGACATATACGCAGCCGAACTAGTACACATCCGACAGACCAAGACGATGAACAGGTTCCACCAGCAGATTCCATGGGTGCTGACCGGCCCGCAGGAGAAGCTGTACGACATGCAACAGCTTGCAAAGCAGGTGGCAGGCGGCGAGCTTGCCGTGCTGGCGACAGATGACCTTCACGGAATCAAGACCACCGACGTGCTCCAGACCGGCGTGCCGTTCCTCGGAGAGCAGCTGTCGCAGGACGAGCAGCAGGTGTGGAACCGAATCTACACCATGCTTGGCATCGAGAACTCCCCGTTCAAGTCCGAGCGCCAGACCGAGGACGAGGTACGCGCCCAGAAGTCACCAACCACGCTGGTCAAGTTGGCGTCGCTCGAGGAGCGCAGGCGTGCAGCCGCAAAGCTCAACAACAGGTTCGGTGCGTACCTGGAGGAGGAAATCAAGGTCGTGTGGCGCCAGGACAACGAGTCCGAGAACTGGAACCTGCAACGCAACATGAACTCGCAGCTCAAGCTTCTGAAGGGTTGATGCGTGATGATTGACACCGACTACGAGGACGAGTTCCACTCACCGCTCACAATCTCCCTCGGCGAGCTTGCCGAGGGGGGTTGGTTCGACCTCTCCTCGCCCGAATGGGACTTTCCCAAGTACAGCGAGGAGCAGCACAAGCGGTTGTGCGACAAGATTCTGAACCACTACTACGATCGTGACATTGGCATTCTTCCACCGCTGGCGTGGAAGCGAAGGTTCCTGGGAAAGCTGAACGAGATAATGCCGAAGTACATTCCAATGTACCGAAAGCTAGACACAAGTCCAGACATGCTCAATGCAACCGACGAGTATTACAAGTCGCGCAACGTGTTCTCGGACTTTCCTCAGACGCAGCTATCCGGCAACCAGGACTACGCTACCACTGGCACGGACCACCAGTATGAGCGCGTGCATGACGGAACCATAATCGACCTCGCCGAACGACTGCGGCAGTACGACGATGTCGATTTGATGGTAGTGAACGAGATGGAGCCTCTGTTCTCCTGCCTGTTCACGGTTAATATCAATGCCTGGTAGTAAGGAGAACGAATTGAACGAGTTCTACATCATCGTGGCGCCAATGGTAATGGCTTGCCTTGACCTGGTGTCAGGCTACCTTGCCGCGATGCACAACGGAGAGGTTGACAGCTCGCGCATGTTCGAGGGCATGTTCAAGAAGCTCAGCGAGGTGCTTGCAATCGTTGTAGCTAAGGCAACCGAGTTCGCAATCACCGTCTTCGGTGCGGCAGAGCTTGGAATTAACCCTAGGATTCCAGTGTGCGCCGCAGTGTGCGTGTTCATCACCGCGTACGAGCTTGTTTCCATAATTGAGAACATCGGCAAGATGAATCCGGCAATCGGGCGCGCCATGGTGCGAATACTTGGAATCGACCCAAGTAAGGTAGGTATTGACGAGGGTGACGTTAAGTGATTTGGTATGTCCTTTCAATCGCAGTGATACTCATCGCATTGTGCATCGTCAGCGGAGGTGACTTTTAGTGGGAATCATCAACCCAAGCTCGCTGCTTTCCACCACTCCGACAATCCCCAAGTTCTATTGGGACGTGAAGTCGCAGGAGCAGCGAATCAAGGTCATGTGCTGCCTAATCCAGCAGCTCATCGACCAGTACGGTAGCACCGACTCGCAGATTCAGAAGAACACCGAAGTAATCGAGGAGCTTCAAGAACTCTTCACGCAGTTCCAGGAGAGCGGATTCGATGACTACTACGAGCAGCAGGTAATCAAGTGGATTGGCGACAACATCGAAATCCTATACAAGCAGCTCGCAAAGCAGGTGTTCTTCGGCCTGACCTCAGACGGATACTTCTGCGCATACGTTCCCTACTCGTGGAGTGACATTACGTTCGACACTGGAGCCGTCTATGGTACCGAGACGTACGGCAGGCTCATTCTGAGGTTCGACGCGGACGGGTCTGGAGTTATTGACAACACGCAGTACGACATTACCCATAAGGGATAGGAGAATCGAAAATGGCAACCACACAGCACATCGGAGCGCGTTACGTCCCTCTGTTCGCGGAGCCAATCGAGTGGGACAAGACCAAGCAGTACGAGCCGCTGACCATCGTTACAAACAACGGAAACTCGTACACGTCCCGCCAGTTCGTCCCAACCGGAGTAGAGATAACCAACGAGGCGTTCTGGGCGCTGACTGGAAACTACAACGCGCAGATTGAGCAGTACCGCAAGGAGGTCATCGCCTACGACGGGAGAATCACGGCGGCTCAGAACGACGCCACCAACGCGCTGTCTCTGGCACATGCGAACGAGACCAACATCGCCGCCAACGACGCGGAGCTTGCTGGTACCGCCGACTCCGGCTTGAAGACGCTAATCACCAACGAGACGAACAGGGCGACCGCAGCCGAGGATGCTAACAAGTCCGCAATCGAGGTGGAGGTGGCGCGTGCCAAGTCCGAGGAGTCGAAGAACGCCGCTGCAATCGCCGCTGAGACTGTCAGAGCAACCGCAGCCGAGGAAGTAAACGAGTCCGCAATCTCCGCCGAGGAATCGGAGCGAGTGGCTGCTGTCAACGCGATTCTTGACAGGTTCCCCATCGGAACCTCCGACCTGCGCGACGGTTCGGTAACGGCCACTAAAATCAACCAGACCGGAGTCAAGTCGATTCTTAATGGATTCACCGTACACTTCTTCGACAACAAGGACCCCAACGCGGACAACGTTGGACTTGTTATCCCTAACAGCGGCAACAGTCGAATCAGCGGCTTCTACATCGAGGAGCTTACGTTGCTGTGCATCACGCAGCTGCAGGTGTACGGCCCCTGGTCCTCTATCAAGTCCCCTGACGGCAAGGTTATTCTGCCCAGCTACGTTCCAGCAATCGTTCCTCCAACCACGCAGGACGCCGACGAGTACATCATCGGCGGCGGAGCTTGCGTCTGGGACAACTCGAGCGCGTGGAAGACGTGGTATGGCTACTCGCTCATGGCAGGACGCCAGATTTGCCCCCGCAGCAACATCAATAGCGAAGAATGGTTCACGACCTTCGGCTCGTCTGTAGCAATCCTGCGCCCTTACATGACATCCACACTGTCCGCCAAGACCTACGATGCGCTCGTGTCCGCCAACGAGGTGATGTAGAATGTTCAACCTTATACAGTGGTCGGACACGCATCAGGCCAACCAGTCAATCAACGCAGCACAGACCGTGTTGAAGACTGCCAACGGCGTTGACGCGATCGTACACTGCGGAGACTCTGCTTTCAGGTACTTCGAGGACGGAATCGGTGAGCTCGACTTGAACGGCACGCTTACCGTCATTGGAAACCACGACGCCTTCACCAAGAACGGTGATGGCTCACAGAACAAGCACAAGCAGCCGACTCAGGCGCAGCTGTACAACAGGTACATGGAACCTTTGGTGCGGCAGGGAGCCGAGTGTAGAAGCGCAACTACCTGGTGGCGAAAGAAGTATGCCAACAAGGGCGTTGTCATAATCGGCGTGAACGACACGCTGAACGAGGACGCGCTGGTAGAGGAGCAGTACGCAGACGTGAAGGCGTGGCTCGATGACGCATACGCCAGCGGACTCGCGGTGATTATGGTCAGGCACTCACCTACCGCGTATGCAACCGTTAGGACTTGCAACTGGACAGCGCTGCACGCAATCAACGAGGAGCCTACCTACATCAGCGAGTACAGAGATTGGTACCCAAAGACCGACCGCGTCACCTCGCTGCTCGTAGGCACCCGCGCGAAGGTGCTGTGCCTTCTGCACGGACACGACCACTGGGACAGCTTCCAGACCATCGACAAGGGAGACGGCATGATTCCGGTCATCGGAATCGGCTCCACCTACGCCGACGGCTGGAACGACGTTCCCCGTTCCAACGACGCGAGGGTCAAGGAGACGTACGTGCTCAACCACCTGCGGTACGACCCCACATTGAACACGCTTTCCGTGTTCAGGTTGGGCAGTGACGAGAGCACGCTTGGCAACGCTCGAAAGATGCTTGTTTGGAGCTACGACAAGAGTGAAATCGTGGCAACTTGCTCTAACAGAGGGTGACACGAATGACGTTGCGCGGCATCGACATATCCTCGTACCAGCGCGGCCTTGACGTGTCCGTCCCCTCGGTGGACTTCTGCATCGTTAAGTCCACCGAGGGCACCTACCAGGTGCAGGACACGTGCGACCCGTGGGTGCAGAGGTTGATTGAGCTTGGCAGGCTGTGGGGCTTCTACCACGTCATGTCAAGCGAGGACGGAACGAGACAGGCTGACTTCTACATCGACAACTGTCTCAACTACTTTCGTCATGGCATCCCGATACTTGACATTGAGGGCATCAGCTCAAGTTACCCGAACAACCCTGGAATCGCATACGACTTCTGCAGGCGCGTCATTGACAAGACCGGCGTAGTTCCCATGGTGTACATGAACTCTGCTTGCCTGAGGGGTGCCGACTGGACAAGGGTTCGTGACCTAGGATGCGGACTCTGGATTGCCAACTACTACATTAGCGGGCTTGACTACGACTCGGCAGACCCAAGCTCAATGATGAGCGACCCGACCCCATGGAAGTTCGCCGCGATGTGGCAGTTCTCGTCAACTGGAAGGATAGAGGGTTGGGGAAAGAGCGTTGACATGGACCTGTTCTTTGGAGACGCTGACGCTTGGAGAAAGTACGCGGGCGTGCAGGGTTATGTTCAAAACGACGGGGTCGATTCTACGACTCTTGAGGGTGGGGGTTACAGGGTCACTATTGAGAGGACCGAGTAGAGGGCTCTAGTTCTGCATCGACCCGTTAGAATCAGGAGCGGGCGGGCTTTCGATTCCGAATCTCGGACGAAGGCCCGCCCGCGCGCTTATAGGGCTAGTCGAACGTTTGTTCGTATAAACTATTTAGTTAAATTTCTTATATTATGCCTGGTAGGTGGCATATTGATACATATGTAGGCGTCCGCTACGTTCCTGGAAGTTTGTAGGAACTATGGAGAAAAAAACACGTTACAATGACCGCTGCAACGTGTATATTGATATCAAGCAACGGCGCGGGTGTTTGGCGGGTTTCTCGTTGCTTGAGTTCGAACTTTGAAAACAAAATACAGGTGCAAGCAGGTTTTTCTATTGTTGGTGAAACTGAAATGTTTCACGTGAAAGAAATGGAGTAGGAAAATGATTGACGTTTACGACTTTTGCGGCGCGTGTGCTGATGGAACTAAGGTCAAGGTTTCTATCTACGCCTACGAGGGAAATGAGTTCATTACGTCCTTGATTCTGAATGATGCTAAAACTGGAGTGAAAGCGCTTTCCTCAGTGTGCAGGTATGGGTTCATTGAATCGTTCCATGTTAGCGCCGATATTGTTTGCTGCAAGGTGAACGTTCACAGGGGCGACTTGTAGCCAAAAGGTTGTTAGGCGGGGATATAGCCCCGCCTAACACATAGAAGGGAGATAGCATGAAAAACTACATTGAGTGCCGTAACACTGAATACGACAAGATTAGAGTCACGTTTTGGCGTACGCGATGGGACGGCATGACGCTATATAAGGCGTCTGTGATGTCCTGCAGGGTCGAAACAAACCACGGGATTACCTGCGAGACGTGCGAACCGATGAACGGGTATAGTTACACGCTCAAAGCAGCAAAACGCGCGTCAAAGAAGGCAGAAGATAGCGCCCGGGTTGATATGCAATGGTTCATCAATAGGGCGCTTGACCTGCTAGCAGGTAACGGCTTTGAAACCGTTCTTTGCGGGAAAGACCTAAGCGCGGCCGTTACTGATATTGTTAAGTCGATTGAATGCGAGGTGCATTGATGTATAAGCGGGTCAGGAACACTAACGCATGGATTGAGCGCGAGGGTAGAGTCGTTAGGCTCATGAGCTATGACACGCTCGTTTGCGAGGTACATACGGACTCCAGGACAGTTCTTTTGAGTCCTGCCGCTAGGTGCTCCAGGACAACCATAAGGCATCTGAGCAGCTTTCTTAACGAGTTAGGCGTTTCGTACTATGCTGCTAAAAACGTTTTGGTTGACCCGTCACATGAGCCGGTTACGGCCTACGACGGTTACACTATATATGTTAGCGATGACCCGCGTTTCAGGTTTCGCCCAACGTCTTCTTATTGAATGATTTGAGTTGATATGTATGACAACTTATATATACGTGGCGCTAGTGTTGACCAACGTTGTTTGTGTGCTTGTCTGCTCACTCAAGATAAGGCAGAACCGCGAGGAAAACATATCGAGGATGAAACTTCTGCGTAAGCTACAACGTGCGCGTATAGAGCTCAAGCGTGAACGCGTTTTGACTGAGGACGCAATCAAGCGGGCTAGGGCTTGCAAGGTTGATTGATGTTTTGGTACAATAAGGCGTAGCGCGGACGCGCTACATTACAGAAGGGAGTTTTCATCATGCGTTCTATTAAGAAGTCTATCGTTACCACCGTTGCCGACGTTTTCAAGATTGACCTGGATACCATGTCCGTGGACCACGTCGCTACACGTGAGTTCGTGGGCGGTTTGGGCGAGCGTTTGGCGGTGAGCAAGTGCCGTGGTGAGTTTGGCAGAGATGCTATTGTAAAGTGCCATGAGGTTTCTCACACGTACGTGATGAGCGTCGAGGATTTTATCCGGTATGCTACCGTTGTCGATGACGGTTGCGATATTGATACG
>ENA-ORRO01001241-ORRO01001241.1-human-gut-metagenome-genome-assembly--contig:-NODE-1241-length-18577-cov-3.080769_pt1 | contig 18577 bp, 19 predicted proteins | sample MGYA00242176_ERZ509136 | MGnify/ENA primary metagenome ERZ509136 (study PRJEB26280, sample SAMEA2338644) | human gut metagenome | biome: human gut; feature: human-associated habitat; material: faeces...
GCCGCTTACGAGCGTGTACTGAGAACTTCCAGCCAGAAGACTGGCAGCGATGATGCTGTGTAGTTACAACATTCATAATTAAAAGCGATGTTGTTCCCGCCCTTCGGGCGGGGGCGGCCTCGCTTTTCAGTTATGAGGGGTGGGCACGGTGCTGCATTTATGTGGTGTTTTTATTCCTGATGTTTTTTTGCTGTGGTCTCAGAACGGTGAGGTTCCGGGGCCCGCGCGTCAGCGTGGGAGGTGCTTTTAGATTCTGAGCGGCGCGGCCCTGGCCGCTGCAAGCGAAGGCCTCTTTGTATTTATTCACAGTGGTTTCAGAGATAAAGACTTTCCCTGCGGCGAAGCAACGCAGGGGATTAAATAATGGGGTTAAGACTATATTGCAGGTTTGCTGTTTTAGGTTTGCGGCTTCTTAAAGTTCTTTGTTTGCGGATTTATGTGGATAACTGAAACAACGTGGCCATGTTCTGATGACTGATACGTGGTTTTATGGGCAGATATGCCCCTCTGAGGGGATTTAAGGTGATTACTGCAGATTTTGGGCTGAGCGGAACCAGCGCCGAAAGCCCCGGAGGGGCTGGCGATGATTCAGTGCTGAAGGAATGGTGCTGTCTAGTGCGGCGGTGGCGCAGCCAGCGTCAGTTCAAGCTGACGCAACTCCCTGATGGCCAGTCGCTTCAGATGGTCATCGGAACAGAAATAGGCTTCATCCGGCGGCAGACGCTTCCGGAGATACTCAGCCATCTCATAAATCTGCTGGTCAACAGGTAATTTCTTCAGGCGGTTGGCACGCTTGCTGGCTGCGGCTTTTTCACGGCGCTTCTTCAGGGCATCCTGGCTGCGCTGCAGATACCAGCGTTTTCTGGCCGCATGAACGGAGATATCTTCATCCTCACGCAGAACACCTTCCCGAATGAGCTGCTGGCGGATTTCACTTTCACGCAGTCGTTTCTGCTGCTGTTCGTGAAGTTTTACCATGTCGACGCCCAGCATCTGCCAGCCTGCCGGTGTTATCCAGACGTAACGTGGCAGACGCTGACGATGTTCACGGTCCCACATTGTTTCCTCTGACACACCCAGCACACCAAAGCGCACCTGTTCGGCCAGCAGACGGGAAAGACGGGAGACCGTCACTTCCAGTTCCGGAATAACATGTCCCTCGCTGTCTTTCGGGCTGATTTCTTCAGCCAGCCGAGTGACGCTCATCCCCACGGTATGTGTGCCGGCATCACTGAAGCTGACCAGAACCGGCCAGATGGCATCGAGGAGACGTTGTTTTTCCGGCCGGAAAGCGTATTTGCGACCGACGAACGTCCGTTTCTGTACATAAAAAGGATGCCGCGACATGCGCATGCGCAGGCTCTGCTCGCCGGTTACAGGGTCCTTTTTCACCAGACGGTTATAGGCGTGCCCGAGCTGCCCTTTCAGCGCTTTATAGCGCTCAGGACGATACCAAGACGGATTTTCGCATTTGGGTTTAGTGGAGTGCTCACCACGACGGCGATTTGTGAGCTTCCTTTCCGGTTCAACCAGGAAAGTGGTCGCCCTTCCCGCTTCATAGTCTTCCCAGAAACGGATCTGCTCTTCGGGTGCTAACTGACTCCAGTGTACTGCGTTATATGGAGTATTCTTCAGACCTGCCACAAGCTGTCGCTTATGGCGGAGCGATTGTGCCGTGTATTTATACACTGCACAGGGTTGAATCTCTGGTACGGTTTCATTATACTTTACCCGTATTCTGTGAGGCCCCCACTATCTTTCGTCGTTCCGCCAAGTTCGTAAGAAAGATAGTGGGGGTTTTCCTTTTATGGCTTCCGGAACATCTTCAGTCTTCTGACTTACTGCCCGTACATGCCATCTCTCCTGAATGCCTTATGGCGCATTCTGCCGTCCGGCTTTCGCCGCTTTGCTCCACAGAGTGCCACCCTCTGCACAGCTAATAACAGCCGAAATATACCCGCTTTACGTTAATTTGAAAAGCATTACAACGATCTCTTCTCTTCCAGAGCCTCCTCACTGATACCTCTAATAAGTTAATCTTGACCTGCGTCAAAAAAATAAAATCTATTTTTAAAAGCAGATTTTTCTGCTTTAGATCTTTCTTTTGGATTAAAAGATCGACTTTTGTCCTACTCACGATCATTTATCTTACAACCGATCTACCTAACAGAATAATATTCTGTTTTAACGCAATTAAACGATCTAAAAAACCTTTAAAAAATCATTTTGTAGATCATTCGATCGTAAATAGAATAATTCTTAGATAATAAAACCATTTGTTACACAGCCCGCCAATTGTGTAACACCAGCCTCTACAAGAGCATATTTGTTCATATGTTCGTCAGAACTGCGGATTGTCTGGACGAGGGTCAGACACCGTTTCGTGCATATGGACCAGCATGTTCGAACGCCACAAAGCAGAAGCATCATGCCTGGATCGCTTCGGCGCGGAGCGTTAAGTTTTGACGCTTTTTTGTATGTTTTTTAAGCGGTTAGTTGACTCGGTACGTTATACTAAGTACCCTTTACTGGTCACAGGCAAAACTGTGATCGGGCGTAGGAACCCGCGTAGTCATCGTCGGCGCAGAAGTTAATTTCTTCATTTGGCGTCGTTTTTTGCCATACCATAAAGACAGGAACTTGTATTTCTTGTCGTCATCTATGGTAGCTCAGGCGGGGCAGGCATTAGCCTGGCCGGTTTCCGATGACGCCGGTATTCCTACCCCCGTCTGGGCTATCACCAATGAGCGTAGGAACTCGGTGATAGCGTTTTTAGTTGTCATCGGAGACCGTTGCTATGTCACCTCAAATGATACAGAAACTCCCGGCCATCACTCTGTTGGAAGGCATGTTTCCCGAGCTATCAACAAACCAGCTTAAAGTCTGCGTTTTTTACGCAATGGGTGTTCCTTACGACGCCATTGCTCAGAACTGTCGGCTTTCTCCCGAAACGGTACGAACCTACCTGAAGCGAAGCCTGAAGAACTTAAATCTGGAAGGATATGATGCACTTCGCTCTGCTGTGCTGATGCGAACGTTCGTTTTCATGATTAGCAATACAGCTAAAGAAAACGAAAAAATGTGAACAGGTGTCCCCATTAAAGGGGACACTTTCATGGAAATTGCATTTTGCACTTTACAGGCGATCCCAAATTGATAAACATAAACACCAAGCACAAGTTACTTTAATAAAGCAAATCACTTCAGACGGTGTCCCAGTTATTTGTATCTGGCTCATGCCCGATATATGGCGACCTTACTCTGAACTGACGTGCTGATGTTTTATTTCGCGTATCACAATACTGTGCCACTGTATTGCTGATATTAGTGCTTAGCCGTTCTTTATCTGTGAGTTCGCCAAATCACCGATACAGAACGTACTAGAGTCTGCTGGTTATATGCCTGTCAGAACTGCAGTTTATCCAGATATGGGCTGGACACTGCTTCAGACATATGATTTAGCATATTCGCCTGACATCGCAAAATCGTCCATCATGGATCGGTTTTGCGCGGAGCGTTGAACTTCGTGAATATAGAACACCTGAATAACCGGAACTGGTATCTTGCGCAATATAATACAGCCGGCAAAAACAGAGAATCTTTATTCTCATGGCTGAATGAGCAAAACGTCGTACCATGGACTCCATTAATAACAAGAAAGATAAGACGGGCAGACTCCAGGTGCTGTTACCGTGAAAGAATATTCGCTATTTTTCCAGGGTACTTTTTTATTCTGGCTAATTTTGACATTCACCCAGTATCAGCATTACGTCGACATAGCGCCTTCATTGATTTCGTGAAGTTTGGCGGTGAAATAAAACCCGTCAATAAAGATATTGTTGATGGATTAATGAAGATTTACCCGGACCCTGTGCTAAATCCGGGAGCCAGGGAAGAGCTGAATGCGGCTTCCAGCATATGGCTGACAAAAGCACAATATCAGTATCTCCTCAGAATGGAAAATACTCTCCAGCCTGAGTCGAGGATATCCCTGCTCCTGGAACTGGTATCAAATGCCGAACATCACGGCTTTATGGAGCGCCTTGTAAACATCCCATAGCCAGTATTTCCCGGCCTTCGGGCCGGGCTTTTTTCAATTCCAGAGAATATTCCGGAGTGAAGCCTGCACGAAGCCATCCCCACCATGGACTCCCCCTGTCTTTTGATGGAACCGTGTATTTCTTAATGGCGAAAGAAATAAAAGGCTTCACCCCAGAGTATTGATTCGTTTTATCAAAGGCCGGCCCGTGCCATCACGTGTGGCGGAGAGAACGGATACCGGTCTTCTTTTCATCTCACAGTAGGACATTCGCATGACCACGACAGAACATCCCGTGCGCCAGTTGCTCTGGTGTGCACTGAATGCCCTGAAAACGGCACAGGAAAACCACAATATAACCAGTGAAACCGGATTACGGCATTACCTGCTTGAATGGCTTTCTGGTGCCAGCAGACATCCTGAGTTCCGTAGTCTCCCTGGCGAAATCATGGCGTTAAAAGCATTGACCGAAAAAGATCGCAATATTCCCATCATCGGAACGCTGAATACGCTCTTTCTCAGCTCTGCCACTGTCGGGGAATGTCCGTTGTTTCGTTTTCGGGCTGCACTGGGTAAATTACAGAAAGCAGGCTGGCGCACATATGTCTGCCCATGGCCTGAGAGGGTGTTCAATGAATCCATTGAACGGGCCTGTTCCGGGAAACGTCATCTGCTACAACTAAGTCGCACCGAAGAGTGTTTTCTACCGACAGGCGATATGAGGGCACCAGTTACGTTGCAGCTGATCACTCCACTACACCGCAAAACTATGCAGCTTCTGGAAACGGCAGAGTTAATATTCTCCGACGAAGGATTTCAGGTGGTGAGAGGATACGAACATCAATTCGGGATCGAACGCAGAGAAACCCTCTTTCACACCCTATTTATCGGGCTGCCCAGCCTGCCAGAAGATGTCTGGGGTGCAACACAGGAGCAGACGACTATCACATTACACTGAGGATGTGTAATCCCCGGCATACCCCGTTTCCAGTCTTCGCAGCCTGTACCGCCCTTCCTGCCGTTTCCGACATTCTTTCTGTCACTACTCGCTTGTGCCATTTTTTCGCAAGCGGCCCCCATCGACATGACGGTGCGAGTCTTTCTTTTTACCCTGAGAGGAAATTAACAGCATGAAAAAACAACCACTACTCTGGATGACGATAGCCGCCGCACTGCTGTCCGGCTGCACAGGCCACAGGGAACATCACCCGCAGGTGACATTCACGGTCGATACCGTGCGAACAGACACAACGGCCAGCAACCCAATCTGCCTGGCGGAAAAATACGGAAGCCTTCTTAATGAGCGCCATCCGGACCTGTTTGCCGGTGCTCAGGGGAGTATTTCACGCAGTGCATTTTTTAATGACAGCCTGACGCTGACACCTGAAACGCTCCACGGGATGATACAGAATACGCCCTGTGTTGAATCACTGGTAACGTCCGTAGGTCCGGATACCTTCACTGCAGATGTCTCTCCCGGTGTCAGAATGCAGGTATCACCGGATATTCACGGTGCGCCCGGAAATATCACTCTGCGACTCTCGACCACAGACCAGAAACGAAAACAGACTGTTGAACAAAGCATTTCTCTCAGACCGGAACAGTCCCTTGTCGTGAATGGATTCACCGGAGACGGAGCTGGCGAAAAGCGCGTCGTTCTCATCACACCTCACGTGCGTTAATTCCCAACACAACCCGTTTCCCGTCTTCGCAGCCTGTACCGCCCTTCCTGCCGTTTCCGACATTCTTTCTGTCACTACTCGCTTGTGCCGTTTTTTCGCAACCGGTACGTGCAGTTATGACGGTACAGCTGCTTCTTTTCCCGTTCCGGAAGGAGTCTTTGATGCCACAGCAACATCCCGGACGACTGCAAATACTGGTCGTCGACGCACACTGCAAACGCAGGCTGTTTTCAACGAAAACACCGACAGACCCCGATGAGCTTGCCCGACGTTTCTGCACGCCGGATAACTGTCTCGTGGTGGTACTACGCGACAACCGATTTCTGTTCCGATTGGAGCGTGCTCCCGGCAGCCACTGCCGCTGGCACAAGGGCAGCAGCTCCCGCCATCAGCATCTACAGGACTGGCTGTCGTAAACACAACAAAAACAAAAGACCTCGTCAAAACAGGTGGGGGCCGTGTTCTTTTTAGTTAAATTAACCATCGCGATTGCGATTGTCTGTGTACACCTTTTAACGATTTTAATTTAGCCGTTTGTTGCCATCTTTATTACCTCTCTCCCTTTTATCATGGAGATTAACGATGTTTACCATGTTCTTTCTAGTTAAATTAACCATCGCGATTGTGATTGTCTGTGGAATCCTTTCTCCGATTTTAGTTTCACCACATAACAAACTGTCCACACTTTTTTGGAAGATACCAAACGCGTTCTGGATTTTCCTGATTTGCATATACTTTGCAATCGCCATGGCGGTGTTAATAGAAAGCAGTGAACAGACACGCATCCGCCGCCAACAATATTTCCAACAGTACGAAGTGCCAAATGAGACACATAAAAATGTGGTGATAGAAAACAGTATTAAAAGTCAACTAATATGAAAAATAATAACGTACCATTATATCTATGGTTGCTTTGGTGTACGCTTTGTCTGTACATCACTACCCCATGGCAATACTTACGTTATCCATACACTGACAACTTATCATTGCCTTATATGTTATATTTCTGTGTGGTGGTTGTGATTTGCATTTTCCCACTACTTTTCAGATGTGTACTTCTTATTGTAAGGTCTGCATCTAAATACGACTTCACATTCTTTGTGAAGAAGAAAAAGGGAAGCAAGAAATCAACTATACATCTTAGCCCCTATGCTGACACACGTTGCCCGAAGTCAATGAGGAAACACTGGGATGTATTGCTTTCTCTGATATCAAAAGCAATTAATAATGATGAAATCATTGTCATGCATTCACATCTCTTTACTCCAGCAAGAATAAATAAACTTATAAAGAGACTGGAATCTTATGATTTGAGTTTTTCAGTTATTACATACCCACGGAAAACAAGTCTGTACGAAAAATTATCAATTCCTTTTATATATCTCTTATTTCAGTGGTCTTTCCCGCATTTGCATTCGGACGGAATGACAGTCGTCATTCGTCCTCTCCAGCCGCCTCACACCAATTAACAAACACGTATATACGAACACGGAGTCTCCGTTATGAAAAAAAACTGTCTGACACTTATACTGCCGTCATTATTGTCCGGCTGTGCCGGAATTTCCGGCAGCAATAACGTGGCACCATCAGATACGCCTGCTCTGGTTTTTGTTGACGGACAAATCAGTGAAAGTGCTGGCGTTCTGGCACTTACGCAACAACGTCTTTCTCCACCTAAAATAACTCCCCCCCCGAGAGTCAGCGTGCCAGAGACAGTAAAAACAGCACAGCCTGTTAGCGAATCCCGACCGTTACCTTCACCAACAATAAGTCAGAATTTCTCCCGGTTAATCATTACAGGCAAGCCTGGTAGCGCCCCTGTAACACTATCGCCGACGGCCCGTAACCGGACCGTCAGTCAGTGGATAAAAACATTACTACCGGAAGGATGGAAATTCAGACAAGAGAATGCAGCCACGCCCAAGCTGAATACCAAACTGGTTTCATGGTCTGCCAATGATCAGTGGACCCGTTCTCTGAACCGGTTGCTGGAAGAACAACACCTATGGGGCCATCTGGACTGGGATAATAAAACGTTGACCGTCACAACATCAGCTGCTGCACCGGCACAGGACACGGCAACCACTATCTCGCCAGCAGCCATGGTAACCACATCCACTTCCCCTGAATCTCCAACAACAGCAAATAGCCAGAACAAACCACGAAATCCATTCAGAGGAAACAGCGTATCTTCGTCAACCCCCGCCGCCACCCCAACTCCAACCGGCTCCACAGTCAAGTCTATCCCGCTCATGACCGGGACGCCTGTCAAACCGGTATCTCAGGGTAAAGAGTGGCGTGCGCCGGCAGGCACCACATTAAGAGAGAACATTATTAAGTGGGCAGAAGAAACAAAATGCGAAAGCATGGCATCAACGCACTGGATGGTCATATGGCCACTTTCTGTAACCGATTACCGTCTGGATGCGCCTTTAATGTTCCGGGGATCATTTGAATCAGCCATGGAGCAGGTATTTGAGTTATATCGGACTGCGCAAAAACCTTTATACGCACAGGCTTCTCGCATGCAGTGCATCATTACAGTTTCTGATACAAGGGATGGTCGCTAATGGGATGGCTGGTCATGGCCGTCGGCCTGACCATTCTGATTATCACTGGTAGCTACCAGAATCAGAAGATGTCTGAAACCACAAACGCCCAGCAATATGCAAGTGCGTCTGTATGGGCAAGTCAGATACTAATGATTGCTAACAGAATCAATGATATCAGATACGTATCAGGCCAGCAGGACGGAGTAATTTCCTCAGATAAACTGGCTCTCCCTGTCACTCCGGACTCCCGAATTAAACATCAGTTACAACAGGGGCGTCTGTGGGTATGGATGCCTGAACAACCAGGACTTGTTGAAACTTTGCGTTCAAAAAGTCGTGGTTCTGCACTAATAGGGATCTTCCAAAACGGGCAACTCACCTGGCTATCAGGAACTGCAACCGGTCTGACACCCCCGGCAGGCATTACTGCTGGTTCTGTCGTCTACGTTAACTAATCTGGATATATTCATGAAAAAATCACACCAGCGTTCAATGAAGCTGGCGGTGCTCCCCTGCATGATCGCCGTCGCTCTTTCCATCTCCGGATGTACTTTCAGCGAAATCAACAAAATGCAGAAAAAAGCACAGGAAGACTCAGCACATGCACGGGAAAAGGTATCAGCCCTTTCGGCCCGTAAATCGCAGGCTCTCACCTGGCTCGATAATCAATGGATAAACCCTGTTCCGGTCGCTCAGGTATCAAGAGAGAAAAAACAAACAGCTCCGGCCTGCTACATCACGCAGGCAAGAAAAGGAGAGATCACTCTGCAGGAACTGGGGCAACGTATTACTGCCGTATGCGGCATCCCTGTAATCATCACGCCTGACGCAGCCAATTCAACTCTTGAAGGAGGCGCTACCCGCCAGATGACAGGAACACTACCAGCACCAGATGAAAATGGACGTCTACCGTTAAGCAGCCTGGGCAGCACAACAATGACTACCTCCACTCAGCCATTAACGCTGAATAACCTCATGTGGCAGGGAGATATCAATGGTCTTCTGGATCTGATGGCCAGCCGGAGTGGTCTGTACTGGCGCATGGATAATGGTCGGATTGTATTCTATCTGACTGAAACCAGAACGTATCCACTTCATATGCTGAACACCAAAACCAGCAGCAGTTCCAGTGTCAGCTCTGGCTCAACAAGCACAATGGGGGCAACAGGAGGCCAGGATAACTCAGCATCCGGTGATGCAACGTCCTCTCAGAGCACAACCGTTGGTCAGGAATACGATCTGTATGAAGACATCCGGAAAACTATTGAAGCAATGCTGACACCAGAAAAAGGCCGTTACTGGTTATCTGCATCGAGCTCAACGCTAACAGTCACTGATACTCCTGCTGTCCAGGAAGCCGTCGCACGATATGTGGACGAACAAAACAGTATTATGAACCGCCAGGTAGCCCTGAACGTACAGGTTCTGAGCGTCAGCAATACCAGAAACGAGCAGTTCGGTCTGGACTGGAACCTTGTTTACAAATCGCTACATTCCGCCGGAGCAACGTTGAACAATGCAAGCGGAGATTTTACAGGCGCTACATCTGCAGGCGTATCAATTCTGGATACGGCAACAGGGAATGCCGCCAAATTCAGCGGTTCCAGCCTTCTGATTAAAGCACTGAGTGAACAAGGCGATGTCAGCGTTGTAACTTCACAAGAAAGCACTGTCACAAACCTGACGCCGGTACCTATCCAGATGGCAGATCAGACAGTTTACGTCGCCCAGTCAGCAACAACTACGACTACGGATGTAGGAGCAACAACAACATTAACACCGGGCATGATCACCACTGGATTCAATATGACCCTACTGCCTTTAATTCAGAAAACAGGCAATCTCCAGTTGCAGATGAACTTTAATCTGTCTGATCCCCCAACTATCCGTAGCTTTACGTCAAAAGACGGAAACAGTTACATCGAAATGCCATATACCAAACTGCGTTCACTGAGCCAGAAGGTCAATCTGAAAGAAGGGCAATCACTTGTCGTTACTGGTTTCGATCAGAACAATACGACGACAAGTAAAGCCGGTACGTTTACGCCAGCAAATCCATTATTTGGTGGTTCACAAACCGGGAAAAATGAACGCAGCACGCTTGTGATCATCATTACCCCGACTTTCCCGTCAGGAGGCAATAATGGCTGATGAAGATATCAACCCGGTAGTGCTTCTCGAAGATCCTAAAGTAAATCATCGCGTGTGGGCTGCCTGTCTTAAATGGACTCCTGTCGTAAAAAAACAGCGCGTCCCCTCACATCATAAACACAAGTCTCATGTAAAACCCAGACGGCTTACCTCCCTGAAAGTGACTGTAGGCAGCAGAAATTCCCGTGGAAAGATCAGCCGCCTTACCGGCACAGGAATACTGACCAGGCCAGAACGCAATCATTATTTTTCCCTGGCACTGGCTTTCTGCTCATGGGTCAGAAATGGATACGGTGTCTTCCGGTACAGCGATAAGGAGCTCTTATTCCTTGCTTCCATTAATGGCCAGCCTGCCGTTATGGCTGACTTATCAGGAAATGATGCCGACGTTGCCCAAAAGGTCAGCCTTTTTCTGGCGATGAACGAAGAGCCCCCCGAAAAATGGCAGGTTGTATCGTCTCTGGAACATCCTGATAACTGGGAAAGTATTATTACCCGGTTATCATCAGCAGACCTCCGCCGTTGCAAACTTACTGTCGGCAATCGCAGCAAATTCACACTGCCTGCCGTACTGTTTTTAGTAGCAGCCGGCGCAGGCACTGTATTCTGGATGACTCAGCCAGAGCCGGATGTCGTACCGACGCCCGAGGAGATAGCTGCTCGGGCAAGATTGCAGTTTAAAAAGCCCGATCCACCGCCAGAACTCCCGCATCCATGGGCATCACAACCTGTAATCAGTGATTTTCTGAAAGCCTGCGCGGACCTTCGAAAACCGTCACCGGTCGCACTGGAAGGCTGGAAACTTACCGGCGGAACATGTACTCCTGAGACATTCACACTGATTTACGAACGACAGCCTGGAGGAACCATTGAGGGTTTTCTGGCAAGAAGTAAAGAAATCTTTGGTGTTATTCCTGACTTTAACCTTAAAGATGGTGCACGCCAGGTTTCTGTAACCCGTCCACTGCCGTCCCTGCCCGGCAGGGATGAGGCTGTCCCGGCCCCCTCAGAACAACTGATGCGGGTGTTCACGTGGTTTCAGAAAAAACAGTTAACACCGGCCATTAATGAAATAGCCATACCGGAGCCATTACCAGGCAACGATGGTGAACCAGCCCCTGTTCAGAAATGGAAAGAATATCAGTTCAGTTTATCAACTCCTGTAAATCCTGATGAGTTTTTCCCTTTACTTCAGGATACCGGCGTCCGTCTGAGCAATATCCATTTTGAATTAAACGGCGGTACTTTCAGTTATTCCTCAGAAGGTCATATATATGCGTCCAAGTAAATTACTCATTATTCCTTCCATATTTTTCTTCTCTGGTTTTTCATTTGCCACAACACAACCTCTTGTCACAATAGGAGAACTTGAAGCACAACAAAACCGGAATATTCTTTTACAGGCAAAAGTTCAGGGTGCACAGTTACAGAAACAACTTGAAGAATCAGATGTTACTTCATCATCTGAAACTGTTTCAGGTTTCTCTGGTGTGACCGCCCCCTTGCCATCAGTTTCAGAGCAAACGGCACCGAAAAACAGAAAAGAATTGCCCATCATTATGGAAATAAACGGCAAAGATAAACGTCTTCATGCCGTTCTTCGCATGGCTGATGGACGTCAGACAAGCGTCACCACTGGCAGCCAGCTTCCAGGTACATCCGTCACGGTGAAGTCGATCTCATTGTCTGGCGTCACGTTAAGTGATGGCACTACCCTTACTTTCTGAGTAACGTGATATGGATAAATATAATCTGAAGGATGCTCTCCTTTTTATATCCCGGGGAGACACCCATGAAATTCTTATAGAAACAAACCAGCGGACAAGGCCTGACGTACAAAGTAATCTCCAGGAACTGCTAAAATTATATCCGGGTATCAACCCAAAAGTAGTCTCGTTGTCGGAGTTACAGGAAGCAGGTCAGGATGAAAAAAACAGAGGCCCGAAAGAACGAATTATTCATCTGAAAGATCTTGCTGATGTCAGTGAAAGTGAGAAGAAAGTTCTATCTTATTTTGAAACGGCCAGAAAACTTGGTGCTTCAGATATTCATTTTTTAATTTCTGAGTCTATTTTCAAAGTTCGCATGAGAATATTCGGTGAACTGCAGACTGTAGATGAAGATCAACCAGCACTGGGCTATTCACTTTGCGCAACAGCCATTCTGTCAATGGCTGATGTCACTGAAACCAGTTTCTTCCCTCAAAGGGAACAGGATGCGCGCCTGTCCCCACAATTAATGCGAAAAATAGGAATATTTGGTGCACGCTACAGTCACAGACCTACGGGAGACGGTCTGATTGCAGTTATGCGCCTGATACCCGATGACGGAGATAAAGTTCCCACGTTTAAACAACTGGGCTTTATCCCGGAACAAATCCGGTTGCTGAACATAATGCTGCGCCGCCCGGAAGGAAAAATAGTCCTGTCAGGTCCAACCGGTTCCGGTAAATCGACAACGTTACGCAGCGCCTGCCGTGTATATCTTGACGATAATCAGGGGCGACACCTGCTAACAATCGAAGATCCGCTGGAAGGACAGATACTAGGAGCAACACAGACTCCGATTATCTGCGACAAATCCGACGAAGATGCCGTCAAACTGGCATGGAGTCGGGCTATTTCATCGGCAATGCGACTTGACCCTGATGCCATCATGGAAGGGGAAATGCGCGATCTTATCTCGATGATGTCAACCACCTACGCGGCACAGACCGGGCACATAGTTCTGACGACATTACATACAAACTCAGCTCTGGGTATACCGGAGCGAATGATTACGATGGGTATGAATGCCGATCTTATTTGCGATGCGCAATTACTGATTGGGATGATCAGCCAGCGCCTTGTACCAACTCTGTGTCCCTCCTGCCGTATTCCATGGGAAACGCGAGCACCTGAACTTAGAGACGACGAGCGTGATTACCTTGAGCGGCACTGCAATAAAGATTCACTCTGCAGTACAGATAATATCTGGTTCCGAAATCCTCACGGATGCTCTGAATGTAATCACGACGTAATCATTAACGGCAGAAAGCGCGGTGAAATAGGTAAAGGCCTCACCGGCAGGACTGTAATTGCTGAGGTGATAGAACCTGATAACCGCTTATTTCAGATTCTGAAAACACGCGGCAAAGTTGCAGCACGTAAATACTGGCTGGAAAACATGAAAGGCATCAGTCGTGTAGAGCATCTTCTTCGCCGTATCAATGAAGGTCTGGTAGACCCTCTTGAAGCCGACAGAATCATCCCTCTGGACGAAGACGAGCGCCTCAGCATCGATGATGTCTAACAGGAGAACAACATGCGTGAAATGAATTTCAGTCAACGGCTGAGGCGTTTCATTGTCAGAAAAACGTTCAGCGCCCCCTACAGGGTGCAGTTTTACGAAGCCCTGCGTTTTCTGCTGGAAAATAAACAGCCATTAAAGACCGCACTGGAACAGATGCGGGATGCCTGGACAGACTTTGGACGAAAATGGCATCCCTTTGCTGAACTGGCCACAGACTGCATTGAGTCTCTTCGTGAAAACAGTGGCGAAAACTCTCTGGAATATACTCTTAGTTTATGGGTTCCTCAGGAAGAGGCCGCAGTAATCAGCGCCGGGATAAGAAGTGGTTCAATTGTGGATGCACTGCAATTCGCCACCACTCTTACAGATGCAAAAGAACAAATCCATCAGGCTATATGGCAAATGGCTATTTATCCGGTGGGATTGTTAATCATGATGACGGGGACATTATATGTTCTGAATACACAGCTAATACCTGAACTGAGCAAAATAAGCTCCCCCGATTCATGGAGTGGTGCTCTTGGTTTTCTTTATGGATTATCTGTTTTTGTCGATAATTACGGCGCTATATGTGCCGTTCTTTTTGCAGTGATCACAGGTTTAATATCATGGTCTCTGCCAAACTGGAAAAGCCCTGACAGTGTTCGTACTTTTGCCGACAAGATAATGCCATGGAGTATTTATCAGGATATACAGGGAGCAACATTTCTCCTGAATATGGCTGCACTTCTGAAAGCCAAAATGACGACGCTCAACTCACTAAACATTCTTCAGGAGTTTGCATCACCATGGTTAAGCACACTTCTTGACAGCATTATTTACCGCGTCCGCCAGGGGGATCATCTTGGACTGGCTTTGCGTCAGTGCGGTTATCAGTTCCCATCCAGGGAAGCAGCCAACTTCCTGTCTTTATTACAGGGAGATGGCGCAACAGAGCTAATCAGCAATTATGGTCAACGATGGCTTAGTCAAACACTTCAACGTGTAAAGAAACGGGCAAACGTGATTCGTTTAATTATGCTGATATTTCTTGTCATGTCTCTCATGTTACTGGTTTTTGCCATTATGGATATTCAGTCTATTAGTGACAACAGCATGGGTAACTTTTAAACAAAACGAGGATATTTATGTTAGTAGAAAATATTAATGCCACTTTAACTGGAAATAATAAGAAGAATGAGCCTCATGATAAAGGATGGGGAATTTTGGAGCAGGGAACAATAGCGCTCGTTGTTCTTTTTGTTATAGTCGTTGTTCTGGGTAGTTTGTATGCGTTACGTACAAGAACCAATGTGGCAACTGAAACCGCAAATATACAAACAATTATCACAAGTGCCCAGAGCCTGCTAAAAGGTAGCGATGGATATACATTTACCAGCAGTGCCAAAATGACAGGTGCCCTCATTCAGATGGGGGCCGTTCCCTCTGGGATGACAGTACAGGGCGACAAAACATCTGGTACAGCAACGCTCTATAACGCATGGGGCGGTGCTGTAACTGTTGCCCCGGCTTCAACATCAGGGTTCAACAACGGTTTTACCGTTACCTATGATAAAGTCCCACAGGATGCCTGTATCCAGATTGCCACACGGATCAGTAAAACTGGTTTAACTAACGGCATTACCCTGAACAGTACTGCTCACAGTGATGGAAAAGTCACTACTGAAGAAGCCAGTACGCAATGCAAGGCAGATAATGGCAGCACTGGTACAAACAAACTTATCTTCACCATCAATGGTTAAGGAGTTTTAATGTCAGGGGGTACAGTACCCCTCAGACTTATTTCATTAATCCTGCTTTTTTCTCTTATTCCACCCGCCCGAGCTTCATACGTAGCCCCCAAACAGATCTGGACCAACAAGTGGGACAATTGCTTTGCCGCTGCCGGCGCGCGCTATCAAATTGAACCATTATTATTGAAGGCTATTTCTGCCGGGGAATCTTCGTTGAGGCCGGGCGCAATTAATATAAATAAGGACAAAAAAACAGGTAAAGCCAGTAGCACGGATTATGGGTTGATGCAAATAAACTCAACCCATATTCCAAAGCTGATAAATATGGGCGTAATAAAAAAGTCTGAGGATTTAATCACCAAACCATGCCTTAATATCCATATAGGAAGCTGGATACTGGCAAGACATTTTCAGATATGTGGCGTCAGCTGGAATTGCCTTGGGTCATACAATGCCGGATTCCGTAAGGACAGACATGAAACAAGAGAGCAATATGCCAATAAAATATGGAGAATTTATCGTGACATGAAAGGGATATGTCTTCCCGGACAGGGAGGCAGGCAATGCAGACAATCGTAGGCATAAGTCTATCCCCTGTTTATATACTGCCATTGATGTTCACATTTTCCATTATTGGACGAACTCTGCTATTCAGAGTTCGTTATTTTTTATCTGATACGGGACATCTCTGGTATAAGACACACCCTGCTGTTCTGTCAGGAATATGGCTATACAGTATAGCTGTGGCGTTAATTATTTTATCATCATCACCACTGCTCTACCGTATTCATGCTGTCCTTATTCTTTCGTTCATACTGCAAATGGCGGTAACGGATGCACTGACAGGTTTATTACCAGGAACATTCACCCGGCGTTTTTTAATTGCAGGAATGCTATCACAAATCACGACTGATATATGGTGGTTCCGTACAACAGAATTTGCCACTGCTGCAATTGTCTTATTCTGCCTTCATAAATTAGTTAACCGCCATCGTCTTAATATTGGCACTGGAGACCTGTGGCTTATTGCAGGTATTACCGCATGGTCAGGGTTATATAACGCCATATGGTGTGTGTTGCTGGGCACAGGAGGATTTGTCTTATGGCATTCAACATGGTGCATAAAAGGGCATAAAGAAGGCCCTCTGGGTCCATGGCTATGTTTTGGCCATGTCCTTTTGCTGCTGGATAATCTTTATCAACCACTATGGGTAATCTGATGAAAAAATATGACCGAGGCTGGGCATCGCTGGAAACTGGCGCGGCTTTACTGATTGTTATGCTCCTGATTGCCTGGGGAGCGGGCATATGGCAGGACTATATTCAAACAAAAGGATGGCAAACTGAAGCACGTCTTGTCAGCAACTGGACCAGTGCGGCCCGCTCTTATATAGGGAAAAACTACACGACTCTCCAGGGCAGTAGTACCAACTCCTGCCGTTATCACGACAACCATGCTGAAAAATACCGGCTTTTTGTCCAGCGGGTTTACTGAGACAAACAGCGAGGGGCAGCGGTTACAGGCATATGTGGTTCGAAACGCCCAAAACCCGGAATTACTACAGGCAATGGTTGTATCCAGTGGTGGCACACCTTATCCAGTGAAAGCACTTATCCAGATGGCTAAGGATATTACCACTGGTCTTGGTGGATATATCCAGGACGGCAAAACAGCCACAGGTGCATTACGTTCCTGGTCAGTAGCTTTAAGTAATTATGGTGCCAAAAGCGGTAACGGGCATATTGCCGTATTGTTATCGACAGATGAACTTAGTGGTGCAGCTGAGGACACTGATCGTCTTTACAGATTCCAGGTCAATGGTCGCCCTGACTTAAACAAAATGCACACGGCCATTGATATGGGATCAAATAACCTGAATAACGTTGGGGCAGTAAATGCCCAGACAGGTAATTTCAGCGGCAATGTGAATGGTGTAAATGGCACTTTCAGCGGTCAGGTAAAAGGCAATAGCGGAAACTTTGACGTAAATGTCACCGCTGGCGGTGATATCAGAAGTAATAATGGTTGGTTAATTACTCGTAACAGTAAAGGCTGGCTCAATGAAACTCACGGTGGCGGATTTTATATGTCCGATGGATCATGGGTTCGAAGTGTAAACAACAAGGGCATCTATACCGGCGGTCAGGTGAAAGGCGGTACTGTTCGGGCTGATGGTCGCCTTTATACTGGTGAATACTTACAACTGGAAAGAACTGCCGTTGCTGGCGCATCATGTTCGCCTAACGGCCTTGTAGGCCGCGATAATACAGGGGCAATACTTTCGTGCCAATCCGGTACTTGGCGTAAAAGCAATTCTGGTAGTACGGTGATAACTGGTCGTATAGCAAATGGTCAGCAAATACCGCTGCCAACAGGATTTTCTGCCAGTCAGTGCTCATGGAGTGTGAGCAATGCAGAAAACCCTCAAGGTTGGAAGCCGAATTACTTTGCAGGATCAGTTGCAACTTATGATGCAAATCGAATTGTTAAATGTGGTTTTTATGATGAATACAATTTCCATAAAGGGACATTTAGAGCTGATTTAACCGGAAAATGTAGTTATGTCGTCGCGTGTCAGAACTGAGATTAAATTGCTGGCGCTGCTGGCCTACGTGCCAATCCGGTCGGTGGTCAGGGGGTAATAAAATTAATTACTCAGCATGTAATTGGTACAAATCATCCGTAGCAATGAATCACTTTATCGGCGGTAAGAGTGGTGGTTCGATCTATTACAAGCCGATTCAATGTCCGACTGGATACATTATGACTGGAACACGCATGTACGGTATTGGTGATGGTGTTGATGAGGAACATGTCGATGCCTACTGTTGCCCCTTTAATTAAGCTCCAGCACCAGGAAGATTGAGGCATGTGACTGATATGGTCCCACCAGACTCATAATTTCCCCAAGCATAATTACTCACATACCAAACGTTGTTTTGGTCGGAATATACCTGTTGAAAACCACCAAAGGGTGAGCCATTCAGGTAAGTCCATGAGCAATATGCATGGACCCCGAGCCTTAAATTACGAGTGTTTTTAGCTATGTTGTAGGTCTGCGTTGTGAATTGAATTTTAGGAGCGCCCCAGGTACCGGATTGGCACGTAGGCCAGTGCCAATCCGGTAC
>ENA-ORRO01001255-ORRO01001255.1-human-gut-metagenome-genome-assembly--contig:-NODE-1255-length-18402-cov-3.706546_pt1 | contig 18402 bp, 14 predicted proteins | sample MGYA00242176_ERZ509136 | MGnify/ENA primary metagenome ERZ509136 (study PRJEB26280, sample SAMEA2338644) | human gut metagenome | biome: human gut; feature: human-associated habitat; material: faeces...
ACCCGGCCGCAGAAAGGGCACTCGCGCGGGTAGAGCAGCTGCCGTACCGCCCGCAGCGCCCTGCGCCGGGGGTCATAGTAGTCCATCAGTCCTTTTTGACTGCCACGATCACTCGCACGCGCTTGCCTGCCGCGCAGCCAAAGTTATCGTACCAGCCGGTCAGGTAGTAGCCCTCAGAGTTCACCTCAGAGAGCTTGGTGGCGTAATACTGCCCCTTGTACCACAGGTACACCTGCATATCGTCAGCCGTCTCGTAGCGGGTGCCGTTGCTCATCACTGAGGCTGCACCCACCTTGTCGATCTTCATGGGCATCAGCTGGATCATGGCCTTTACCGTGCCGTTCACGTTTTGCCGCACTGCCAGACCGCCCGCCAGCACCGGATACTTGATGGAGGTGGAAAAGCTGGCCTGACTGCCGTTGACGTAGCAGATGTAGGTAGCGCCGCCGCCCACAAAGTTGAGGATGGTGCTCATGGGCTGGCCGGTAATGTTGGCCAGCTGCTTGAGACCGATGCTCAGCAGCGAGCCGGAACTGCTGGTGATGCGGTTCCAGACCGTGCTCAGCAGCGAGCCGTCGATCACGCCCCACAGGATCTCGCTGGTGGTGGGCACCAGCACACTGCGCAGATCGTCCACCACGGTGGTGGTGTTGGTGGTGCCGCCGGTAGAGCCGGAACCGGAGGAGCCGTCCCCGGTGGAACCACTGCCGGAGCCGGAAGAACCGTTCCCGGAAGAGCTATCCCCCGAGCCGGAGGAGCCGCTGCCGGTCAGGGTGCCCAGAATGGAACTGGCGTTGAAGGCCAGATTCTTCACATCGTCCAGCACGCCGTATTTCCACAGATCGCCGGTGACATCGTTCAGGATCAGGCGGTCGATTTGTCCCTGCTCATTCAGCGTATAGTAGCGCACGGCCAGTGCGTTCAGCTTTGTCCCCGCTATTCGGCTGGGACGAACCGTCCCAGCCAACCCCTCCGATGTCGTATCCAGAATTTGTACGTCATCGGCCAGAGCATAGTCCCCCAGCGCGGTGGCGGTGTCGTTGATGGTGCCGCTGACCGATTTGGACTCGATGGCGGTCACCTGTTCCCCTTCGGGGGTCACGCTGATCTCCCCCAGCCAGCCGGTGGGGTAGTTCAGGCTTTTGTCGATATTCACAGTGCGGGTAATGCCGTCGGTGCACATCACCGAGATCTTTTGCAACACGTCTGCGCCGTTATCCTCTACAAGGCTGCGGGTAGCGGTCTGCACCACGCCGTAGAACACGCTGTCGGCTTCCTCGCCGGTGATCACATCGGCTACCTCGTTGTCCATGCCCAGCAGCAGGGTGACCACTTCGCCCACGCCGCCGCCGTTCAGGGAGGAGATCTTGGACGCCACGGCAGAGCTGCCCAGCGTGTAATTGCTGCCCGCCACGGTCAGCGCGGTAGGCGCGCTGGCGCTGGGCGATACCGCCGTAATGCGGCCTGCGGCGCGGCGGGTGTAGATCCACACCGTCTGCAGGCTCTCGCTGTAATAGTACACGTCGTACTTGTTCAGCTCTGCCGAAGCAGAGGCCTTATCGTTGCGGTAGACGCTCACCGGCGTAAAGGGCAGCTGGGTGCCCTCTTCTGCTACAAAGGGACCCTTGCGGCTCTTGAGCAGCACCGAAGAGGTATCCACCTGACCGTTGGACACCGTAAAGCCCAGCGAACTGCCGTAGGCGCTGCCGCTGGCGGTGTTGGCGCGCAGGGCGTTGTACAGCAGCAGGGTGCTCTGCTCGTAGGTCATGGCCTGCCCCTGCGTGCAGGTCAGCTGATCCCGCAGACCGATCTGCTGCGCCTTGTTCAGCTGTGCCTGCGGGAAGGAGCCGGTCATGTCGGTGGTCTTATAGCTCAGCAGCTTCAGCACCGCCGCACAGGCTTCCTCCAGCGTGACGGTGTTGTCCGGGCGGAAGGAGCCGTCGGTGTAACCGTTCATCCAGCCCTGCTGCACCGCAATGCGGATGTAGGGTGCCCACTGGGAGCTGCCGGGCACATCCCGGTACAGGGTGCCCACCGTGCCCTGTGCGCCTACGCTCTCCCGGTAGGTGGAAAAGGACACCAGCATTTTGGCAAAAGCGCCGCGGGTAATGTTGGCGCTAAGCTCCTGACCGGTGGGCACAGCGCCCAGAGTAATAGCCGTCTGCAGGGCCGTGTTGTTGATGCTGGCCGCCGAGACCGGCAGCACCAGCACCGACACCGCAATGCTGACCGCCAGCAGAAATGCGAGAATCCGTTTTTTCATTGGTCGTACCTCTTGTTCTTTGTTTATCACGCCGCCGCGATCAATCGTAGCGCAATGCTTCAATGGGGTTCAGCCGGGCTGCGCGCCGTGCCGGCAGGTAGCCGAACAGCACGCCGATGCCCACCGAGATGCCAAAGGCCACCACGACGGAGTTGAACGAGGGGCTGACGGTCACATCAATGTCGCTGGAGATCATGGGCAGGATGCGGTTTGCCGCCATGGACACGATATAGCCAAGGACGATGCCCAGCACGCCGCCCAGTGCGGAGGTGGTGGCAGCTTCCACCACGAACTGCGACAGGATCACCCGCTCCTTGGCACCCAGTGCCTTGCGGATGCCGATCTCCCGGGTGCGCTCGGTCACCGACACCAGCATGATGTTCATAATGCCGATGCCGCCCACCAGCAGCGAGATGCTGGCAATGCCGGTAAGGATGATGATGACCATGTTGATCATCTCGTTCATCTCTTCCAGCCACTCGCTGGCGCTGTAGATGTAGTAAGCGTTGTCGCTCTTGAGCAGGTCGTACAGACCGCTTTCCACCACCGCCTTGGCCTCGTTGGCGCGGCTCTCGTCCTTCATAATCGCAACAAAATTCTTGGCGCTGGACTGGTTGGAGAGCCGCATGGCCGTGGTGTAGGGCAGATAGATGCAGTCATCGTCGGAGCCCTGTTGCAGGTTCTTGTCCGTCACCTTGGCGTTCAGCACGCCCACGATCCGGAACTTGTAGGCTCCCAGCTTGATGGTCTGGCCCACCGCGTTGCCGCCGTAGGCCGCCCGGTTGAGGTAATCGCCAATGATGCAGACCTGCTTGTTGTCCTTGATGTCCATGTACTGCAGGCCGCGCCCCTGGGCGAGGGTATAGTTTTTCATCTCGGCGTAGTGCTCGTCCACACCGTAAACACTGGTGCCGTAGCGGTAGGTCGTGGTGCCCACCTTGGGGGTGTTGTTGCTGAAATCGATCTGGGGCGAGACTGCGGAGATGAGCTCCTTGTTCTTATCCGCGATCTTATACACATCCTCCACCGAGGCGGTGCGGGAGCCGTAGCCCCAGACCTGAATGGACAGGGCATTCGTGCCCAGCGCCGAAAAGCTGTCCCGCATGCTCTGGGTCATGCCGTTGCCCAGACCCACGATGACGATGACCGCCATCACGCCGATGATGATGCCCAGCATGGTCAGAAAGGTGCGCAGCTTGTTGCTCCACACGTTCTGGATGGCCTGCCGGAAGGTTTCAAAGATCATGCCTGTTCCTCCTTTTCCGGCGTTTCGGGCAGCAGAGTGGGCTGCACCATGGCCTCCGGTGCGTGGGAGTCGCCGTCATACACCACCTGACCGTCCTCCAGCCGGATGATGCGGTCGGCCTGCACGGCAATGGAGTTGTCATGGGTGATGAGCACCACCGTATGGCCCTGCCCATGCAGGTCCTGCAGCATTCCCAGCACCTCGCGGCCGGTGTGGCTGTCCAGCGCGCCGGTGGGCTCATCAGCCAGAATGATCGCCGGGTTGCGCACCAGCGCCCGCGCGATGGATACGCGCTGCTGCTGGCCGCCCGAAAGCTGGTTGGGCTTGTTTTTCAGCTTATCGCCCAGCCCCACCTGCTCCAGCACCTCGCGGGCCCGGCGGTGACGCTCGGCGCGGGGGATGCCCGCATAGACCAGCGGCACCTCCACGTTTTCCAGTAAGTTTAATTTGGGCAGAAGATTATACTGCTGGAAGATGAACCCCAGCATCTCGTTGCGGATGGAGGCCAGCTCGTTCCGGCTCATCTTGCCCACATCCCGGCCGTTCAGCCGGTAGGTGCCCGCCGTGGGCACATCCAGACAGCCGATGATGTTCATGCAGGTGGACTTGCCCGAGCCGGACTGGCCCACAATGGCAACGAACTCACCTTTTTCTATTTTCATGGTGATGTGGTCGGCGGCTTTTACCGTGGTGTCGCCCATCTGGTAATACTTGCAGACCGCATCAAATTCGATCAGAGCACTCATTCCATCCTCCCATCAGAAGATCATCATGCTGCTGCCATCGTCATAGTAGTAGCTGTCGCTGCTGACCGAGTTGGGGTCGTAACCAATGGTGTCCCCCTCCTGGATGCCGCTGACGATCTGGGTGTAATCATCATCGCTGACACCGGTCTTGACGGCCACATAGACAAAGCCCTCGGGTGCCTCCATGGTGGCATCCGCCTTGGAAGCGCTGGGGGAATCCTGGGTCACCAGCACATAGCCGCCCCGGACGATGGCCGCATTGGGCACGGTCAGGGCATTGGCAGCCTCAGCCACCACGATCTCAGCGTTGGCGTTCATGCCGGGGCGCAGGCCGTCGGTCTCGTCAATGCGGATGGTCACCGGGTAGGTGGTGGTACCGCCGTTGGAAGCGCCCTTCATGGAGACGCGGGTCACAGTGCCCACATAGTTCTTATCCTGCACGGCATCGGCTGTGATCTGCACTTTCTGGCCCACAGACAGGGAGCTGATCTGCAGTTCGTCCACGTTGATGACCATTTCCAGATAGCTCAGGTCGTAGATGACGCAGAGGGTATCGCCGGATTTGACCGCATCGCCCACCTTGGCATCCTTTTCAATGATGGTTCCGCTGATGGGAGAGGTGACGGTATAGTTGGCCATGGTATCCTGCAGGTTCTGCAGGGAGATCTCAGCGCTGCGCAGGGTCTCAGAGGCAGACTGGATGCTCTCGGTCAGGTCATCGCCGCTCAGCTCGATCAGGATATCGTTCTCGGCAACGGTCTGGCCCTCCTGCACATGGATGGAGGTCACAGTGCCTGCAGCCTGTGCGGTCAGGGTACGCTCCGCCTGATAGCCAAAGGTGGCAGAACCGATGGAGCTGACCCCGTTGATGGAGGCGGTGGCCGCCTGCGCGGTGGTCAGGCCGCCCGCGTTCTGCACGGCAATGGTCACGGTGCGGGTGAGCAGGTTGCCGGTGCTCAGGGCATCCGTTCCGGTCACGCTGGTCACGGTGCCGTCCAGCTGCTCAAAGGTGCCGTCCAGCGTCACCTGGGCGGTCTGGCCCACGCTGAAATTGGCGGCATCGGCAGCGGGGAATTCCAGCGTCAGCAGCATTTTGGAGCTGTCGCGGATGATGGCGACCTCCTGCCCGCTGGTCACCTCGTCGCCCTTGGCGACCTTCAGGGTGCTCACGGTGCCATCCACCTCGGCACGCACATACTGGCGGTCCACCACCTTGTCATAGCTGCGCTGTGCCTGCTGCATGGCGATCTCGGCCTTTTCAAAATTGGTGGAAGCGTCCGAGCTGTCCAGCGTGTAGAGGACGGTCCCCTCATCCAGCACGTCGCCCTCCTCAAACTCGCCGGTGAGCACCTTGCCCTCCACCAGAGATTTCACGGTGTAGGTGTTGGCAGGGTTCAGGGTACCGGTGCCGCTGAGGGTGTTGGAGACATCCCGCACTTCAGGGCTGGCTTCCAGATAGCTGGGGTCCACGGCTGTGGTGCTGGCGCTCTTGGGCTTGAGCAAAAACACACCGCCCGCGATCACCACACAGACCACCGGCACGAGCCATTTCCAGTTCCTCTGCAAAAACAGCACCGGGGCCTTGGCAGTCTGTGCCGCAGGCGTTTCCGCACCCGGGTTCTCCGCGCCGTCCTTCTTCTTATTCCAGATCATCATGTTCCTCCTATCAGATTCAGGCTCGCCGGGGGCGGCCTGTCAGATTCCTTTCCTATGTATAGGTGTAGTGTATCGCATTTTGCCCGGATACACAAGCGTCCAAATTTCGTTTGAACGCTTTTCAGCAAATTTTCACAGATTGTAAACCTTTGTGCAAATCACAAGTTGACCTGTCCACCGCTTTCTGGTTTAATCGGGACGTTGTTTGTACCAAACCAGAGGAGGATTTTTTCTATGAATCAGAACAGTAAGTTCTCGGTGCGCGATATCTGCTACGCGGGCCTGTTTGCCGCCGTCATCGCCGTGATGGCACAGATCTCCATCCCCATGCCGCTGGGTGTGCCCATGACCATGCAGACCTTCGCCATCACGCTGGCGGCTGTGGTGCTGGGCTCCAAGCTGTCCGCCATTGCCACGCTCGTTTACCTGCTGCTGGGCGCTGTGGGCGTGCCCGTGCTGGCCAACTTCTCCGGCGGCATCGACAAGTTTGTCGGCCCCACCGGCGGCTTCCTGATTTCCTTCCCCATCATGGCCTACATCATCGGCCTGGGCGTGGAGCACAGGGATGCCTTCAAGGGTGCTTTCCCCGTGGCGGTTGTCGTGGGCACTGTGGTCAACTATATCGTGGGTGTCATCCTGTTCGTGATCGTCGCTCACAGCACCGTGTCTGTGGCTGTTTCCGCCTGCGTTCTTCCCTTCATCCCCACCGCCATCATCAAGGCTGTGCTGGCCTGCGTGCTGGGCCTGAACATCCGGAAGCGGATCCCGGGGGTAAAAAAGGCATGAGCATCGTACTGCGCCCGCATCACCTGCTCTGCACCCAGGGCTACTCCGGCCATGGCTACAGCGAAGCCTTTGTGGAGCACATGAACGATGTCGTTCACCAGCTGCGGGAGGTGCCCGGGACGAAGATCCAGCTCACCTTCTCCACCGACACCCTCTGTTCCTGCTGCCCCAACAAGCTGGGCACCGACCTGTGCGACACACAGGAAAAGGTCAAGCGGTACGACCGCAAGACCGTGGAGTATTTCGGGCTGGAGGAAAAGGAATACGACTACCAGGCCCTCATCCGGGAGATCGATGCCAAAGCCACCCCCGAGATGCTGGCCGATATCTGCCGTGACTGCTGCTGGTTCCCCATCAGCGCCTGCTGCAAGAATATCTGCGAAGGGAAATACGTGAAATAACATTTTTCCCTATACAAGAGGCCGCCGTGCAGGATCATCTCCTGCACGGCGGCCTCTTTGTTTTATTCTGTTTCTGCGGCCTGCACCGTTACATAGACCCCGGCGGGGACACAGGCGGCCCAGGCATCCTGCTCGCTCAGCCAGCCGAATTGCTCGCACACATGGTCCGGGCACTGACTGTCGAGGAAGGCGATGGCCCCATCCTTTACCTGCAGATGCACGATGTAATCGCCCACATCATACAGATAATCGTGGTCCTCGTCCAGCGGGATCGTTTCGGTGATGCCGTCGCCGAAATCGACCACGGCCACCAGCGGCTCCGCTTTGGGGGCGTTGGCACGGTACAGCACGAACAGGAGTGCTGCCGCGGCCAGCACCACGGCCGCAAAGATCAGGTTTTTCTGCCAGCCTTTCAGGCGCTTCATGCAGCGTACTTGCTTGCAGCTGCGCCTGCAATGCGGCCAAAGACAGTGAAGTCAGCCACGGCATTGCCGCCCAGGCGGTTTGCACCGTGGACACCACCGGTCACCTCACCTGCTGCGAACAGGCCGGGGATGATCTCGCCGTTCTCGTTCAGGACTTCGGTGTTGGTGTTGATCTTCAGACCGCCCATGGTGTGGTGCACACCTGCGGTGACCTTGATGGCATAGTAGGGAGCGGTATCCAGCTTGTTTGCAAAGCTGGTGCGGCCGAAGTCGGGGTCGTTCTTGGCCTCAACATAGCCGTTCCAGGTGTTCATGGTCTCGGCAAAAGCAGCCTCATCAACGCCCATTGCCTTGCCCAGTTCCTCATAGGTCTCACCGGTCACGGTGTAGCCCTTCTTGATGTAGCCCTGAATGACGCTGGAGGCATCCACCATAGCCTGATCCACCACCAGCCAGCTGTAGCTGCCGGTCTGAGCGATCTCGGCAGCGGAAACCACATCACGGGTACCGACTTCATCAATGAAGCGCTTGCCCTCGGCATTGATCAGCACAGCGCCGTCGCCGCGCAGACCCTCGGTGATCAGGGCAGCGGTGTTAGCCTCCACGGTGGGGTGGATCTGGATCTGATCCATATCCACGGTGTCAGCACCGATGGCCTGTGCCATCTTGATGCCCTGGCCCAGGATGCCGGGGGCGTTGGTGGTCATAAAGCCCTTCAGCTCGGGTTTGTACTCAACGACCATATCGAGATTTGCGCCGAAACCGCCGGTGGTCAGCACCACAGCCTTGGCGTTGATGGTGATGGTCTCACCGGAAGCACCGGTGGCCTTGATGCCAACAGCAGCGCCGTTGTCATCGGTCAGGATCTCGGTGGCGGTGGTGTTCAGCATCATCTGGACACCAGCCTTCTGGCAATTCTCCTCCAGCAGAGGGATCATATAGGAACCCACGGAAAGAGTCTTGCCCTCAGCGTCCACCGGGCGGTGGATCCGCTTGACGGATGCGCCGCCGAAGCTGGAAACACTGTGCAGGGTGATGCCCTGCTCCCCCAGCCAGTCGATGGCATCAGCGCTGTTGGAGCACAGGGTCTCCACCAGAGCAGGGTCATTGATACCCTTGCCGCCGATCATGGTGTCCAGCTCCATCAGCTCAACAGAGTCGAAGTAGCCGGTGGGGTTCTTCTGGTACTCTGCCCACTGCTCAGAGACGGTCTTTGCCAGAGCGGTGATGGTCTCGTTGTCAGCGTACTTTTCAGCAGCGGTCTTCAGGGTCTTTTCGACACCGGCAGACTCGCCGAACTCGTTCTCATCCTGATACACGGTCTTGCCGGCGTTCATGCCGCCGGTAGCGCGCACAGAGTTGCCGCCCACCATGGCCTGGCTCTCCACGATCACAACGCTCTTGCCCTCGGCAGCAGCGGTGATGGCAGCGGTCATGCCTGCGCCGCCTGCACCCACGATGACAACGTCAGCGTCAACGGTGGAATCCTCGGCCTTGGTCGCGTCGGCCTTGACCTCGATCTTATAGTCGTCGGCGTTCAGGCCGGCGGCGGTCAGGGCAGCGGCTGCTGCCTCCTTGATGGCGTTGGAGGTGATGGTCGCGGTGGACACGCCGTCCACGGCGATGCTGCCGGTCTCAGCGATCTGAGCGGGCAGCTGCTCCAGTGCCAGCGTACCGATGCCGGGGGTCTCATCCTTGCCCTCAGCGGTGCAGCCGGTGATCTTGCCGTCTTCCAGCGTCAGGGTAACGGTAACGTCGCCGCCCATACCCTTGGCAGTGCCGGTGAAATCGCCGGACACGCCGCCTGCGGTGGAAGCGGACTTGCTGCCGCAGCCGTAGCCCAGCAGACTGACACCCACAACAACCGCCATGGCCAGCGCAGCCACGCTCTTGCGGATCTGATTCTTTTTCATTGTTTCTTCCTTCTCATATTCGGGTTGCTTGTGTTCGGACATCTATCAGCAAAAAAGGGGGAGCTGCTCATTCGGAGAGCAGCTCCCCCTCGGCCGTGAACTGGCGGTCTACGAATTCGTCGAGGGCCTCCAGTTCCGCAGTCACGGGTTTGCGGATGTCATCGAGTGTAATCATATCCGCAAAGATAATGTTTTTTTGAAATAAGTAGCGCGATTTTGAAAGTTAATCGTCGTTAGAACGCGTTTTGGCGAAGGGTAGGTCTTTCACCTTGTTTCACTTTGTGCCGAATTTTTAACCCTAATTTTAACCCTTGCTGTTTTTGAAGGGCTTTTTTGAAATGTCTTTGCCGGTCTGATCTCGTCCGGTGAATTTCTTGTTAAAATGGTTTGTTGCCGAATCTCGGCTGGATGACGATTGGAGAACGTTGCAAAATTTTTCGAGAATTTTTACTGAAAGAACTCTTTGTCAATCAGCATTTTGAACCTAAATTAGTCCTTGCGGGAAAAATTTCCTCGATTTTTCTTGGAACCTGCCACTATTAAAGAGCAAAATCGTAAAACGAATTGTTATGAAAAAAACGATTAGACCTATTCTGCGTGATGACCTTTCGAGGAAAGGTTTGGAAAAACGTATCGACCTGCGTGTATATCTCGACGGCCGCCAAACGAAATTTGCGACTCCCTATTCGATTGCCCCGGCTTGCTGGGATAAGAAATCCGGACGTGTTGTCGGAAACTGCCCCGAAAAAAGCGTAATTAACAGCTATCTGAACGGGAAGGAAACCGAATACGAACGCTATCTGTTCCAGTGCGAGATGTTGGGTGAAACCGTGGACCTGGAGCGAATCCGTGAAATACTCACCGGAAAGGCGCGGACGGCTCCGAGTGAAAAGACGAACGCCACCCTCGATGAAATCTTCGATGCCTATGTAGATAAACTGCGGACGGATAACCGCTGCGAGCGAACGATTATAGGTATATTGGACCTTAAAAAGGATATGGCGAAATTTTCGAAACGGAGTAAGAAACGGACGATCGACCAGCTCGATATTCTCTTTATTCAGGAGTATAAAAAGTATTTGCGGACGGTCCGCCGGAATGCGGATAATACGATTAATACGAAATTGAACCGCCTGCGTTCGGTGGTGAAATGGGCCGGACGGCTGGGCTATCCGATCGACGATCCGTTCGGGAAGGGATTGAAATTCCTAAACCGCTCGAAACCCCGGACAGTTTTTCTGACGAAGGATGAATACGACGCGTTCCTGCAAAAGGCCCTGCCGGATAAAGGCGATCCGGCGATGAAACTGACACGAGAACTGTTTATTTTCAGTTGTGAAACGGGCTTGCGGTTCAGCGATGTATTGGACCTGAAGTGGACGCACTTGAAAAATATTAAAGGCGTGACCTATATCTCTAAGGTTCAATGCAAGACGAAAGAACTGGTTGAAATTCCGGTGACGTTGAAATGGGCGAAGGTCCTGCTTGCCAAGTACCGGAACGTGTCTACGGGCGAGCATGTTTTTCCGCGTCTATCGAATGGTTGTATAAACCGGAAACTGAAAATGTTGGCCGAGAAAGCCGGAATCGGGAAACGCCTCTCGTTCCACGTTGCCCGGCATACCTTCGCCTCCCACTTGGCGAACGCGGGCGTCCCTCTCTATATTGTAGCGAAACTTTTGGGAGATAAAAGCCTCGATATGGTACACCGGGTCTATACGAATACCGAGCGAACGGAACTGACCGAAGCGATGAAAAAATTGAGTGCCTGATAAAAAACGAGAGCTTCCGTCGAGTTTTGGCGGAAGCTGTTTTTATCTTTGTGAAAAACCTTTGAACGATGAATGCCTTGACGAATAACACCGCGACCTTGTTTCGCCGTTATCTGTGGCTCTTGGACGTGATTTACTCCGCGGGCCGTATCACCCTTGATGAAATCCGCGTCCGTTGGCAGCGGAACGAGATGTCGGGCGGCGAGGAACTGCCCCGAAAGACCTTTGAGAACCACCGGAAAGCCGTTGAAGAGTTGTTCGACGTGAATATCGCCTGCGACCGCCGGACGAACGAATACTACGTCGAATGCGGCGACGACCTGGTGCGCGACGATCTGCGACGCTGGCTGTTGGAAACCTTCGCCGTGAACGACCTCTTGGTAAATAGTAAACGCCTGCGCCGACGGATCGCGTTGGAGCCGATCCCCTCGGGCTACACCTATCTGACTGCCGTACTCCGGGCGATGGAGGAGAACCGATGCTTGGAGATCGTCTACCGCCATACCTACGATGAAAAACGAGAAAATCGTTACGAGGTCGAGCCTTACGGATTGAAGGCGTTCCGGAGGCGTTGGTACCTGATCGCCAATAGCGTGGAAATGGGTGGAATTTACGCGTTCGCGCTCGACCGGGTACGTGGTATGGCCTCGACGGCGAAAGCGGCTGAAATCCCCTCGGATTTCGATTGTGCCGGATTCTATGCCGACGCCTTCGGAATTATCCGTGAACGGGACCGGAAGGCTGAACGAGTCGAAATCCGCGTCTTGGGGAAGCAGGCAAACTACGTCCGGGCCCTGCCCCTGCACCCTACCCAGCGTGAAACCGAGCGGACCGCGGAATATTCGGTGTTCGAATACCGGTTGGCTCCGACCTACGATTTCCGAATGGAACTGCTCTCGAACGGCGCGGACGTGGAGGTATTGCGCCCCGCGTGGTTCCGGGAAGAGGTGAAAAATGTGGTTACTAAAATGATGGATAGATATGAGTGAAAAAATTATTGTAAAATTAAGACGCGATAATATATCTGTTAGTTCGTGTAAGGAAGGAGTGTATCTAACTTTTGATGCGGAAAATGCTCGTCCTATTATCTGTAAATATTCGGAGGTAATAACGATTTTTACGCCTAACCAAATTTATGATGTTGAAGATATAATGCTGATGTTAGGCCCCGTGTTACATTCATTTTTAGAGAAAGCTAAAATATCTACGGGACTACTCCATTGGGAGAGTGCTAATCCGTTTGTTAAGTTGCGTTCTCGTGCTGTAAAAGACTATGTTCTAATATTAAACGAGATACGAAAAATTGCCATTGAAGATGATTTGAAAGCGATTGTAATTTCTCTTGATGATAGGGCTTTCCCAGATTTTCTTTTGAAAAAGGGGGAAGATGAAAAATTCTATTTAGAGGTGATGAAAATAGCGAAAGACTTGAATCTAATAATTTTTGTATTATGGTATACGTTTCCTGAGAACGAATGCGATTGGGGAGATAAATTAATATGGATTGAGACACCCATAGGATGCTATAAAACTGAAACGGCCGATTTTTTTGATTGACGATGAATGAATTTTGAAGGGGCTTCGATTTAGGTCGAAGCCTTTTTTGTTGGAAATCCACGAAATCTTCGTACTTTTGTCTATGACATATTGATAGACGCGAAAGCGTAAGTTTATTCTCTACGGCGAATCTGGAAAATTCTAATGAATACGGGAATAAGCGTTGTTATTCCTATGTCCTTGAAAAAGGGCGTGGGCTGATGCTTATTTTAGTATTCGGGCTATTCCAGAGCCTGCCGTATAAGATAGGTTGTCGGCGCCACGCTTTCTTTGTTTATTTCTCTTACGTTTGAAAAATAATTAGACCTTGCGCCGGGGGTTGGCGGAAGCGACGGATAATTTTGCCGTAAAGAGTTTGTAACCGAAATAACGGTATATGGAAAAGAGTGAACTTTCGACGAGGGACCGGATGTGCTCCGTGGCGGGTGGTATGGCCGGCCTGCTTGTAGACCGGGAAATTCCGTCACGGCTGATTCCCTTTCGCGGGGAATTTCCCCTGCTGAATATGATCGAGGCGATACGGTTTCGGGAGGCGATCCGCTCGACGATGTGGATTGAGGACCTGCCCCCGAAATTCCTGTATGCCGCCGCCGAAGGGAGCCGGATAGCGAGATTGGAGCGAGAATTTCGACACTATCTGTCGAGAAACGGATTAAAGAGCGGTGATTTTGAAAAGTTGGAGGACGCCGAAAAATCGGAATGGTTGCAGAGGTGGATGGAGGCCGATTCCGTCAGCGCCGACGATCTCGTCGTCAAAAAATACCGGGATGAAGCCACCCCGGCCTCGAAATCCCTCGGCGACCCGGCGATGCCGGTTGCTGAAAAGCGGGAAATCTATGACGACCTTGTCGCCCGACGGGCTTATTGGGACGATCTGTGTTTCGAGTTCGGACGGGTTAGCTGGGAGAAAAAGTTGCTGAACCTCGCCTTGTACATCCATTACGGCGGGGATTTGGAGGTTGTTTTGGCCCGCTATAAAGAGAACCACCCCGACTATGCCGACCGAATTCCCCACTCGTTGGCGTACTATGTCAGCTACCTGCGGACGGGTGAGGCGACCTCCGTGTTGCATTATTTTCTGTTGGAAAGGGTCTACCTCTCCGAAGGTCAGCTAACGGCCCTGCTTACTGCCGAACTCCGCGAACGGCTGGAAGAGGTGTTTTGCTGGGACGGCGGGACGAATAGCGCGTGGACGGTCGGGATCGACTACCGGGGCGAAGAAAAAATGAATGAAATCGTTACCACCCTCGATATTGAAAAAGGGCGCGAATATCTCATCTTTGGGAACCTAACTATTAAACCTTTTATTATGGAAACGAAAGAAACCTTGTTGAAAGAAAACCCGTGGCGGGTATTGGCCGAAATGTTGGCGGAGAAAGATTATGCCGAAGCCCCGGAAAATCTTGTCTGCCCCGACGAACGGGCCGTGATCGACGCCTATAACGAAACGGCTCCCGATCTGCGGAAAATCCGCTGCGAGGGTGTGCCCGAACCCGTACATGGCGATTTCTTTAACGCGAAGGTGGCTATTCTGACGCTTAATCCCGGCTGGGTAGAGCAGACTGCGGAAGTACCGGGTAATGCGGGGACCTTGAAGAAAATGACGCCTGACCAGCGCCGGAAATTCCTGCGAACGAAAGCCGATGCAATGCTCTTGAACGGTATTCCCTTCCCGACCGAAGACGAAGACCTGCTTGCTATTGATACGCGCTATTGGAATAACCTGCTTGGCGAAGTATTGAAACGCTGGCCCGATGCCCCGAAATACCTGACGATTGTCGAATATTTGGGTTACCACTCTAAAAAGTACGGGAATATACCGACGCGGTTGGTGAAATCGGAATCGGGACTGCTCCCTACGCAGGAGTTCGCCGTGAGGTTGGTCCGGTATCTGATGAATAAAAGCGTGACGATTGTGATTTGCCGAAGTGCCCGGCGGTGGTTCAGAGCTGTTGAAGGATTGGAAAGTTATCCGAATCTGGTGCTTCTGAAAAATCCGCGACGCCCCTATCTCACGCCGAATAATTGTAAAGACGACGGATTTGAGAAAATCGAAGCCGCGCTGAACGAATAGAACGCGGACGCTTCCGTCCCTCGTAGACCGCCCCCGACCGGGGCGGTTTTTTGTGTTCGGTTAAAAAATTGAATAACGGGAACCGTGTAGAATGCTATTTTAGATTGCTTTTGTAATTGTATGATTGTCTGATTGTTGAAAAGTGAATTCGAGCTTCTTTTATCCACGACGTTATATAGAGTAGAAAGACGCTGAAAAACGGCCTTTTGAAATGATAATGTTTAATTTTTAAATCTAAATTTATGAATAAAATTAAAGTAAAAACGGAATGTGAGATTAGTGTATCTCCGGAGATGCTCCAAACGCTGATTAAAGTGGGGATAGCCCAGAATCGGGATTGGATTATTAATTATCTTACGAAGGCTCTCCTCGGAGCGGAGTTGCTGACTGCGAAAGAGGTTGAAGGCTCGATGAAGGTCAGTCGCTCAACGCTCTATCGTTGGGAGAAAAAAGGTTTGATTACGCCTATGCGCTACGGGCGTTCTAAGAGGTATTGTAAAGACGAACTTTTGAAATTGAAAAAATATGGTCGATAATATTACTTTGAAATGTTACGATAAGGAAGTCTATCATCACCTGCGTTATGGGACTTTCGTTGAAAAATCAAATTGGATAAATGGGAGATGGTATGATAAGTTGGTGTTAAATAATGGGAAATACGGGGATGATGCGCATGATCTGATAATCGAATTTTACGAAGACTTTATGAAAATTTACGGTAGTATCCGTAAATGGTACTATGGCGCGACTTCGTTGGATGATTTGACTAAAACGGATTTGGAGAAGGCTTGGCGGAAAGTGGCCAAACGACTTGGCATCTCGTTCGATACGTTGAGAACCTTTGAAATTTCCGTGATCGAAATAGGGCTGAATGTCCCGTTTGATATGGAATGTGTCGAAATGATACACCGAATCCGTGCATTTAAGTCGAAATGCTACGAGTTGAACGATTCGCGTCCTACATGCCGAAAGTTTGTTTCGGGATTTTTCACTGCTAAAATTTATGATAAAATCGCTGAAATAAATAAAGATAATCGGAACGTGCTAATACGGAATCCGGACCTCTACCCGGAGAAAAACGCCCTTCGGGTTGAATTTACGTTGAAAGGCGGGCGACGGAAGGTACTCTCCCGGTTGAAGGTAGGAACGCTCGGTGGACTGCTTGAAGAATATACCCGGATTGTGAATTTCTTTTGGCGGAATTGTCAGGCTTTTGCCTTTGATAATATAGGCCGTCGGCCGTCGTTTCACCCCAAACGGGGGAGCTTGAAGGAACTGACCGATTATTTCGTGGTTCTGGGATTGGCGAGCCTATCTCATGCTGAATTGGACGGCTATGCCGGACTGTTGTCGAAAGGGGCTCAGCGCGACTTTAGAAAATGGCTGCGAAGGCATCACGAGCGGGAAAAGGATTACTTATACCCGGATTACCGTATTGAATTTACCGAGGCGATAAAGTGGCACTTGATAGATTTGATTAGGCTGAATAACCGCCAGAGGCGTGATAATATTGACTTATGATATAAGATAAAAAACGAGGGGAAATTACCCGCTGAATAAAGCTGGGTAATGTCTCTCGCTGTAAATGCTGTAAACGTTATAATGTAAATATAGAGACTGCTGTAATGAAATCGTTGTATATAGAAACGCCGTATGTTGTAATAAGAGCTCCTTGATGATCTCGTCCTCGCCTAATAGGAGGAACGGTGTATATTATTTCGAGCCGCGTCCCGTCAGGCTCCTCGACATTCTATAATACGCGCCCTCGGCCAGCTCTCGCAGCGTTCTCCGCCATGCTGTTGTAGATGCCGATTTCTACGCTCCTGCTGCCTCGAAGGAGTATTTATCCGCCCGAAAGAAACGCCTCTTGAAAATCGCTGTTTTCGGCCTTGTAGGCGAAGCTCCTAATTATTGGCGCTCGGAGGTCTTAGACGGGGTTTTGTATTGGCGAAATACCTAAATACGAAAGTATATTATTTCGAGCCGCGGCGCGGTGTGTTGTTGGAGATTGACCGTTATCTGCCAGCCTGCCTATGCCTACGTTTGGCGCGACGTTGCGGCGTAAAAACGGGAAACTCTTGGAGAGGTCGATTTTAGGTCTTGTAAGCCTCCGGCGAACTACTGCCCGGTCGGATAGGGAAACGCTTGGAGATCGTCCCTTTTGTCGTTGTATGGACGGGCTATTGCTGATGTGGAGGAATGACGGGTGCTAAAAAGGGTGTTGCTCTATTGGAATCGACGGCTGTAATAGTGAGTTCTCCGTTGGCGCGTTTATTACGACGGATGTACTATTGAAGCCTACCCAGCGCCCCGGTCGAATAGAGGGTGTAATAGTGCACTATTGAAGATGTGATTTATTATTTACTATTCGTGTATTGAGATGATTGTTAGAGAGTTTGGATTGTTGAAAATGACCGGGTTTTAACCCTGATTTTAACCCTCGTAATTTTTGCGCTCTCGTAAACGACTTAAAGTGAGGTCGTAAATCGCTTCCGATTATATTAGCAAAGATAGTCATTTTTCGCAATGAAGACACGGACTGTCAATGTTTTTTCGTACCTTTGGCAATCGGTTAAGACACGCTGGAATGGATTTTTCGAACACTATAAGATCAAAACTGCTGCCGGCCCTGGCGGCCTTCGCACTCTTTTTCGTGGTGAGCGCCGCCTATTTCGCCCCGCAGTTCCGGGGCGAAGCGCTGCCCCAGCACGACGTCATCCAATACGAAGGCATGGCCAAGGATATCAGCGACATGCGCGCCGCGACGGGCGAAGACCCGCAGTGGACGGGCGGCATGTTCGGCGGCATGCCGGCCTACCTGATCAACGTGGCCTATCCGGCCCAGCTGGTGAAGCGGACCGTCGGACAGGTCGTGAAGATCATCGACACGCCCGCCGGATTCCTGTTTTTCGCCATGGTCTCGATGTGGCTCATGCTGCTGATCTTCGGCGTCATCATCCTGCGGCTGGCCTACATCCAGCTCATCGACCCGAAATACGAAAAACTGGCGCGCGGCAACGCGCTGCGGCACGTCGTCCAATACCCACCGCGCGGAGAAATCTTCGACCGCAACGGCGAGTACCTGGCGCAGAACCGCGCCTGCTACGACCTGATGGTCATCTACCGCGAGCTGCCGCGCGAAGGATTCGACACGCTGCAAATGCTCGACCTGCTGGGAATCTCCCGCACCAAACTCGAACGCGCGCTGCGCAACGCCCGCATGAACGTGGGATACACCGAGCTGCGCTCGCCCATCGACGGCATCATCGAGCACACGGCGGCGCACGTGGGCGACTACGTGGGTCCCGGCACGCAGTTCAGCGTGCTGACGACCGTGTCGAACATCGACACGCTGACGGTCGACGTGGCGATTCCGATGTCGCAGTACCTGCGCTATGCGGGCGACCGGACTTCGATCTACGACAACGAAGGGCTGCTGTCGGACATCCGTCTCGTGCTGGCCGACGGCTCGCGATACCCGCTCGGAGGAATCTACGACTACACGCGCAAGGATGTCTCATCGACCACCGGGACGCTCGTCGTGGTGGTGATGTTCCCCAATC
>ENA-ORRO01001269-ORRO01001269.1-human-gut-metagenome-genome-assembly--contig:-NODE-1269-length-18282-cov-10.744006_pt1 | contig 18282 bp, 22 predicted proteins | sample MGYA00242176_ERZ509136 | MGnify/ENA primary metagenome ERZ509136 (study PRJEB26280, sample SAMEA2338644) | human gut metagenome | biome: human gut; feature: human-associated habitat; material: faeces...
ACTTTGTTAAATAATTAACACTTTAATCTGCTAAAGCGATTGTTAAATATTTCACACACTTTACCACTTCAAAGCGTTAAAGCATTAAAGCGATTGTTATATTATTAACACTTTACCGGATTAAATCGTTAAAGCAATTGTTATCAATTTAACAGTATACATTTATCCATATAATTTGCATCAAAAATCCATGGCAATATTTATAGGGTATGTTATAATATAATTGTAAAGAGGAAAGGGAAAATAAAGAAAATCCCATTCCAAAACAAAAACAAGAAAAGTGAGGTATTTATCATGACTACTTGGACTATTGAAAAAACTATCAATGACAATGGCACCGAAACTATCGTCATTACCCGCCCTATTAACGACAAACCAAAAAGCACAGCTTGCGTTTCTCGTACTGTTAAGTCCGGTACTGTTGCCCGCGTTAAGTATGCCCGCTTTAACGATGATTTTTCCGTGGATACTGGCGAGCTTGTAAAACAGTTCGAGGGCGTTCTTGACATTGAAAAAGTTGAAAAGGCATTGCACAATGCAGAGCCTTGCACTAAGTGGCAAGTTCTGGATGTTCAGCCCAAAGACGAAAACACTTTGGGCATTCCGCGCGAGGTATTTAACGCCGTTGCCGTTCCCATTGAGCGCCCGTTGAGTCAGCAGTAAAATTTAATGTTCCGCCGGGTTTATCGTTAAAGCCCGGTTCCATATGGCATAAAAGCCAAAAACAAAATTAAAGTGAGGTACACAAAAAATGAAAATTCAAACCGTAACATTAAAGTTTGATGATAACAATTTTAGCATCAGCAGAAAATTAACTGATACTAAAAACCGCCGTAACAATGACTATGCAAGTTGCAATATCACTGTTATAAAGTCCATGTTTTGTTGCAAAAGTGGTTTCATTGCATCCGGTTTTTCTAGTTTAGAAAGTCCCATTATTGAGCATGATTTGAATAATGTCAATGAAAGTATTGACGACTTTATAAAGGCGGTGTTTTCAAAATGACGTTTAACACGCGCAAAGAGTTAGCAGATGCCGTTATTGATGCCTATAACAAAAATCCGACGGGACTAGCAGAACGCCTTTACTTTTGTAAAGCATGGATTATAAACCCTGACAATTCCGATTTTATTATACTCCAAAGTTATTCAACTATTGTAGCTGCCTTCCAGCGTACAACCGGCATTTTGTGGGTATTTGATTTCTACAGCAATACTACAGCAAGCCATATAGCAAAATTCCGGAATTGGATTAGATATGAATTTCAAACCGGTTGGAGCTATCCCATTACTGTTAGGTTGTACAATGATTCCAGAACTGGCAAGCGCGCCGCCCGCAAAAATCTAGAAGATGACTTTGCAAGCGTCATTGCAACCGCACTAAATCAGTGTTGACCCAAAATAAAATATGCGTTGTCTTTAATGACAGCGCATTTTTTATACAAATTTTTAATTAGAACTCTTTACTATTAAGTACAAATAACTAGCAGTAGTTAAGCCTAACTACTAACCTGTGAAATTCTTAACACACTTTAGTGATTTAGAGTTCTAAAGCGATTGACAAATTCTTAACACACTTTAGTGGTTTAGAGTTCTAAAGCGCTTGTGAAATCTTTAACACACTTTAGTGATTTAGAGTTCTAAAGCGTCCATCCGTTAAGAAAAATAGTGAGCAGGGCATTAACCTTAGCACCAACCCCGCCGCGCCGACCACCTGGGGTGTCACAAGAAGCCTGAAAATAAATCGGGGTTTAATTTCTTAAATTCAATAATCCCCCTCTCCCTCTCCCTCTCTGTTATTGCTAAGAAATGAGGTGATACTTATGATTACTAGAAAAGACCTTGCACCATTAAATGATTCAGACTTTGAGTTCTGGGAAAACAATCTTAAGTACAGGCAAGACAAAACTCTCTGGGCTTTATATGGATTCTTCAGGACTTCTTTACATGGTCTTGTCCTAAAGATTATCTTGGTTGTACTTGTGACGGTTGTTTAAATCAAGAAATTTGTATTAGGTACAAGCTAACAATGAAAGCAGTTAAGCAAGAACTTAAATTAAGGGAGTGGTATAAATGACTTTGTATGATTTATTTAATCATGATATTTTAGATGAATCAAAAGCATATGTATATATCTTTAAGGATAATGTTTTGTATGCAGCTGGCTATTATAAAAATCTTAGTAGATTATATGATAACGAGATTTTTCAAGAAATTTATATCAATTATGTTGATAATATAGTTATTTGTAGTACATACAGCAAATTTTTAGAAAGGAGCTGATACAATGCATTATGACGTTCCCATTCATCCCATCCCCATAGGCTCAATCATTAAATACAATGTAAGAGAGTATGGTTATTTCTATGGAGATGGACAAGAGAAAAGAGCAATTACGATTGCTAAAATTGGTAAGGTTATCGACATTATAGAGCATGATGGCAGAGTAGTTTATTATTCTGTAGCACCAAGTTCTAATTGCACATTTAACCAATATCTTGTGGGTGATTGCCTAGATTCTGTCTGGCCTGAAAACGTTGAAGGTGTTTATTATGACTATTAAAGACTTAGATACAGAAACCCTTACTCTACTTAATAAACTATGTGATAACTGGTACATTAAAGCCTGTCCCTCATGGCTAATACACTTCATGGATAAGGATTGTCAAGATTGTCAGCTTAGAGATTTGTGTTATCTGCTTGACCGTTATGATAATGACATTAGAAAAGAGTTAGCTTCAAGAAAGCGGGAGTAACATTATGGCAAAGAACAAAGAATTTAAGCGTCAAGCCGAAGCAACTAAGCTACTGAAAAAGATAGGTGCAACAAGACGTAAATCTAGAAGAGCTGGCATAACCGTAACAGGTGAACTTAAAGAAAGTCTTAGAGGTAGACAGTCTGCCGAAGTTGCCAACGCTCTGAAATTTACTGCTAATACAGCTCTTGATGAAGCTGAAAAACTGTATAACGACCTTATTGATGCAGCTGATAATGTTGAAGATAAAACATCACAAAAGTTTATGCAAGAGTATCTATCTAAATATTCAGAGCATATTCATTCCTTGCATAAATCTGTTAAAAGCAGTTATAGGTCATTAAGAGTAGCTAATCGTCTTGAGGATGTATTTAATTATAGTGATGCTGCATATAAGATTCTTATGAATCCAGATGCCTATTTCGATAAAAAGAAATGGGGAGCAATTTCTGGTATTCTTAACAATCTTATGGGCACCTATAGCAGGGATATTCCCCCAGACGATTTGAAAAAATTATATACGTTGGGTCAAAAGTTAGGACTTGATACTTTAGCAGATATGGATAGAGCTTATGCAGAATATGACAATTTACTAAGAAATTCTGACCAGATTGGTAAAGTGCTTGTTGATGCAAGTGATAAGCTTAGGTCTATTACACAGGGTAATGAAAACTTTATAGAGCGCCATAAAAAAGCTTATGAAGAATTCACAGAACTTGCATCTAAGTATGATTTGTGGTGAATAATATGATTATAGTATTTATACTTGGTATTTTGCTTGGCATATCTCTATTGGCGTTTGCATTAGGAGTGCTAACAGATACGTTAAAGGTTAAAACTGATAGAGATTTTCTTTGGTTCTCTCTTATAGTTTTGTCTATATGTCTTATTCTAATAGTTGTTTTTGGATTCATTGGCATGCCAATAGTTTTATGAATTCTATTTAATCATTATAAGAAAATATACTATGGGAGGTGGTGCTGTATGTGAGAAAGCGTAACGAGCATAAGTATTCAACTATCATATATTGCTATGATATTGAAACATCATCCTTAATATATGGTGAGGATGAACTTCAAGAGCATCTGCAAAGCACTTATCTTCACGGTCTAGCTTCATTTGCTTATCGTCCTATACCTCATGCACCATTTAGTGACTTTGAGAATGAAATGAATTATAATTTCTTTAGAACTTACGATTCAATTTCTTCGGAATTTGAGAGAATCAATGAGGATGCTAAGAATAATGATGAATATGTCAAAATCTTTGTGCATAACTTGAGCTATGAATTTGAAGCAATGATGCGTAACATAAATTTCTGTATTAAGAACTTTAATACTAAACGTTTCATTGCAGTCGCTCCGCACCAGCCATTAGTAGCAGCTTTTGACCATCTTGAATTTTATGACAGCTTTAAGATTCTTTCATGTAAAAGTCTTGAGCTTATCGGTACAGAGCTTGGAGTTCCTAAACTTAAAGAAGTCAAAGGCGGTTACGACCAGAAATATTATTGGTGGTCAGATTTACCTGATTCTGAATACATTTACAATGAACGTGACTGTAAGCTAGTTTTGTATGCATTATGTAGATACATGGCTAACTTTACTAAAGTTGATAATGTATCAGATATTGGAGTATCTAACACATCAATGATTAAGCGCGAAACAAGGCTTAACAGAAATATTGCTACCGATAAAGAAGTTCATACTGCACAATTTACAGCGGCAATAGAACTCAAGAATAATGAACCATTTATGAAGTTCTTTCAGGACTGTCTTGCAGGCGGTTATACTCATGCTAATCCTTACGCGGTAGGTAAAATATTTAAGGATGTCTGGTGTTTTGATGCAAGTTCTATGCACCCATCAGCAATGTATGGTAGGCGATTTCCTTACAAATGGAGAAAAGAAGTTAATCCTAATGAATGTTACCAAAATTTCCAGTCTGCAAACTATGAGTTCTTATCTGGCTGCGAAAGCGGCGCTAACTCAGGGTTCTTCGATTATCCCGACCAACGGATTAAGCTATATGGATGTAAAGATGTTAAATTCTATTCAGTCCTCCAAGCAGCATACCGTGAATCAATCTTGTTTGAAAGACCAATAAAATATAACTTTATGGCTAATGTTACCTTTTATAATATTAACGCTAAGGATTTTGGTAACTGCATTTACAGTTATATCAGTACGTCCAAATGCACAAATGTTAAAAATGGTAACTTCGACAATGGTAAAGTAGTCAAAGCAGATGAACTTACATTTCATGGTTGTGATATTGACTTTATGTTAATTCAAATGCTTTATGATTATAGTAGTTCAGAATGTGATGAACTTTATTACGCAACAGCCCACAAGTTTATTAACAAGCCTTTACGCAATACAGTTAAATATTATGCACGCCAGAAAACAGGATTCAAAAAACTTGAGCATAAAGTTGCTGACCATATAGAAACGTTAAACGATTTTACATTTGAGGGATTGAATCTTTATGATGATTCTGTAGCACAAGAAATTATGAATACCCACAACAAAGATTTAGTTCACTTCGCCTTAATGGCAAGTAAAGGCGGATTGAATGGTCAGTATGGGTGTTCAGCAATGAAGCCATTACGGCAGGAAGTTGGTGTGCAGGGGGAAGGTGAAAAATTTGAATGGATTCCAACCGGGGTTAAGTTTCTTAAATCTAGAAATTCCCTAAATATTTTCACAGATGGTTTATATACGGTTGCTTATAGTAGACTGCACCTTATTTGCTTTATGCTCTATCTGGTATTAAGCCAAGGCATTGAACCTCTTTATCACGATACAGACAGTGGTTATTTTGTTGGCTACAATGAGAATGTTCAAAAAGCCATTAATAGATTCAATGAGAATATTCTTAACAACAGCGAGAATAAAGATTGTTACAATTTTGGAATTATGGACTTTGATGGTCACTATGAGGATTTTGTAACATGGGGAAGTAAATGCTATTGTGCAACATACTTAGATGCAGATAAGCACTTAAAAGTTAAGGCTACTGTAGCAGGTGCAAGTAAGAAACAGCTTTCAGAATTGTTTACGCAAATAGTAAACGATGAAGATTTTGAGTACCTAGTACAAGAATATTTTCGACCTAATATCAGTTATGATGAATCTATAAATAAGAAACTCATTCGCAAAACTCCAGGAACACATATTATAGGAGATTTTACGGATGACAATGGAGAAACAGACCACTTAGACGAATATTCTGTAACTGTACTAGAACCTTGTGGTTATACATTGCGCTCAACAAACAGTCCTGTTAATAGAATGTATTATTCATTCTGTTATTCATTACGCGGAGAATCGTATATAGATTATTTGCCCGAAGTTGTTAGTATAAACCACGATGAAAATGGTAATGAACTTTATGGAACTTATCATAAAGTACAATCCGACAAAGAATATGCTATGTTAATTGACGGCAATCCTGCAAGTATATTCCAGTGGGAATGGAGTGATAGGAGATGATTTAATGAAAGAAAAAGATTCTTACAGAATCAGTAGAAGAGCTACATGTCCTTATTATACATCTCATACAACAAATTACATTCGCTGTGAGGGTATGAGAGTGTCACGCCAAGAGTACAACCTTAAAACCGATTGTTGCGGCCAGTATAAAAACTGTCCTCAATATAAATTTCTTACTTATCATTATTTTACAAAGGAGAACTAACTATGTACACTAACAAGAAAGCATCCGCTAAGGCCACCAATTCTGCTAAGTCCGCTTCTTCCGTCATTACTGATATTCGTATCTTCCCTATTAACAACAAAAAGTCTAATTGCTGTGCTATGGTTTCTGTTACGCTTGCAGATGTGTTCTGCATTACTGGTATTAAGATTATGGACGGCAGCAAGGGTCTGTTTGTTGCAATGCCCAGTGCAAAGAATAAGAAAGATGAATGGCATGATATTTGCTATCCTATTACCAAGGAATTTCGTAAAGTTATGAGCGATTCTATTCTTAATGCTTTTGATGCTTTGCAGGAAGATGAAGATGACGATGATGAAAGTGAGGATGACTGACAAGCTCCCCAATGAATTACCACCATATATAGACGATGATTTGCCATTCTAAATAGAAAAGCACCCCTAAGTGGATAACCACCTAGGGGTGTTTTATTAGTTAAGTAATATTAGGACGAAGAACCTTAATAGCAGTCATACCATTGTTGTTATCCCAGCGAGGATAATCCATAGGAGTGCCATCTTCATTTCTAATACGGTCAAGAATAACAGGGGAGTTACCATCCATAAATCCAGAAACCTGAACCGTGACGGCATAAGATGCAGGACGTTTGAAGTAAAGGATGATAGCATTACCATCATTGGTATAATAAAGTCTATTCAAGTCATTAACTACATCCCAAGTAACAGTCTTGCCTACACCAGTGGGCGCTTCATAAATGGCCTTATTAAGCTGACGATTATCAACAGCACTAATTGCAAACAACCCGGAAGATTCAGGGTTATTGCTAAGATAAACAGTAAAATCAATGTCATTTCTATCCATCACACGGATAGAACCCTGTGAAGTAGAACCATCAGAAGGAACTGGAATAAATGCAAATGCCTTGTACTGTTCAGGGTCACCAGTTACGGATTGCCCAGCAACCGTATACTGTGTCTGGTTAGTAATAGCCAAGTCAATGCAACGATGTTCACCAGCTGCGCAGATATACTGCCCACGCTTTACAGCGTCAGTACCAAAGACATATTCACGCTTTGTATAAATGTAAACATCGTCAAGCTTACATACAGCATTAGTAACAGGATAAGTACCGATTGACTGAACAGTAGTGCTAATCTTAGCAGAACGATTGATAATGCCGCCATGCACAATAAACTGAGGATTAGGACTAGTACCAATCAAAGCAATAGCTGCATAACCAGTTTCAGTAGTAGCAGTTCCATCATCGCAGGTATAAATCATATTGTTAATATAAGCTGCTGCTTTTCCCGGCCCATCGAATACAAAAGCATACTTGCAAGTATCTGCATAGAAGTTAGTAACATGAATATCATTGTTAGTAACCTTGCAAGCGATTGACTTATCCCACCAAGTATTAGCGTCAGTACCACCAGTACCGCCAGAGGGAATACCAGTATAGCTAGTCCAGTTGCAACCGTATACATTAGTACGGCAGTCAAAACCAACCTGACATACCATATTAACAAGGTTATTACATTCACAATCGGGAGCTTTATTGCCCCAGAAAAATGCAACAGAATCAGTCCAGCGTTCTACAGGAGTATTATCGCTAAATCCCCATACCATTACATTATCCATGTAGCAGTAACGGTTCAAAGTGCTGTTAGCAGGCTGCAAATAAACACCATAGGACTTAACCTTATTGATGCTTACATTGTAAATACTGTTATCGGTATATTTATTGGTAGTGAATACAATGCCACCAATCATACCACTACAAGTAATGTCCAAATTAGCAATAACAATGTTACCAGTTACGTCATCACCTGATACGGTAATAACACCCTGACTGCCAAACGCAGTCGGACTAGCAGTATACTGTAAAATAGTATCACTTGTGCCACGCGCAGGGTCACGAGAAGAACCAGCACCATACAAGCTATGCTTAAGCTGCAAAGGACCACTTACCTTATAAGTACCAGCAGGAATAAACAGAGGTTCATTCTTAGTGTGATTGTTAATGGTGGCAGTAATATCATCAGTACCGTCTTTTTTCAGCGTCTGATATTTTTCAATGCTAACAGGGGATGGTTCAACAAAACTAGGAATCTTACCAGTGCGACTTGTTAAAAATTTTGTGTCATGGTTGCTAATGGTTCCAATAGAAACATAAGCATAATTATCATCAATGTTTGTTTCACGGGCTGATGCCATCGTTATGTTACCATAAATATATGTGGGGACTGTAGTGTTACCGACCGAAGTAACACCCGAATGAGCAGTAAAAGCTTTTCCGCCTTTAGAAAAGATTTCTACTTTATTTGCGGATACCGTCACATTCCCATCAACCGTCTGATTCATATTACCAGTGACAGTCTGGTCAAGATTTCCAACAGTGTCTTTGTCAATCTTCTTAGCTGTTTCACTGCGCCCCTCAGTGTCTTTAATATCATAACTGTTATTATCAATTTTAAGTTTGTCTACATAAGTCATGATGCAACCTCCTATTAAGTAACGTCATGAGTTCCAGTTGTAATACTAATAGTTTCTGTATCTGCTACATAACTAACCTCAACACGAGAGAGCTTTTCAAGCTCTGTTACTTTATTCAGAGCATTAGTAGCGTTAGTACTAGCAGTATTTGCAGTAGTACGAGCACTAGCATCTTTAATCTCAATGGTTTGACCACCAAGATTAAACTTGGAAACATATTGCGCAGCCATAATTACACCTCTTATTTACCAATAATTTTGATAGTTTCAACAGGAGCATCATAGATATGAAGGTCTCCACCAGTAACAATTGTACCATTATTAGGATTAAAGAAACCAAACGAGATAGAAGTATCATCTTCATTATATTGGGCAACTTTTAATGACAGAATATAGTGCAAACGTTCAGCAATACTTGTCTTAACACAATTGGTGCCCCTAATGTAACGTGTACCAGCATCCATGGCTTTTGTAATAACATACAAATCATTATTAAGCCAAACAAGGTCGTTAATATTACGATTAGCACTTGCAGTAGTTTTCAGCTTTTCATCAACAGGAGTGATGGCAAGCTTAACACTTCCCCAGAGTTCAGAGAAGTTGCCAATCTTAGTCCAGTAATCTTCATTATCAATATCAATGCCAATAGGTACAGGCTGTGTGCTCAAATATCCATCACCATTGACAGTGACAACAACTGTATTACGAGGATACTGTTTAGTAATATCCCATTGAATGGGGTCTGCATAACTAATGGAACTGGTTTCAATGTACTGCTGCATTACCTCAATAACCTTAGATACCATTTCATAGTAACTAATGCTATCATCATAGGCAACAGGAATTACAGAACGGAAAAGTTTGTCCAAAGGATTGTACTTCAAACCTAATCACCTCTTTACCATAAACGCATAAACAGAACTTCCATATCTCTATACAAACAATTATAGATGTTCGTGTTTTCCTTCATATAATCGTTCATAATAGATACCAGAGAGCGACCGCGATAACCTTTTTCTACATGGTCAAGAACACGATGTTCATTACCATCACGATTTTCTTTTGTATTGTTTTTATCATCTTGAGTGGTATTGCTGTTACTGTTAGAATTGGCATTAGAGCTAAAATCATTGGCGGAACTTGCCTTACTATGGTCAGCATCCGACATATACTTACCAGCAAGAAAATTATCAAGACTACCCTGCGGAGTATCAGTATGAGTATTGGTATTCTCTCCATTGCTGTTAGAATTGGAAGTATAATTGGAATTATTGGTACCGTCAATATTGACCTTACTATTCTTGGTTCTATCCTCAGTATTCACATCATGATGTTCAGTATTTTCATCACTGGTAATGGAGAAATCATCAGTTAAGAACATTTCATACTGTTTATCAAGTGCTTCAAAGAGGGGATTGTAATAAGGCATATGGCTGTTCATCCAGTCATCCAGACGCAGCTGCCAAAGGCCAAAGGTTTCAGAACCAATTTCATTTGTATAGAAATGTTTAAGAATATTGGTTTCAAGCTCTTTTCGCTTATTCTCATTCCAGATAGGATAACTAAAATTGAAGATTTTAGGACGCGCACGCTCAATAATTTCTGAATAAGAAACATTGGTGTAAGGTTCAACAATACCTGCTTTTGATTCACAGATAAAGCGCACTTGAGTTGTGTACTTACTCATTATCCCCACCATCCTCAATATTGGTATCGCTTAAATTCTCTTCATCTTCGCGCCCTTCCATAATCTTAGTTAATTCAAGCTGGGAACGCATAGATACGGAGATATTAGTGCCAAAGAGCCTGTTATAATCCTTACAGAATTTTTGACGAGAGTACAATGGAGAAAGACGGTCTGCTTCTACCTGACCTAAGGTCATCTGAACTTCAGTAGTAAACTGCCGCTCTGCTTTCATATTGTAGTTGCTTTCAATACCTAAATAGGTAAGAGCTTCCGCAAGGGTTTCTTTTTTCTGCTGCTCTAACTGTAAGCCAATATACTGAACGCCTAAATCAAGAACACCAATCATGTTCTTAATATCATCAGTGGAGGGATTGCCTTTAACGTACAGCCAAGGGTCATACTTATCTTGCTGATACACCATATTCTGTACAGAAAGTTTCGTATTCTCATTTGCATAAGCAATTCGCGGAGTTTTCTGTGCAGCAAGGTTTAAGTCAATCGTTCTGTCTATATTGGTAAGACGTTGTGCAAACTGTTTAACGACAATAGTGTCAGGGGAGCGGCGCATATTACACCAAAGATAGGCACAGTTTTGTTTATTAAGGCCAGTTTTCTGGTAATTAGAATTATAGCCATAGGCACACACATATTTAGGGTCTCCAATAATGTCAAAGTTATCACTGGGCATAGCAGGAAGAATCAAGTTGCCCATAACAGGGTCATGATAGCCAGCCATTAAAGGTTGCCAGAACAAGAACTGTTCAATGAATCGTTCATCCAAAAAAGGAGAATCATCAAGCCCTTCCCATTTGAATCTTGCAAGTGCTACATCATACAGGCGATTAAACCAGTTAGCATAAGTTGCCCTAGTTAAATAATAGGAATCAATCCAAGGTGGCTGTGGTTTTTGTGAACGTTTACTCATTTACTCACCTACTTCTGGAATACGTTTATAGATAGAATTATCTGCTTCATAATTTCCGACAAGTCCGGGATTATGCCAGAATGTAACACCACGATTAAAGATATCGTTAATCATTGTAGAAACATCCGCAGGTACATCACCTAAGCAACAACAGTTTTGCGTTTTAACATAATTCCAGTTTCTTCGAGAATCAATGTTAGGAACCTGAACTTGGTGAATGGGATAACCAAACATAGTCCAGTAGTCATCAATAACTTTTGCAAATTCTTTAGTAACATGATGATAACTAGCCATAGCATATGGGGCACTTGCATCCCTTGTCGGTAAAATACCAGAATCAGTAAAACGGAAATAAGGACTTACAGAACCGTGGCTCTGTGGTGGTAATCTGTCCATATCATCACGTTTTGCAAGCGTGCCAGCAATGTTAAGCATTTGATTGGCTAAGCCCTCAATAGCTCCATAAGTATTCTCAGGGAAAAGAGCAGGATGTTTACCAGTCATGGCCTGAACATCTTTTGCTGGAGCGGTCAGCAGGTTAATGCCAGCAAACATTGTACCAGCTACCAAACCTGCATTTTCTACTGCCATAGAACTAGAGTTCTGTGCTACATAAACTTTATAAATGTCGGTATTATAAGCACAAGTAGGCCAGTTGCTAATTGCAAATACATCTTCCTGATTATAACCAGTAGAGCCTTTATAATCCTCTGCCGCAAACATTGCTGTAGTCTGTCCAGCATTTGACATTATATTGTATCCGATATGCAGACTTTTCTTTCTATCTCCAAGTTCAAAACGAAAAACGTGATTATCGCCTTGTGTGGAATAATAGCGGAGATAAAAATAAGGATATGTGAAAAGTTTATTATTCTTAGGGACATAACCGGCTACATTATTAGGAACCACAAAAGTCTTATCGTACTTACCACTATCAAAGGTAATGGGAACCATATAAATTCCCAAAATGCCATCAGGTGCTTGCCCTGCTTCTACAGCCTTAGCAATAAAAGCGTTAGCGGATTCTGCTGTATTAAAAAAGTTTTCTTTACAGCCTGAATAGATACCAAATCGTAAAGAGCCAGATGCAGGAGCGGAATCTTTTTCAGGCTTATCGAATGTGGTAACAATACAGATACGCTTATCAAAATCAATGTACTGCTGAATATCGTCAACATAAGGCCCAGTATCTAGTTCATCATTGATGATATTATCACCAATTTCATCGGTGTTTGTATGAGAACGTTCAATAAAACAAGGCTGTAACGTTACCTGATTAAACCAAGTTTGCATTACATCAATAGTAAAGTAGATTCTACTGGTTTCGTTAGCAACATATTCTACCCTATCAATAAAGGCATAATACCATTTATTAGAAAAATCGGCGTTCTGAAATACAATATAATTACACGGTTCAATCGTTTCAGCATTAACACCAACAGACAGATAACGGTCTAAACGCTGATAGGTGTAATTAGTAAGATGAAGAACGGATTTAGAAGTGAAATAAGCAAAACGAGAAGAATCAGACTGAAACCTAAGCACATGATTATAGGTTTTATCTGTAGGGATACCCTTACAGATATAAAGTTGCATATTTGGCAATTTGTGTTTTCCACTCCTTTCATAAAGACTTGTATAAGGTGGAAATGAACAGTCCAGTGGACTGTTTAAGCAACACTCCGGTATTGGCGATAGCCAATATGACAGGCATTAAGCCTGACAAGGAGAACACGCTCATTTCAAAATCTGTAGGGTGGTTTACACATCATCCAAATGGGAAGTTTGCGTTTAACTGTAGGAGTAGGACTGGGGCCGGGTGGTGTTGGTGGATTTGTAGCATCCCATTCAACATCCCATGTACCTACTTCATTAGGAATACCAAGAATAGCAGAGGGGTCAGTTCTGTAAGCTGTGCCATAACCACCTATCCAGTATTCCCAATGCGTATGAATACCGCTAGCATTACCTGTTTGTCCTTGCTCTCCAATATATTGACCACGAGTAATTGTTTCACCAACACTATGAATCTGACTAACAAAATGAGCTGCAAGCCAATAGCTATTATCGCTCATTTTAACTACAATGTAGTTGCCCCAAGAATCGTTACCAATCGTGCCACCTTGCCAAGTATGGGCTGTTTCAACCGTACCTGCCATTGGTGCATAAGATTGATGATTTGTGTGTACTGTGTCAATACCACCATGAACTGAACCGTCAGGATAATGTGGATAACCTGCTGAAACTCTGATTGTGCTTTGGTCAGTGATACATTGTTTGTAAACTGCCATATAAGCAACGCGTGATGTCGTATGCGCGCCCCACGTTCTTAGGAGGATAAGCCTATTGGCTCAAGAAAATGTCAAGTTTAAGCTTTAGTAGTAAACTGCACAGCGTTAGCGAACGGAGATGCAGAATAGATACGCCAGATATGGTGGAAGTAGTTCCAATCCAGAGTAGAGCCGAGGTCAGTTTCACGCATGGTGTTCAGCTTAGTATAAATCTGGAAGAAATCACGGTCAACCATAAGTGCCTGAATAGCGGTCATATCATTATCGTCAGGGGTAACGTGAGTATAGGTCTTATCGCCACCAGTTGCAATAGTGACAGCACTAGAGCCAGAGGGGTCATTACCAGTAAGCAGATGTTCCAGACGTTCCACTTCATACTCATTAAGAGCGAAGCTATCAACTTCCAGACGATGCCCCATAAAGTCTGCTTTATCCATGTTAAATGCGCTTGCCAGAACATCAACATCAATAGAAGCGGAAATATCAACAGGAACAATGGTGTACAGACGTTCAGCCGGAGTATTCATAGGAATACCAGCAGCGTTATATTCCTTAGAAATGAACTTCATCTTGCCATAAATCTGGCGGAACTTCTTAACCAGAGTCTTACCAGATGCTTCATCAGTAACAGCAGCAACAGTTACTTTCTTAAGCTTATTGTTCTTTACCAGCTGATACAGCAGGTACTTCTTCATGATAAAAGCATCCAGTTCAGCGGGCTTATAAATCTGGTCGATAATGTTTTGTACAAAGGCAGACAGGTTAGCTTCACTCATGAAAGCAGTTTCCAGAGCTTCACGGTTGACAGTTACCTTATACTTAATACGAGAGTTCACAGCATGGTAAGCAGTGTAAACTTCGGCAGGGTCGCTACCAAATTCAGCTTTCATAACTTCATCATTAGTAGCGCGGTCAGCAGAGAAGTAAGGGGTTGCTTTCTGCATCATTACATAAATTTCCTGAACAGTAGCGCCAGTGCCCAGAACACCCTTATCAAAAACCTGCCAAGGGTCTTCAAAAGAAATGTAACGCATAACGGTCAGGCCAATACGGTCAACCAGAGCATTACAGAAATAGTTTAAACGGGGTTCGTAAGAATTGATAAACGTCCATGCGGATTTAATAGATTCAGTAGTGTTTTCAATCTGAGGAGCGCCACCAAAAGTAGCATCACTACCAAATACAGCCTGAATAATACCAACAGCAGCAGAAGCCATAATTTAATTACCTACCTTTCTTAGTAGTTGCACTCAATATCCAGAGTGCCGTCAATAATAAGTTTGCCTTTAGCGGCAGTGGTTAGAGTTACAACGCCAGCAGAAGTTACACTAGCACTAGAAATTGTGCCATTTGCAAGAACTACACGCAGACAGGGGATAGAATTGGTAACTACAAATTTGCCATAATCAGTTTTCATAACACGAGCCATTACTTCACTGGGAATGGTAAATGCAGTAGTGCTTTCAGTTTCGCCTTTATCAAGTGCGGTGTGGATAACCAGAACGTTAGAGAGGGTGCTCATATTCTGGTTGTGGAAGGAATATGCCATAAAATCATCACCTCACTTTCTACCAAACATTTTCTTCACAAAAGCCTGTGCAGCTTCATCAATTGTAATTGTATTACCATTAGGTTTCTGATATTCGTCATTAGGCTTATTGTCATCATTCAGAAATGCTTTAACATAATCTTTGCGAAGATTGTCATAAGCTTCATGCCAGTTAGATGCACCATCTGGACAACCAATGGTAAACTGTTCTGCTTCATTACGACATTCATCAAATTCGTCAAGCACACCAGCAATCAGAGTTCCCTGTTCATCAGGTTTGGCATCGACAAAGCCACCAAGCATTGCAGAAATTTCATCGCGTGTTTTCATTATTTATTACTCCGTTCATAAGTAAGTTTAAGATTCTCACAGAGGGCAATAATTGCTTGCATATCAATGCCAGTTGCATGAATCTTAATGTAGTCACCTTTAGTAGATTCTCTGGGAACCGAAGTGTAATAACTAAGATGCTTCACGACATTAGAGTTTGCACAAGTAAAATCACTGTCCAACCAATTAAGAGGATGTACACGCGTATCATGGTAAATTACTTCAAAGTGAAGGTGTGCGCCATAGCAATTACCAGTTGCGCCAGAATACCCAATAAGCTGACCCTCGTAAACGTGTTGACCGTTTTTGACGAGACACTCTTTAAGGTGCGCATAGCGCGTTTCTAGCTTAGAACCATTATAATTGTTATGCCTAATTCTAACCATGTTGCCATAAGACTGCATCCCAGTTTTGGTTCTACCATCCCAGCTCTGTACCTGATTTACTGTACCATCCTCTGCTGCATAAACAGGTGTACAAGGAGCAGCGCGCAGGTCGATAGCATGGTGTGCAGAACCGTCATTGTAAGTCCAACCAGCTGTGATAATGTGCTTCTCTAATGGCCAGCAGAAAAGAACATCACCGTTTGATTTCCTCATTATCTTCATCTCCTTTAAGTTTTTCCAGATAGGGCTTAAACAAAGCAGAAAGTTCAGGATTTACAGCACACATATTCTCCATAATGCTAATAAGCTCCATAATGCAAATATAAGTAACTACAGCACCTACAAGGGGAATCTGGATGCCAAGTTCAACATATTGCATAGCGTATTCGATGCCATAAGAGCCTACCACAGCAAGAATCTCCATGCACTTGTGATAACCACCCTCACGCATGATAGAGGAATTATAAGAACCTTCGTGCTTTGCTTTAATCAGCCCTGTGATAATGTCAAACGCAATAAAACCAAGAACAATGACAAAGGGCATAAACTCAACTCCTAACATTATACACCTACAATCTTCAAAATGTCCATCAGGTATCGCCTAATTATTTCATCTTCACAGTACAAACCCCCCAACCGATATTGTTTAATAATATATAATAGCCAGTTAGGACGTGGAGTGCGTGCAATCAAAATGGTGTTATAATCATGGTCATCATTTGTCAACGCATAAATCAAGCCGCTACCCGGACTGTATTTCCTAGAAAGATAACATTTACCGGAAGAGAAGTCTACCCATAAACCTAAATAGTCATCATGAATCTTAAAACCAAACTGATATTTAGCTTCAGGAGTTTTCTTAGCAATGCCAACTACACTATCAAGATAAAATTCATTATGAACTGCATATTTACCAAACTTACTGCCTTTCATCAAACGGCCAAAGTCGGTTTTCTCTTTTGCTTCAATGTACTCTTCATTGTTAGCAATTTGAATTAAGACTAAGCCCTCTCTAGTTGTAGCAATTTGCTTTTTGTTAATTGGCTTTTTAATATCGAATTCTGTGAAATATGGATTTGCCCATGTAACGGCATTGCCGAAGAAGAATACAACCACTCTGCGCATACGAGCAATGGTTTCATAGAGTTCACAGAAAAATGTCACTTCATCTTTAAGATAACCGTGATGGCTTTCATCCATGGAGATAAATTCATCAAAGCAGATTTTATTAACGAGTGGAAGTTCTTCTGATTTTGCGCTTGAGATATAGCGAGTTTGACCAGCTAATTTGCCGTCTATATAATAAGCACCTTCAGGCGTTCCCTTTAACTCATGGTCAGGAAATTCATGAGCAACAGCTGCCCAGAAATTTTCTTTGGCTTTCTTATTCATCTCTGTTTTGTAGCGGCGAATATAAATAAATTGATTCCCGTTTTTGATAAAATCTTCAGCAGCCCATTTCTTAAAGCCATAAGTTTTACCACAACCACGAGAACCAACTACAAAATTAAAGAGCGCATTATAAGATAATGTGTTCTTTAAGTCCCACCACATTGACATTGTAATACACTCCTTTCATATTTAATATTAAGCCGAGGACGCGACCATTATGCTTAGAGTTAGCGTTCAAATTAACTTAGATTGCGAACATCTTGTGCTGTCCTTTTGGATGGCGGAGTAGGAGAAATGACAAACCTATGTAACCATCAAGCTAACAGGCGTGTTAGCGCGGCTACTATGGCTTATGCAGCAGGAGGAAGCTCATAGTTTGAACCGTGGTGGTAGAAATGGGCACAACCCCATTAACGTCCAATGACCAGTTTTCCGTTACTCTTAAAGAGTTCTACCATGTTAAGGGTGGCGAAAGGAATTGAGCTAGCAGTCACGCAAACCTATCCGTAACGCTTCATGCGCCTGACCACGGCTTAGGAGCATCAATCGTGCCTTTCGCTCCCTATGATTATATTATACTTTACAATGTGTATAAAGTCAATAATACAGATTGTACTTTTTGTAAAATTAGGAATGATTATTACATAGTGTATAATGCTAATTATGGGATGGGTGAGAGGTACGATAAATAGGACTGCTAAATGGGCGAGGTAAGTGGCGGTTTGAAGGTACGATAAATGGGACTGCAAGGTTAAAGTACGATAAATGGAAAAAATTGGTAAAATATTTTGACACT
>ENA-ORRO01001282-ORRO01001282.1-human-gut-metagenome-genome-assembly--contig:-NODE-1282-length-18179-cov-7.097771_pt1 | contig 18179 bp, 12 predicted proteins | sample MGYA00242176_ERZ509136 | MGnify/ENA primary metagenome ERZ509136 (study PRJEB26280, sample SAMEA2338644) | human gut metagenome | biome: human gut; feature: human-associated habitat; material: faeces...
CAGCAGCGGAAACAACCAGGATGGCACCGTCCATCTGAGCAGCACCGGTGATCATATTCTTTACATAGTCAGCGTGCCCCGGGCAGTCAACGTGTGCATAGTGTCTGGTCTCGGTTTCATATTCAACGTGGGCGGTATTAATGGTAATACCACGTTCTCTTTCTTCCGGAGCCTTATCGATGTCAGCGTAAGCTTCGAAAGTGGCTTTGCAGCCCGGAGTTTCGGACAGGACCTTGGTGATGGCCGCAGTCAGGGTCGTCTTGCCATGGTCAACGTGACCAATGGTCCCAATGTTTACATGGGGTTTTGTTCTTTCAAATTTCTCTTTCGCCATTAGAATACCTCCCAACGCTTTCTGAATATTTTTTTGGATTTTAAAATAGCCCCTTTACGGGGCTGTGTTGGTAATGGTAGCGGCGCACGGATTTGAACCGCGGACAGGCCGGGTATGAACCGACTGCTCTAGCCAACTGAGCTACGCCGCCATAAATTGGAGCTGATGACCAGAATCGAACTGGTGACCTTATCCTTACCAAGGATACGCTCTACCATCTGAGCTACATCAGCATTTGGTTGCGGGGGCTGGACTTGAACCAACGACCTTCGGGTTATGAGCCCGACGAGCTACCAACTGCTCCACCCCGCGATGTTTGGTGGAGAGAGAAGGATTCGAACCTTCGAAGCCAGAGGCGGCAGATTTACAGTCTGCTCCCTTTAACCACTCGGGAATCTCTCCACATTTGTCTGTCAGGAACATTTGGAGCTGGCAAAAGGAATTGAACCCTCAACCTACTGATTACAAGTCAGTTGCTCTACCTATTGAGCTATGCCAGCGCTTTTCGTTCGTAACAAGTGTAAGTATAAAGGATGTTGGGGTTTTTGTCAACAACTTTTTTAAAAAAAGTGTAAGAAATTTTATAAACCAGAAAAACGGGGGCTGATGCCCTCCCTCAGCCCCCGCTTTCTTACATATAAAAGTACCACACAGTCACCAGGGCCAGGAGGATCCGGTAGATCCCGAAAGCGGTCAGGGTGGACCGCTGGAGGAACTTCATGAACCAGACAATGGAGAAGTACCCCACCACAAACGCGGTGACGAAACCGATGGTCAGTACCGCCAGATCTCCTCCGGTCAGCGCGGAGATGTTCTTCAGCAGTTCATACAGACAGGCCACCACCATAACGGGCAGGGCCATGATGAAAGTGAAATCCGCCCCGGCTTTCCGGTTCACCCCCACCAGCAGGGCACCTCCCATGGTGGACCCGCTCCGGGAGAACCCGGGCCACAGGGACAGGAACTGGAAGAAGCCGATGTACAGCGCCTGGCGGATGCTGATGTGATCCACATCCTGGACCAGTTCCGCCTCATGGCCCCGGATCTTCCGTTCCGCCACAATCATCAGAAGGGCTCCCAGCACCAGGCCCACAGCCACCGTAGCCGGAGAAAACAGGTATTTTTTGATGAAGGAGTGGACCAGATAAGCAAAGGCCATGGTGGGCACGCAGCCGGCGGCAATGTGCCAGCCGGTCAGTCCGGTGCCCATCTGCCACCCTTCTTTGGTCAGGAACCGGGCAAACCGTTCCTTGTAAATCACCAGGACGGCCAGGATGGCCCCCAGCTGGATCACCACGTCGAAGATCTTGGCCAGGTTGCCCTCAAAGCCGATCATATGCCCTACAATGATCATATGGCCGGTGGAGGATACAGGGATAAATTCCGTCAGGCCTTCCACAATGCCCAACAGGACGGCAATCAGATTTTCACTCACGTCATACACTCCTTTTTCTTCTGCAATTCTTTTTGGTTAAGAGAACTTGTTCATTATATGGCAAATACCATAAAAAAAAAAGAGAAGACACGGATTTTTCCTCAGAGTTTAAGAAAAATTGTCCTTCTCTTTTTTCTTTGTTTCTATTGTTCAGTCTTCCGGTTTTTCGTCTCCGAAAGAAATCCCCAGTTCCCGGCCGGTCCGGACGATGTCCGAATCCACCGGCACCTGATGGGGTTTGGACGCCGCCTGGGCGATGGGCACCCGGACGATGGCATTGGCCTGGAGGGACACCATCACATTGTATTCCTCATCCAGGCAGGCTTCCACTGCCGCCGCCCCGTAGCGGGTGGACAGGACCCGGTCATAGGCCGTGGGAGAACCGCCCCGCTGGAGATACCCCAGCACGGTGCAGCGGGATTCGATCCCTGTCCGCTCCTCGATTTCCCGGGCCAGTTTTTCACCGATCCCTCCCAGCCGGATGGGTTCGAAGCTTTCCTTCACCATCCGGGCGATGGTCAGCTGCCCTCCGATGGGCTTGGCCCCTTCCGCCACGGTAATGATGCTGAACTTCTTCCCATTCTGCTGGCGCTGGTGGATCTTGCGGATCACCGCATCCAGGTCATAGGGAATTTCCGGGATCAGGATCACGTCCGCTCCTCCTGCAATGCCGGAATGGAGGGCGATCCAGCCTGCATACCGTCCCATGACCTCCAGCACCATGACCCGGTGATGGGATTCCGCCGTGGTATGGAGCCGGTCCAGGGCTTCCGTGGCCATGGCCATGGCCGTATCAAAGCCGAAGGTCCGTTCCGTACAGGGCAGATCATTGTCGATGGTCTTGGGCACCCCCACCACGTTCACATCACAGAACCGATGGAGATCATGGGCGATTTTCAGGCTGCCGTCCCCACCGATGACAATCAGACAATCGATGCCGTGGTCCTTCAGGTTCCGGACCACCACATCCCGCCGGTCTTCATAGATTACATTGCCCTTTTCATCTTCGCCTGCAGCATAATGGAAGGGGTTGTCCCGGTTGGTGGTCCCCAGGATGGTCCCGCCCCGGGGCAGGATCCCGGACACATCGGACAGGCTCATAAGCTTCATGTCATTGCAGATCAGCCCATGGAACCCGTTGGAAATGCCGTAAATCTGGAACCCGTGATGGAGAGCCGTCTTGACCACGGCCCGGATCACAGCGTTCAGACCGGGACAATCGCCTCCGCCGGTGAGGACCGCCAGGGTCCCTCTTTTCTTTTCCTGCATTGGACACACCCCTTTTCGCCAGTTATTCCACTTCCCAAACCGTATAATCCGCTGCGGAAATCCGGATGGATTCCGTGCCGTCGAATTTGTCGTAGCACAGCAGTCCGTCATTCACATAGCCGGGCCAGGCCAGCACCACGGTATAGGCTTTGCCCAGGGCATCGATGACACTCTTGGGATCGATGTGGAACACCGGCACGAACAGGGTCTGCACCCGGTCCAGCAGGATCACATCTCCCCGGTGTCCAGCCAGTTCTTCCGTCAGCATGGCGGGAGCCTGTTCCTTCCGTTCACTGGGCAGCAGCTTCAGGAATTCTTCCGTGATCAGCAGCCGGGTATCCACATAATCCCAGCCCTTGGCTTCTGCAGCTTCCCGCAGCAGTTTGCTTTTGCCGCTGCCGGGTTTCCCGGTAACGATCAGGACTTTTTCTTCCTTGCCCTGTACAGCTTCCACCTGTTTCAAAAATTCTTCCATTTGACTCATGTGTATCGCCCTCCCTTGTGACGCATGGATTTTTCCGCTTTTGATACAATGTTATTCGCCGCCGGAAAAGAGAATTCCTGCAAACTGCTTTTTTCTTCTTTGGAAGCGGCAAACAAATTGTCAGATTGTTTCAATTCTATCATTCTTGTCCCGGTGGTTCCGGAGATGTTCCTTGGCAGCCATGATGAGCAGGCCCTTGTTCAGTGTCATCAGGTCCAGTTCATGGTTCCGGCTGGCCAGGTATTTTTCCAGTTTCCGCTTGACCCGCTGCAGCGCATTGTCGATGGATTTGGTGGTCCGGTGGAGTTCCTGGGCAATCTGCTGGTAGCTTTTGCTTTCCAGATATTTGCACAGGGCCTCCCATTCCAGGTCACTGAGCATGGTGCTCACATTCCGCTCGATGTCATTGAACGCTTCCTGATCCACCAGCAGGTTTTCCGGATCCACTCCGTGACTGCCTCCCAGCATGTCCAGGAGCGTCCGTTCCTTGCCTTCCTCGAAGACTGGTTTGTCCAGGGACACGTAACAGTTCAGGGGACGGTGTTTCTGCCGGGTGGCGCTTTTGATGGCAGAGATGATCTGGCGGTTCACGCAGATTTCCGCAAAGACCTTGAAAGACGCCTGCTTCCCGGGCCGATAATCCCGTATGGCCTTGAACAGGCCGATCATCCCTTCCTGGATGATGTCTTCCTTCTCGGCGCCCACCAGGAAGTACCGGGTGGCTTTGAGACGGATGAATTCCTTGTACTTGTCCAGCAGATAATCCTGGGCCTGACGGTCATCCCGGTCCTGGATCAGCTGGATCAGTTCTTCGTCAGACAGGGTATCATAGAGTTTTCGAAGTTCTTCCTGCAATGGATCCTGCCTCCTTTTCACCCCTTTTTCCGTGCTTCCAGGATCCGCTGCCGGACAATGTCGTACAGAAGGATCCCGCCGGCCACGGAGGCATTCAGGCTGGATACCTGTCCCAGCATGGGGATCCGGACGATGAAGTCGCAGTTTTCCTTCACCAGCCGTCCCAGTCCCTTGCCTTCCGCCCCCACCACCAGGACCATGGGGCCGGTAAGGTTGGCATCGAAATACTGGTCTTCCCCGTCCATATCGGCCCCGGCGATCCAGAAGCCCCGTTTCTTCAGCTGCTTCATGGTCTGGGGGATGTTGCCGATCTGGATCACCGGCACATATTCAATGGCTCCGGCAGAAATCTTGGCCACCACCGCATTGAGGGGGCAGCTCCGGCGCTGGGGCAGCAGCACCCCGTGGACCCCTGCCGCATTGGCCGTCCGGATCAGGGCACCCACATTCTGGGGATCCTGGAGCTCGTCCAGGAGCAGCAGCAGCGGCACTTCTCCCCGGCTTTCCACCCGGGCCAGCACCGTATCCAGATCCTGGAAGGCTACAGGAGCCCCCTGGGCCGCCACCCCCTGATGGCGGACGCCGTCAGCCAGACGGTCCAGCACTTCCCGGGAGACTTTTTCCACCGGGATTTTCTGTTCCTGGGCCAGTTCCAGGATCTCACTGAGGCTGCCTCCGTGGGAACCTTCCTGGACCAGGACCTTGTTGAAGGGACGCCGGCTGCGCAGAGCTTCCCGCACCGCATTCCGTCCCACAATGAACTCTTCCATGCTTCCTCCTGATACGAGGGTGGGGTTGCCGCTTCTGCGACAACCCCATTCCCTGTTGTCCCGGCCAGTCCCCCCGCCTTCCGGCATCGGCGGACCGGGCCGTCAGATTTTATTCACCCTTGCTTACCTTTTCAGCAAAGTCAAAGCCGTACTGTTCTGCCGCTTCCAGTTCCTTGGGCAGCGGACGCCATTTCACATTGTAACCGGGCAGCAGTTCCATGCCGGAATCCCTGATCATAGCTTCCATGTCTTTTTCGGCACCGCCGGCCCAGCCGTAGGTCCCGAAGGCTGCAGCTTTCTTGCCGGTGGGTTTCAGCCCCTTCAGATAGGTGAGGAACCCGCCGATGGTGGGCATCATGCCGGAATTCTGGGTGGGAGATCCGATCAGGATCCCTTTGGCAGTGAGCAGGTCGCTGACGATGTCCGCCTTCAGGCTGCTTTCATACCGGTAGAGTTTCACCCGCATCCCCTGTTTTTCGATGCCTTTGATCATGGCCCGGGCCATGGCAGCCGTGCCGCCCCACATGGTGTCGAATACCACCAGTACCCGGTCCACGGTTTCTCCCTTGCCCCAGGATTCATACTGGTTCAGGATGTCGTCGATGTGGGAACGCCAGATGCAGCCGTGACAGCTGCAGATCATCTTGAGGGGCAGGCTCCGGACCAGTTTCACCGTGTTGGGCACCAGTTTCCGGTAAGGCATCAGGATGTTGGCAAAGTATTTCTGGGCTTCGAACAGCATGTTTTCCACTTCGGTTTCGTCATCAAACAGCTTGCTGCAGCAGTAATGCTGACCGAAGGCGTCACTGGAGAACAGGATCTGTTCTTCCGGACAGTAGGTGACCATGGAATCCGGCCAGTGGAGCATGGGAATGGGCTGGAAGGCCAGGGACCGTTTCCCCAGGCTCACCGTATCCCCTTTCTTCACAATCTGGGTCTTGAAAATGTCCCCGTAATGTTCCTTCAGTTCGTTGGCCCCCTGGACCGTGATCAGGAAGGTGGCATTGGGGCAGGCCTTGGCCAGAGCGGGCAGGCTGCCGGAATGGTCCGGTTCCACATGGTTCACCACGATGTAGTCGATTTTTTCCGGGTCCACGATGGTCCGGATATTGCACAGCTGTTCCTCGGCAAAGGGAGCTTTGACCCCGTCGATCAGGCAGATTTTTTCATCCATGATCAGAAAGGAGTTGTAGGTAACCCCCCGGGGAGTGGCAAAGCCGTGGAAGTCATGGAGGGTCCAGTCCCGGATCCCCACTTCATATATATCGCTGACAATGGTACGAGCTTTCATGTCGAGTCTCCTTTCAAAATAGGCAATTCCATTTTCGCCCTATCATTATACTATTTTCTTCTTTCTATGACAATTTAAAAAAGGGGGGTGTTGCATAAGCAACAGCCCCTCTTTCTGGTCTCGAGTCGTGAGTCGTGAGTCGTGAGTTGCGGGCTTGTTGATGCAGACCAAAGACCCATTCTGACATATTCCAACCGGTTTTGTCTCAACCTTCTATAGAAAAAAGAGCAACCGGCTTAAACGTCCAGGCTCGCGACCCGTGACCCGCAACCAGGGTGTGAATGATTCACACCCCCTTCTTCTCCGCTTTCACATGTTCCATGTATTTCCGGGTTTCGGCCACCACTACGCCGGACAGACCCAGCAGGGCAATCAGGTTGGGGATGGCCATCAGGCCGTTGACGATATCCGCCAGGATCCAGATGGATTCCAGTTTCAGGAAGGCCCCGCAGCCCACCAGGATGATGAAGCCGATCCGGTAGGGCATGATCCCTTTGGTCCCCACCAGATATTCCATGCACCGTTCTCCGTAGTAGTTCCAGCCCAGGATGGTGGTGAAGGCAAAGAGTACCAGCCCCACCATGAGCATGTACCCACCGAAGGAAGGATAGGCCTGGAGAAAGGCCGCATTGGTCAGGGCCGCCCCGTTCAGGTCCGTCTTCCACAGACCGCTGATCACCACCACCAGACCGGTCATGGTGCAGATGATGATGGTGTCGATGAAGGTACCGGTCATGGAGACCAGGCCCTGTTCCGCCGGCCATTTGGTCTTGGCGGCAGCCGCCACGATGGGGGCGCTCCCCAGACCGGATTCGTTGGAAAATACCCCACGGGCCACCCCGTTCCGCATGGCGAACAGGACACTGGCTCCCAGGAAGCCGCCTACGGCAGCCGTGGGATGGAAGGCATCATAGAATACTTCCGCAACGGCTCCGGGCACCTTGTCCGCAAAGATCACCAGGAATCCGATGGTGGAAGCCATGTAAATCACAGCCATGGCCGGCACCACTTTGGACGCGGTCTTGGCAATGCTCTGGAGGCCTCCCAGGGTAATGGCCGCCACCAGGATGGTGAGCACCACTGCGGTGTAGGTCACCGGGATCCCGGCATTCAGCTGGGTGATCTGGACGATGGAGTTCACCTGGGCGAAGGTCCCGATGCCGAAGTAGGCCACCAGCACTCCAAAGAAGGCAAAGGCAATGGCCAGAGGCCGGTAAGCCTTCCCCAGCCCGTTTTCAATGTAGTACATGGGGCCGCCGGAAATCTGTCCCTTGTCGTCCACCGTACGGTATTTGACGGCCAGGCAGCCTTCCGCATATTTGGTGGCCATACCGAAAAAGGCAGCGATCCACATCCACAGGATGGCCCCCGGGCCCCCGGCTTTGATGGCCGTAGCCACCCCCACGATGTTCCCGGTGCCCACCGTGGCTGCCAGGGCCGTGCACAGGGCTTTGAAGGAATCAATGTCCCCTTCCCCCTGGTTCTCGGCGGAAAAGATCAGTTTCAAAGACCGGGGCAGCCGGAACACCTGGAGAAACCCCAGCCGGAAGCTGAGGAAAATCCCGGTCCCCACCAGGAGGACCAGCAAAGGCGGTCCCCAGACAAAACTGTCGATCTGATTCAGCAAGGCAATACTCATAATAAACAACTTCCCCCTTTTTTCATTGAGCCCGCAGGCGCTCTTCCCACTTCTCCGGACTCTCCAGAGAAGCCGTATGTGTTTCTTTATCTAAAGCCAGCACCCGCTGGTGATAGCGGAGCAGCGTGCTTCTGTGTCCCACGCTGACCAGGGTGGTTCCCGGCAGCTTGGCGGCCAGCACCTGGTACAGGGCCTCTTCCGTCTCTTCATCCAGGGCGGAAGTGGATTCATCCATGAACAGCCACCGTGGCTTGTAGAGCAGGGCCCGGGCAAAGGCCAGCCGCTGCTGCTCCCCGATGGAGCACACATGGGACCAGTCCCCCTCTTCCTGGAGATGAGCTCCCAGATAGCCGATCCGGCACAGGTCCAGGGTCTCTTGCAGGACCTCGTCGGAAAATTCCCGGCTGCCGGGATACAGTACCGCATCCCGGAGAGTTCCCAGGGGCAGGTAGGGCCGCTGGGGGATGAACATGAGATCTTCCTGGGGCGGCAGGGCCACCTTACCCCGGGCAAAGGGCCAGATGCCCGCCAGGGCCCGGAGCAGGGTGCTTTTCCCGCTGCCGCTGATCCCTTTGATCAGCACATTGGTCCCCGGTGCCAGCTTCAGGTCCAGAGGCTTCAGGATGGGCCTGCCGTCAGGCAGATCCACTTCCAGTGGCTCCAGCCGGAGGGTCCCGTCGGCACTTTCCAGACGCTCCACATGGCTCTGGCTGCCGGCTGCCTGGACCCGGGCCATGTCTTCTTCAAACCCGGTAAGCCGGTCCACCACCGCCTGCCATTCCGCCAGGGAAGCGTACACATCCACAAAATAGGAAAGGGAATCCTGGACCCGGCCAAAAGCCGTGGCCACCTGCATCAGCCCCCCCAGGGTCAGTTCCCGGCGCAGGAACCGGGGAATGGCCACCACAAAGGGAAAGATGATGGCAATCTGGGAATACCCGGAACTCAGCCATACCAGCTGTTTCTGCTTCAGGACGATTTTCCAGAAATTGTCCAGCAGCAGGGCAAAGCGTTTCTTGAATACCCGGCCTTCCAGACCTTCTCCCTGGTAAAAGGCCACACTTTCCGCATTTTCCCGCATCCGCATCATGCTGAACCGGAAATCCGCTTCCCGGCGCTGCTGGGAAAAATTCAGGGCCACCAGTTTGTGCCCCACCCGATGGGTCAGCCAGGTGCCCAGGGCCGCATAGGCTACCGCCACCCAGACCATGTATCCGGGGATGTGCCAGGTGCGTCCCAGCAGGGCAAAAGAAAAGGGACCGGACAGCTGCCACAGGATCACCACAAAGGAAACCAGGGTGCACAGTGCCTTGACAATGCCCACAAAAAAGCCCAGGGTCTTGGTGACGAACAGGTTCACATCCTCACTGATCCGCTGGTCCGGGTTGTCCATCTCCTTCCCGAACATTTCCAGCCGGTAATAGGTCTGATGCTGGAGCCACCGGTCGATGTACCGGTTGGTGAGCCAGCGCCGCCAGTTCAGCACCAGCACCTGCTGGAGATAGTAGGCATAGACCGCCAGGATAATGTAGAGGAAAGCCAGCACCGTAAACCGCTTCAGCTGGTGGAAGATCTCTTCTGTCTGGTAATTCTGGAGAGCCGTATAGAACGCATTGTTCCACTGGTTCAGCAGCACCAGCATGGCCACCACTGCCAGTGTCAGCAGCAGGATGGCCACCAGTAAGGCGTAGGCTTTTTTCTTTTCTTCGCTTTTCCAATAACTGCGGGTCAGGCGCCAGACCTGAGAGAGCAGTTTTTTCGTACCATTTGTTTGTTTCACGTGTCCTTCACCTTACATAAAATGGAATAGAACCTATTATATCTGTTTCATTGAAAAAAAGCAAAGATTTTTCGAGAAAAAAAGAGGTGCCGCACCTTAATGTGCAGCACCTCTTTATCTTATTTCTGTTCTTCCGGAATGGGATCATCCACGGAGCCGATGGGCACCTTGGGATGGAACACCTTTTCGATGGTCAGGAACAGCACCGGTACCAGGAACAGGCTCAGGAAGGTGGAAGCCATCATGCCGCCGATGATGGCGGTCCCGATGGACGTCCGGCTGCCGGAACCTGCGCCGCTGGCCCAGGCCAGAGGCACAGCCCCGATGACCGTGGAGAAGGCGGTCATCAGGATCGGGCGGAGACGGACGGTAACCGTATCCACCAGTGCGGGCATGACGGCCCAGCCGTCGTCCACTCTCATCTTGGCATATTCCACGATCAGAATGGCGTTTTTGGCGGAAAGACCGATCAGCACAATCATCCCGATCTGCAGATAGATATCACTGGTGAGTCCCCGGAGGTACTGGAAGCCCACAGCCCCCATAACGGCCGAAGGCACTGCGAAAATGATGCCCAGCGGCAGGCTCCAGCTTTCATACAGGGCGGACAGACACAGATACACGAATACCAGGGAAATCCCGAACATCAGGAAGGAGGAACTGCCGGCGGCTTTTTCGTCCCGGCTCTGGTCCGTCCACTGATAGGTGTATCCGCTGGGCAGCTGGCTGTTCAGCACCTCTTCGATGGCACTGATGGCCTGGCCGGTGGAATACCCGCTGGCGGGAGACCCGGCGATCTTGGCGCCCCGTGCCCCGTTGAACCGGGTGATGACCGGTGCGGCCGGGATTTCCTTGCTGGTCACCAGCGCGCTCAGGGGCACCAGAGCCCCGGTGTTGCTGGCCACATACAGATTGGAGAAGCTCTTTACATCTCCTCTGTATTTGGGGTCAGCCTGGATGACCACTTTCCAGGTCTTGCCCAGCAGGTTGAAGTCGTTGACTTCACTGCCGCCCAGGTTGGTCTGGAGGGCGGTGAACACGCTGGATACCGGTACATTCAGGCTTTCCGCCTTGGCCCGGTCCACATCGAACTGGAGAGCCGGCGTGTTGTCCGTAAAGGTGGTGTAGATGGTGGCGACTTCCGGTCTCTGCCGGATCTTGGCCAGTACACCCTGCACATCCTTGGCCATTACCGCCGTATCATGGCCGGTGGTATCCATAATGTACAGACTCAGGCTCCCGGTGTTGGACAGACCGGGGAGTACGGCCTGGTTGAAGGCCATGCCCGTAGCAGCCGGATTCTGGTTCCCCAGGATGTTCAGTTTCTTCAGGACGGAATATACACTCAGATCATCGGTAGTCCGGTTCTGGATGTCATCCAGCTTTACCGGCAGAATGGCCGCGTTGGGCTTCCGGCCCATGGACAGCACATCGATGCCCACGATCTGCAGCACATGCTTCACCCCGGGGATTTTCCGGATTTCCGCCACCATGTCATTGGTGACCTTGGTGGTCCGGTTGGTGGAAGCGGATTCCGGCAGGGAAACCGTCATCATGGCAAAGCTCTGGTCTTCATCCGGCAGGTAAGCGGAAGGAATCAGCTTGAAGAACATGCCGATCAGCACAAAGACGATGGCCAGGCCCACCAGCCCCAGTTTGAAGTGGCGGAGCAGCCGTTTCACGTTCTTCACATATTTTCCCGTAGTCCGTTCCAGCCACCGGTTGAAGTAGCCGAACATTTTGCCCAGAAAGCCCTTGCTGCCGTTGGGATCCTTGGGTTTGATCACCATGGCGCACACCGCCGGGCTCAAAGACATAGCCACTACGGCAGAGATACTCAGGGCCACCACGATACTCAGAGCGAACTGTTTGTACAGCACCCCGGTGATTCCGCTGAGGAAGGCTACGGGCAGGAACACGGCCAGCAGCACGAAGGCGGTGGCCACAATGGCCCCGGACACTTCCCGCATGGCGTTGTAGGTGGCTTCCTTGGGATCCATCCCCAGGGCATCCACGTTGTGTTCCACGGCTTCCACCACCACGATGGCGTCGTCCACCACGATCCCGATGGCCAGCACCAGGGCGAACAGGGTCAATGTATTGATGGTGAAATCAAAGATGATGAAGGCCCCGAAAGTCCCCAGCAACGAAACCGGTATGGCCAGGGTGGGCACCAGGGTAGCCCGCCAGCTCTGCAGGAACACCCAGGTGATCAGTACCACCAGCACCAGGGTTTCCACCAGGGTGACCACCACTTCTTTCAGGGATTCCCGTACGTATTCGGTGTTGTCCTGTACGATGGTCAGTTTCAGATCCGGAGGGAAGGATTTTTCCGCTTCCGCCAGCACTTTTTTCACTTCCGCCACGCTTTCCAGGGCATTGGCATCGGTATTCAGGCTGATGGCGTAGTTCATGGCGTTCTTCCCGTCCAGTTTGGAGGTGACGCTGTCATCCCGGGGACCAAATTCCACCCGGGCCACATCCTTCACCCGGAGCAGATTTCCGTTTTGGTTCTTGATGATGATGTTGCCGAATTCGTCCGCTGTGCTCAAACGGCCTTTGACCCGGGCGGAATACTGGAATTCCTGATCCGCCTCATTGGGCCGGGCCCCGATGCTCCCGGCAGGAGCCTGGACGTTCTGGCTGGCGATGGCGTTTTTCACATCTGCTGCCGTTACCCCCAGCTGGGCCATCTTCATAGGATCCAGCCATACCCGCATGGACAGTTCCGGTCCGTATTCGCTGACTTCTGAAACCCCCTTCACCCGCTTCAGGGCATCCACGAACTGGGTAGCCCCATAGGTCTTCATGAACAGGGTGTCATAGGTGCCGTTGGGGGAAGTCAGGGCGAAATACATGATGGGTTCCGCCGACTGCTTCTTGGTGGTGACCCCATAGGTGCTTACTTCACTGGGCAGGGAGGCGGAAGCCTGGGCCACCCGGTTCTGCACCTTGACGGAGTCCATATCCGGATCCGTCCCCAGTTCGAACTTCACGTTCAGGGTGTAATTCCCCTGGTTGTCACTGGTGGAGTTCATATCCACCATGTTGTCCACCCCGTTGACCTGCTTTTCAATGGCCTGGGCCACAGATTCCTCCACAACCTCAGCACTGGCGCCCACGTAGTTGGCGGAGACGCTGATCCGGGGATTGGAAATCTGGGGATACTGGGCAATGGGCAGGTTGTAGGCCGAAATGATCCCCACCAGGGTGATGATGATGGCAATGACGCAGGCAAATACAGGGTGATCAATGAAATACTTTGCCACTTACTGTACCTCCTTACTTACCGCTGGTGGTTGTATCCGTGGTGTCCAGATCCGCTTCCGTCATGGGAGAAGCGTTGACTTTGGCGCCTTCCTTCAGCTTCTGGACCCCTTCCACCACTACGGTTTCCGTGCCGTCCAGGCCGCTCTTTACCAGCCACAGTTTCCCGACCCGGGCACCCAGCTGGACTTCCTTCATGCTGACGGTATTGTCATCGTTGATCACATAGACGAAATGCTTGTACATCACATCGGTGACCGCCCGCTGAGGAACCAGGATGGCATTGGGCACCAGGGAACCCACCACGGTCAGATTGGCGAACATGCCGGGCAGCAGCACCCCGTTGGGATTCTGGAATTCCGCCTTCAGAGTCAGGGTACCGGTGGAATCGCTGACGCCCCGGTCCACCTGGGTCACGGAGCCTTTTTCCGGATAGGTGGTGCCGTCGCTGAGTTTCATGGTCACATTCTGGAGTTTGGTGCCGTTGTTGGTGTTCCCCTTCATAATATCCAGGTAATCCGCCTGGGATACGGAGAACCGCACCCGCATGGGATCACTGCCGGAAATGGTGGTGAGCACCGTGGAATTGGCCGTTACGAAAGACCCTTCCGCCAGGGGATTGGTATCGATCTTCCCGGAGAAAGGTGCCACGATCTGGGTATCGCTTACATCCACCTGGGAAGAAGCCAGGATGGCGGACTGAGCATCCACCGCAGCCTGGGCCTGGGCCAGCTGGGTATTGTACTGGTCGGCGGTCTGTTTGCTCACTGCGCCCTGTTCATACAGGGTCTGGTACCGGGAGGCATCCCGCTGGGCATTGGCCAGGGTTGCCTGGGCATTGGCCAGATTGGCCTGGGCATTCAGCACGGAGTTCTGATAGTTCCGGGGATCGATCACATAGAGCAGCTGTCCTGCTTCCACATAATCCCCGCCATTCACCAGCTTCTGGACAACGGTGCCTGTTACCTTGCTCTTGATCTGCACATCGTTGGCCGCTTCCACGAACCCGGTGTAATCATAGGTAATGGGGGTATCCCGTCTGATGACCTTCATGGACTTGACCGCCACATCTCCCGCCGCCGGAGTCGTTTTCTTGCCGCAGCCGGCAACGCCTACCAGCAGAAGGAGAGCCATCCCGATGGATATCACTTTTTTCTTTCCTAACATGGACAATCCTCCTAAAATCCTGCCCTTCCGGGCATGTACTGCAATCGTGAAACAGTTATAGAAAACCTTGTATATTATATCGTATGCGATATCCAGATTCAAACCTGTTATTTAGAGGTTTTTCCGTTCTTTTCTTCTGTTTTTGCTTCTTTCTTAATGTTTTCTTCATTTGACTGGCTAGTCAAAAATACTTCCCCGGGCCGGTTTTTGGTCAGGAACGGCAGGGCCTTTTCCGCTTCCAGATCCACTTCCTTCTGGTCTCCGTACAGCAGCCCCAGGACTTCTCCGTCGAAGTAATAGCCGGTCACGTCTTCCGGTTTCAGGGCCTGCCCGCCGGCAGCCGTTTCCTTTTCCACCATTTTCCAGAACTTGCCCCAGGGACGGATCATGTCCTTCAAAGGCACCTCTTCCCCTGTATCCATGTTGAAATTCCAGCACCGGGTAATGGCCTGGCTCCGGTCCCGGTCCGTCAGCAGGCCCAGGACCATCAGGCTGGCATAATGCCGCCCGCTGTATTTCACGTCATAATCCAGGTTCAGACGGGTTCCGATGGTCACATTTTTCAGCTGGCTCCGGACAAAGGATTCCAGCACATGGTTCAGTTTCCATGCCAGTTTCCCGTCCAATTTCTGGAAATGGGGATATTCCACCGCCCCATTGTCCGTGGGAACCTTCAGGGATACGATTTCGTAGCCCCCCTCCCCGGTCACCTTGTCCGAACTGCTGAAGGTGGGTTTGCTGTACAGTTCCGCCTGGAACCCCACAGTCCGTGGTTCCCAGCCACCGGCCCGGTATTCCCACACAGTCCGCACAACCCCCAGGGGATCGGCATTCAGCACCCCCAGCACCTTCTGGATGGTCACCACTTCGTCCACCCCGTCCCCATTCACATCCAGGGCACTGAGCTGGCTCAGGTTCTGGATATAGGGACGGAGGCCGGATTCTTTCAGGCTGCCGTCTTCATTGTATACGTTCAGGTTCCGGTAGGCGTCCTTCTCATTGGCCAGATCCAGGGTAATGTCCTGTTTCAGGGTGGGGAAGGACAGACGGGCCCGCCAGCCCGGCAGATAGGTTCCCGCCATGGAGACCCCGCGGTTTTCTTCCTGTCCAAAGATTTCCTGGAACTTTCCGTCGATCACATCCAGGATCCGATAGGAAACCATGCCCCCGGACCCGCCGCTGGGAGATGCGATGATCACATCCGGATATCCGTTCCCCGTAACATCCGCCAGGGTCAGATAGGCATTATATCCTCCCAGGTTCTGGGGCCGGTAGTAGTATTTCACCCGGTTCTGGCCCCTGGGTCCGAATTCCCGGGCAATCAGATACAGATCCCCCATGAAGCTGGATTTTTCCACGGCAGGGTTCCCCATCAGGTCCACCACTTCGTCCACTCCGTCCCCGTCAATGTCCCCGATGGCCTCACTGAGCAGCTGTCCCCGCTGTACCGTGAAATCCACTTCCCGGGTCCGGTGCAGATCATCCGGTTTCTGGTCCGGCCGGTTCCGGTCCTTTCCGGCAGCCGGTGTCTCCGCTTTTTTCCGGTCCCTGGCCTCCTTAACGGCAGAAGGCTTTCCCGCCATCTTTTGGGCAGCCGGACCCTCCCCTTTTCCGCTTCCGGCGGTCTGGGCAAAAGTCCGCAGATCCTGTACCGGGGCAGCGGCTGCCAGGACCGGCAGACAGAGGCTTCCGGCCAGAGCCAGACTGAGTATGATTTTTTTCCGAATCGGTTGTTCCATGGTCTACCCACACTTATCCTTTCCAGCAAGTTTTTACTTATCATTATACTATAGGTTTTCTTTTTCGTCTGCTTTCTGAAAAAAGAATCTGTTTCTCCCCACGAGATGAATTTTCACGATTTACGAAATATTGAGAAACTTCTTTACATTCTGCAAGAAATTGATTATACTATCTCCATATTTCTTTTATGGAATGAAGGGGGATTATCTGCAAATGATCGAATACCAGCCTATTACACCGGAAGTTCTGGAAGCTCTGCGGGAGATTTCCGGAAAGCGCGTGATTACCGGGGAAGACATCAACCCGGACTATACCCATGATGACATGCCCATTTACGGCATCGGCATGCCGGAAGCCACCATTGATGTGGAAAGTACGGAAGAAATCGCTGCCATCATGAAGCTGTGCAACAAGCATCACATCCCGGTTACCGTCCGGGGCGCCGGCACCGGTCTGGCCGGAGGCGCCACTCCGGTCCAGCGGGGCCTGGTGCTGTGCACCTCCCGGATGAAACAGATCCTGGGCTATGACGAAAAGAACATGAATGTGCGGGTACAGCCCGGTGTGCTGCTGGATACCCTGTCCAAGGACGCTCTGGACCATGGCATGTTCTATCCTCCTGATCCGGGTGAAAAATTCGCTACCCTGGGAGGCAACGTATCCACCAACGCCGGGGGCATGCGTGCCGTGAAATACGGCACCACCCGGGACTATGTCCAGGCCATGACTGTGGTCCTGCCCACCGGGGAAGTGATCCACCTGGGGGCTCCGGTTTCCAAGACTTCTTCCGGCTACAGCCTGCTGAACCTGATGATTGGTTCCGAAGGGACCCTGGGGATCATTACGGAACTGACTCTGAAACTGATTGCTCCTCCCAAATGCCATGTGACCCTGATCGTTCCCTTTGCGGAACTGGCAGACGGCATCGGTGCCGTACCGGCCATCAAACACTCCGGACTGGATCCCCAGACCCTGGAATTCTTTGAAAAGGAAATCCTGGAATCTTCCGAAGCCTACATGGGCAAAAGCGTCTTCCCCAAAGAAGTGGAAGGCCAGGAAGTGGGCGCCTATCTGCTGGTGACCCTGGATTCCAATGATCAGGACCAGCTGGACAAACTGGTGGAAGAAGCGGCGGAAATGCTCCTGGAAGCCGGTGCCCTGGACGTGCTGGTGGCGGATACCCCCATGTTCCTGGAAAAGACCTGGGCTGCCCGTTCCTCCTTCCTGGAAGGCATCGAAGAACAGTTCGGCCTGCTGGACGAATGTGACGTGGTGGTTCCCGTTTCCCGGATCCCCGATTTCGTCCTGTACATCAAGGAAATCCAGGGAGACTTCCCCTTCGAAGTGAAGATGTTCGGCCATGCCGGGGACGGCAACCTGCACATCTACACCTGTGCCAACGACATGGATCTGATGGAATTCAAGAAATCCGTGGAACAGTTCATGCATCTGCTGTACGCCAAATGCACAGAACTGGGCGGCCAGATTTCCGGGGAACACGGCATCGGCTTCGGCAAGGTCCAGTTCCTGGCGGAAAACCTGGGCGACACTACCATCCGTCTCATGCAGGGTATCAAGGAAGTCTTCGACCCCAACCTGATCCTGAACCCCAACAAAGTCTGCTTCTGATTGGGCTCCCAAAAGACTGCCGCGGCTGCGGCAGTCTTTTTTTGCGTAAAAAAGGAGGCTGCCGTCTGTACGGCAGCCTCCCGAGGGATGGTTGTGGGATGGATCAGAAGAATTTCAGGTCCACTTTGTCTTCTACGGCATCCAGGATACCGCCTTCCTGGACCAGGTTGGTGATCTTTTCCAGTTCCTTGAACATTTCGATGTCCTTGTCGTAAGCGATGAAGTCATTGGATTTCCGGACTGCATCATAGGCAGCCTGGGTACCAGCCCCCAGTTTGAAGCCTTCCCCTTCCCGCAGGTCGATGGCCTGGCAGGCGGCCAGGATTTCCGTGGCCACCACCCGGCGTGCGTTGAAGGCGATTTCTCCGGCTTTCCGGGCGGCATGGGCCCCCATGCTGACCAGGTCTTCCTGGTTTTCGCAGGAAGGAATGGAATCCACGGAAGCAGGATGGGCCAGCACCTTGTTTTCGCTGACCAGGGCAGCTGCTGCATATTGGGTGATCATGAAACCGGAGTTCA